>Ga0187784_10000116_pt1 | contig 49575 bp, 53 predicted proteins | sample 1015_SJ02_MP15_2_FD_132964 | JGI IMG/M metagenome (GOLD analysis project Ga0187784, IMG submission 132964) | Tropical peat soil microbial communities from peatlands in Department of Meta, Colombia - 1015_SJ02_MP15_20_MG | ecosystem: Environmental > Terrestrial > Soil > Wetlands > Peat | place...
CCCAGCTGTTCAGCGGACCCGAGACCGGTCCGTTCATCGTCCTTCACCCGAACCGGTACCCGGAGTGCGACGAGGTCCAGATCCGCCCTCCGCTCGGCAACGTGTCGGGCGCAGCCCTGGCTTACAGTCTGGTCCTCGGGAAAGGGGGGCGGAAAGCGTCCGGAAAGGGTCGGGTCTCGGCCGCGGCGGGTGGCGGGGTCCCGGCGGACGAGGGCGAGGGTGGCGGCACCGAGGGGGCCGAAGAGGAGCTGGACGCGACGACGGTCTGGGAGGCGGACGAGGTCAGCATGACGACCTGGCGGCGCATCGTGAAAGAGCGCCGGCGAGAACGACGTCGACTCGATACCCCTCCGAAGGATTGCCACAACCGCCCCGCCTATGCGTTGCTCCGGAAACTTCTCCTCGAGGACTCCGAGTTCCGCCAGTCGTTCGTCTCGGTGAAGTGGCGGGGACGCCCGGCGGGCCTCCCCCTGCTCGCGGCGCTCCTCCAGAAGGGTTCTCTCGTCCCCGAGGTGGCCACCGATCACGAGTACCTCGAGGCCGAGCTCGGCGACCTGGCGCACGGAGACCCGCAGTGGCACCCGTCCGACGAGACGTGGTCCATAGGGGATTGGACCGTGGTGCGGGAAGGCACTCACGGGGCGGGCTTGAAGTTCACGGCGAAGAGTTCCGCGTAGAGCTCACGGGCGGGACCTATCGGACCCTCTTCGGGTCCGAGACGCTTCGCGAGGCCCGAGGTCTCCTAGGACCCTTCGTTCCAGTTCGGGAGGCGGTGGGCGAGCTCTGCGAGCTGATGGATGAGGATGCTGTACTCTTCGAAGGGGTACTCCGGTTCCCAACCCCCGATCGGGATCCGGGAGCGCCGCGCGATCCGGACCCCCTCCGCTGCGGGAAGGAGCTGGAGGCTGCTGTAGATCCAATTCGGGAGGGCGATCGTCCCTCCTCCCCGGCTCTTCGTCCGCTGGAACAGCCGGAGCGTCTCGGGGAGGTAGGACGTAAGGATGTTCTCACCGACGCTCTCCCGGGTCCCGGCGGGCCAGCTCGCGGGACTTCCTTCGGGAACCAGGAACTGGGCCAGGGTCTCGGGAGGACACCGGTCGAACTTCGTCACGACGAACATGGGGTAGAGCGTCCGGCCCTTCCGAGGACCGCTCGCCGATACGAACCGGCTCACGAGGTCGAGGGTCATCGCGAGCATCCGGTCGTACTGTTCGAGCGGACGCCGACCCCCCTCCTCGGACAGGGGCAGGAGCCGGGAAGCGTCCACGAGCGGAAGGACGACCGGACTTCGAAGGAGCTGCCGTGTCGAATCCTCAAGGACCGCGTCGTGCTCGGACAGCTCGGCCACGGTGTCGACCGAGATCCCGCCGACCTGGATCCGGAACGAGTCGAAGTCCCCGTTGTGTTCGACCCCCGACCCTCCGAGGCGGCCGAACCGTCCGGACCGGAAGCCGAAGACGAACGAGAGGGGGTGGGTGTCCCAGTCCGCGTCCGCCACGGGGAAGCGGCCCGCGACCAGCTCCCCGTAGATCTCCTCGATCTGCCGGAGGGTTTCGCGGTCCGCCGAGAACCGAAACTCGTCTCCCTCTTCGGTGCCGAGGCGGATCTGGGCCGCGTAGAGCAAACCCACGAACGTGGTGAGACCGGAGCCGCGGTCCCCGACAACGAGCGCGGATCCCATGGCCCCGTCCCGGGTTCCTGAAAGGGGTTCGCGTTCCGCCCGCCTTACGCCGAAGCGAACGCCTCCGCGATCCGCGAATAGACCGGGTTCTTCCCCTTGATCGGCGGGAGGGTCGGCTGGTCGATGCTGGCGTCGAGGAGCGTCCACGACCCGTCCGCCCGCACGCCGCGGGCCGAGATCGCGAGCCGGAAGTGATTCATCGCGCTCAGCGTGGGGGCGTCACTGATCGCCGGGAAGAGAGCGATCTCCTCCCCGGCGTGCAGGAGCTCCACGAGGTGGTAGAGCAGCTCGTTGCGATACTGGTTCGTGCTCCCGCGGCAGAGGACGAGCGTGCGTCCCTGGTGGTCCGCGAGGAACCGGCTCGCGAGCGTGTCGACCGCGGCCTTCGTGATCAGCCGGCGGATGCCCGACCCGAGCGGTTCCAAGGGGTCTTCGGGCGAGCGGACCTTCACCGGGATGGGGTCGATCTTTCCGAGCGCCTTCGGGAACCGGTGGTCGAACTCCGAGGCCGCGGCCTCGACGTCCGCGAGCCGAAGTTGCCCCGACCGCAGCGCATCGTACGGGATCACGACCGTGTGGTTCGCGATCGTGGGCCGGTTGTACTCGTCCGCCACCCCTCGCCCCAGGATCGAGAGCAGCACCTCTCGGTTCGCGGGGGCGGGATGGATCATCCGGGCGTCGATCAGCGTCCCGCCGCCCGCGGTCTTCTCGACCCGAACGGGCGTGAAGTGGTTGTCGAGATACCGCATGTAGAGCGGCCCGTTGAGGCCGCGGGACTCGGCTTTCGTCCCGTACCCCTTCTCGTGGCTGGCCCCGTAGATCCAGTGCTCGAGCTCGAGCACCGTTCCGTCGCTCATCTTCCTGCCTCCTCCCGTGCGTGTTCCTCGAGGTCCCGTGCCGCGGCGATTATGCGGTCGCCGCGGTCGGGGCGGTCTGGAGGGTCGTCTGTTCGACGATCTCGTCCGGAACCTTGTTCGCGACATCTCGGAAGTGCTCGATGAACGCGACGTAGTCGTCGTAGGAGAAGTCCGGTTCCGCACCGCCTTCGGCCGAGAATCCCTTCCGGACGATGCGGGGCACCCCGAGGGGCTGCATGCCCGCTTCCGCCGTCTCGGTCCGGACCCAGCTGAAGAAGTACGCCGCCTGGTCGAAGTTGACCCCGGCGACCTTTCCGCCGCGGATCTGGGAGAGCGTCTGCGGCATGAACACGCGGAGGAGCGCTTCCGCGTACTCCTTGCGTCGCCGCTTCTGCCCGCCGTCCGGGACCCCACGGTGGAGCCCCAGCTTCACGAGGACCTCGTCGCGAATGCAGTCGAACTTCGAGAGGACGATCGCGGGGTAGATGACGGGGTTCCCGACGCTCAGCCCCTGGGTCTTCATCCGCGAGAACTCCTGCTTCTTGTAGGTCTGCAGGGAGACGAGGAGCGAGGCGACCTCGCTGTCGTACTTCAGCATCTGGCGGAACACGGGGGAGTCGATCTCGGTCGTCATCTTGCTGCAGTCGACGAGGATGACGACGACGTGGCTCTTCAGAAGCTGCTGGATGATCGGACTCGCGGCGACGCCGGTCTCGATGAACTCCTGGACATCCTCGCCTGAGACATCGTAGGCGGCGAACGAGAGCTTCGCGAACGGATTCACCCAGTTCTTGTCCTTGAGGGAGGCGGGAAGCCGGCCGGAGAGGGGCTTACGATACCCGAACACGAACCCGATCTCGGTCATCTCGTCCTTGAGCGTGGCCCCGGGGAATCGGGCGTCCTTCATTCCCTCGTAGACCTGGCTCATCAGACGCAACGACTGGAGCGGGGCGTGGAACCGGAACGAGTCCAGGACCCGAGTTCCGTACTTCACCTGGGCCGCGTAGAGGAGCCCCAGGAAGGTCGTCTTTCCGCACGCACGGTCGCCCAAAATTGCTGCCGGACACATGGTTCTCTTTCTCTCCTTTGTTTACTCCGACGGGGGTCGGGAATCGCGCGACCGATCTCCGGCCGGGTCGCCGAGGGGCGACGGGCGGGAACGGAGGCTCAACTCGCCTCCCGCAGGATCGTGAAGGAACGCGACGGAGCTCGCGGGGTCGACGTAGACCCCTTCGGCTCCGAGCGGCCGGTCGAACACCGAAGCGTAGGAGGGCGCATCGGCCTCCATCTCCGGACGCGGGGCCGTTCGTGCGACCTCCTCGCCCAGGATCCTCAGGTTCCTCTCGGTGCGAGCGAGGCGGCCGTCGAGCGCGCTCAGACGAGCTCCGAGGCCCTCGGTCGCCGGCGGTCCTTCGGGACCTGTGGGGGGGCGACCCGGGGGAGTTGTCGGCGACGGAGTTGGAGGAAGCACCCGATGCAGCTCGGTGACCGTCAGGGTACGAACCGCGAGCCCCATCGAGACGAGGTCCGGGGCGGCACACGCCTGGACTTCCGCGGCCAGGCGGTCCCAATCCGGCTCGCCGTCGTCGGCCTTGATGCGGGCCAGCACGGCGGGGATGGCCCCTTCCAAGGCCCGGGCGACGAGCGATCGGACCTCTTCGTCGGTCTTCCCGAGCAGGTTCTCCGAAGCGATCGAGAGGAATCCCGGCTCGGCCGGGACCTTCGCTTGGGCCTGGACCCGGACCTCCCAACCGGAGGCGCGGGAACCCTCGAGTGCGTGCATCGACCGTACGGTCACGTCGACCGCGACGGGTGCGAGCGAGAGGTACGCGAGGCCTCGGTCCCAGGGAGCGACGAACGCCCGACCCCCGACCACGATCCTCGGGCGTCGGAGCGTCACGTCGGACGGAATGAGCGGGGAATCAGACGCGGGTCGTGGGGCGCGGCGACCGTAGAGGACCAGGGCGCGATTGGGCGGCACGCGGACGCTGCAGCGGGTGTAGACCGCCCAAGCGACTGCGCCCGCGACGGCGGCAATGCCCCCTGCCTCGGCCAACAGCGAGGTTACGTTGAAGAACGCCACATGCTGCCTTGCCACACCCCGGAAGGGACGCCGCGCGTGGCAACCGCGGGGCGCTCCTGGAGCCAACCGTCGACCCGGGGCGGGTTAGCAGACTCGTTCGCGTGGTCCGAAAAATATCCGAGGCGGAGGTTTCGGTTTCCGGCGGGGCCTGAGTGAGTCAGGTTCGCCATCGACCTACGCTCCTCCTCGGTCGACCCTCACCGATGGCAAGGGTCCGATGGAGTTAATACGCATCAATAGGGATAAAATACCTACCCATCGGCGCAAGGCCGGTACGACCGTCCCACTTCGTCACCGAAAGAGATTCACCTTCGCCAGGTCGACGATCTCGTCCCCGCGGCCGCTGAGCACGGCCTTGATGAGCCAGACGCTGAACCCCTTCACGACCGACCGCTCGAGCGAGGGGGGCATCGCGACCTCGTCGTGGGAGACCACCACATCGAGAAGGGCCGGCCCGGTGTGGGCGAGCAGCTCGGCGATCTTCGGTCCGACCTCGTCCGGGAGTTCCGCGCGCAGACCGAGGATCCCCACCGCGTTCGCGACCGAGGCGAAGTTCGGGTTCGTGAGGTCCACACCGGTCTCGAGGAACCCCGCGATCATCTGCTCGAGGCGGACGAGCCCGAGGGATCCGTTGTTGAACACGATGACCTTGACCGGCAGTTGCAATTGACGGAGGGTGAGGAGCTCTCCGAACAGCATCGCAAGACCGCCATCCCCCGAGAGGCTCACGACCTGTCTTCCCGGTTCCGCGTACTTCGCTCCGATCGCCTGCGGGAGGGCGTTCGCCATCGTGCCGTGCCAGAACGACCCGAGAAGACGGCGACGACCGTTCATCCGGAGGTACCGCGCGGCCCAGATGGTGGGAAGACCGACGTCGCAGGTGAAGACCGCGTCGGCCGACGCGAGGCCGTCCAGCAGCCGTACGACGTACTGGGGATGGATCGGCGAGTTACCCGATCCGCCCGCGGCGAGCTCGTCCAGGGATTCGCGGGATTTCTGGTAATGCCGCAACGATGCGTCCAGGTGGGTCCCGTCGGTCTTCGGCACGATCCGCGGCGATACGGCCCGGAGGGTCGACCCGACATCGCCCACCACCCCGAGGTCCACCCGGGTGCGACGTCCGATGTGGCCCGCTTCGATGTCGACCTGGACCTTCCGCGCGTTCTCGGGATAGAACTGCCGATACGGAAAGTCGGTCCCGAGCATGAGCAGAAGGTCCGCATCCATCATGGCGTGGTAGCCGGACGAGAAACCGATCAGTCCGGTCATCCCTACGTCGAAGGGGTTGTCGTGTTCGAGCGACTCCTTGCCCCGAAGCGTGTGAACGATGGGAGCCCGGAGTTTTCCCGCAACCTCGAGGAGTTCGGTCCGGGCTTCGGTACACCCGCTCCCCGCCAAGATCGTGACACGGGTGGCTTGGTTGACCAAGTGGACCAGCTTTGCGATATCGTCGTCCTTCGGGGTCGGCCCCTGCGACCGAGCTTGCGGCGTGGTGCCCGCCGGTCCGACCTCCGACCGTTGCAGGGCGATGTCGCCGGGCAGGACCACCACCGCGACACCGCGTCGGGTGACGGCCGCGTCGATCGCGGACCCGATCACCGAGGCGGCCTCGTCCGGTTGGGAGATCACTCCTTGAAAGTGGCTGCACTCCCGGAAAACCATTTCCGGGTGTGTCTCCTGGAAGTACTCGGACCCGATCTCCGTGGTCGGGATCTGGGCGGCGAGCGCGAGCACGGGCGCTCGGCTCCGGTGGGCATCGTAGAGTCCGTTGATCAGATGCAGATTCCCCGGACCGCAACTGCCGGCGCATGCGGCCAGGTTTCCGGTGAGCTGAGCCTGGGCGCCCGCGGCGAACGCCCCCGCCTCCTCATGCCGCACGTGGACCCAGTCGATGTCCTTGCGCCGGCGGACGGAGTCCGTGATCGCGTTGAGGGAATCGCCCGCGACCCCGAAGATCTGACGGACTCCCATGTTCACGAGCGACTCTACGAACACATCGGAAACGCGCGCCATGGGAAGTGCCGATGGCCCACCCCGACAGGGGATAATTAACCTCGTGTCTCGTTTCTCGGGGTTTTGCCTCCTCGCTCCTTCGTGCCGAGCAGGCAATCCACGGTTCGCGCTCGGAAATGGAATATCCTCGAATGCGTTCGGCGAGGCATGCAGGCATCGGGGCCCTCGCGGATCGTGCTCAAGGGAGTCACCCCCCCGGCGGACGGCAAGTCCCTGCGCGTGAACGCCGACGGCCGGGACGTCGCGGTATTCAACCGGGGAGGGGCCCTGTTTGCCATCGATGCGGAGTGCACTCATGCCGGGGGCCCGTTGGACGAGGGCGAAGTCACCGACCACCGGGTGGAATGCCCGTGGCACGGGTCGGTCTTCGATATCGAGACCGGAAAGGTCCTACGGGGGCCTGCCGCGAAGCCCATCCGGGCCTACCGGGTGATCTCCGAGAAGGACGGATTGGTGCTGGAGCCCCGGCCCCTTGGCTCCGGCGTCCCCGCGGGCCACTAGCCAGGCGTCACCGGAGTTCCCCCTCGAATCGGTCGTGGACTCTGGGGGAGGGTGACCCCCTGCGCCGGGGAGAGGGGGCCGAGGATCCCAGCGAATGGCCCAAAAGTCACTTAGCTCGTTTCCGTCGTCATTGAACCCGTGCGGAACGCCTGGCCGATCGCCTTTCTCGTCCTGGTCACTCCCTGCGTCGAGTTCCTCACCGGGTCCACCAACTTTGGGGCGGTGGTCACGACCGTTCCGGCCGCGTTCACGTTCTTCGTCCTCACTTGGCCCAGCTACGCGTTGCCGGTGTTGCTGATCCGCGAGGCGATCGTTGCGTGGAAGAAATGGGTCGCATCTCTCCTCGCCCTCGGGATCGCTTACGGTGCCCTGAACGAAGGTCTCCTCGCGAAGACGTACTTCGTCGTGACCCCGACCTCCCCGCCGCTCGGCGGCGGGACCGGAGTGGGCCACTGGCTCGGCGTGAATTGGCCCTGGGTGACCGAGATCACCCTCTTCCACATGGTCGTCAGCATCTCGGTTCCGGTGATGCTGAGCTTCCTCATCTTCTCGGAAACCCGAGAGGTGCGGTTCCTCAGCGAGCGGACGGTGCGCCTGTTCCTGGCGCTCATCCTCGCAGAGGTGCTCGGGATTCTCACGATCCAGTCCATCTTCAGCCCGGTGGCGCGGGCGCTGCTTCCCCTGATCCTGATCCCCGCCGGCATCGTGCTGCTCGGGATCTACCTGGCGCGTCGGTTGCCCCGTCCCGATCCGGCCCGGGTGCTCCAGGGAACGTTCTCGAGGCCGTTCCCGCTGACACTGGGGTCCCTCGGGTTCTTTGCGGTCACCTTCCTGCCGATCCTGACCTTCTTCCCGCTTGCCTTCCTTCCGGACTGGGTCCTCGGGACACTCTTCTACCAACGCGTGCCGGGAGCCGCCCTCATCGCTACGCTCTATCCGCTCCTCTTCGCCTCCCTCGCGATACGGTTCTTCGCGAGGTACACGCTCACGGAGATGCAGCTCCTCGCGGTCGTGACCGGGGTGATGCTCATCCCGCTCACGACCGCCATCTCGGTGCACGACATCCCCCAGGGAGACTGGGCGGCGGCCGGGGTCTACATCGCTTCGATCGTGGTCGCGGCCCGCCGGATCCGCGCGAGGAGGACCTCGTCCGCACCGGAGATTCCGGTCTCGGTCCCCCCCGGGGCGGTTGCAAAGTAGGTTACACCCACACACTGCGGCACGCGCCGGGTCGAGTTTCGGGGACGAGATTTCGGGCGGCTTCCCCCAAGATGCGATTTTTCCAGACGTGTTATACGTCGCGTATAAGTAGACGGAGGCCGATGCGGCGCCACTCCGGCTCGGAGGGAGTGGGCGACCATGGAGCAGGGCGCGAATCGGAACGATGGAGATCGGGGGAGACTCGGAAAACGCCACGCGCGATCGGTGACCTACGGGTCGGGCGTGGCGGCAGTGCTGCTCGGACTCATGGTTCTCGTGTCGCCCCTGGCGACCGCCACTCCCGTCCCTGCGAAGTCGGTGACCCTCACTGCTCCCTACGTCGCTCAGTCGCAGGCGTACGGCTTCCTGGACGGTTCCGGATGCGGCTACACCGTGGCATTTCCCGTCGCCCCGGTGTTCAACGTAACGAACGGAGTCTTCTCGGGGAGCGTCAAGCTGACCGAGAAATCCTGCGGGTCCGACGAGAACTATGCCGAAGTCGAACTGGCCGCCTATTTCGTTGGGGGGCAATCCTTCCAGGTCAAGAGTAACGGCACCTACTCCGCCACCGTGCACTGGACGCTGAAATATTCGGTATCCCTCGCGGGGCACTCGGGGGGATCGGGTCAGTTCGGGGACAGTGGGACGACAGTGTCCGTCAGCGCGTACCTCGAGGACACGACGAACGAAACCGAAGTCCTCATCGGCGGTGCCTCGGAACAGTACGCCAACTCCAGCTCACCGACGACCCACAGCTACACCGAGAAGCTCACGGTCACGGACTCGACACTTGAGCTCGTGGCGGGCCATATGTACTTCATCAGCCCGAACATCTCCATCTACGTCGATACGGAAGTGTCGGCCGGAAAGAGCAGCGCCTCCGTGAGCGTGAACATGGGGTCGGGCGGGGAGAGCGGGACTCTCACGTCCATCGTGGAACCCTCCTAAACCGGTTCGGACGGATGCGGGCCGTCCCGCTCGGCCCGCCGAAAGGCGCGCCCGGGCCAGGCCGCGGCGAGGAGCTCCGGCCTCGGCCGGCTTGACCCGCAAACTCGTACGCTGTTTCGCTTCGGGGTGGGGCTAGACCTCGACGGTGGTGCCCTCGGGGTCGTCCGTGACCTTGACCCGTCCGAAGTGGAATCGGCCCCCGCGCGACCGCCACGCCCGCTCGAGGAATCGCTGCTGGGATCGGAACTCGGTACGGGAGAACGCAAGGCTGACGTACCATGCGGCCGGAGCGTAGACGAGGATGGAGGTGAAGAACAGCGCCGGGTCGAACACGACGCCCGGGAGCACCTCGACCTCGAGGACGCTCGCCCCGCTGACGATGAGCAGGAGGAGGGCCAGCCAGAGGTAGGGGAACTCGAGCGAATCGGTGATCCGGGTGCGCACCCGGCTCGCGAGGAACGGAGCGGCCGGTGCGATGAGGAGGGCGAGCCCGATACCGGCGAGCAGTTCGTAGACAAAGAAGCGAAACGGCTCGTTGATGGCCAGTTGGGGAGCGAGGTCGCCGCGCTTCACGAGGAGGATCATGAAGATCAGCTCGAACCCGATCGTGATGAGCAGAAGGATCCCGAATCGACCCCAGACCTCGCGGACCGTGTCCACCCGTTTCGGCGGGGTCACGATCACGTGGCGGTTGAGTCCGGGGATCCTCGTGATGAGCTGGAGGATCCCGAGCGGAACGTACTCTCCGAGGAGGAGCGACCCCGCGAACGCCACCCCGAACCAGACGAACGAGAAGGCTGCAGCCGTGAGGAGCAGCAGGATGGTGACCCGCTCCAATCGATAGCCCGTCCAGTGGGCCTCGGCGTGGAAGAAGAGCGTGACGACCGCCACATAGGCGATGACGAGGAGGAAGGGAACGAACCACAGCCAGAGTGTGGGGATTCGCGGCGCGGGGCCCGGGACGATCGGGTCGGTCGCGGGTGGCGCCTTCGACGTCCCGCCCAACCACGGCCTCCCGGAAGTCCATTGGAGGAGCGGTCACGAATAAGGCTGTCCGCTCGAGAGGAATACGGGCGAGCCCCGAGGATGCAAGGGCCCTTGGATGCGGGCCAAGCCGGTCCGGCGGGGGTCAGTTCGACTCGTCCGTCCTCTTGAGGACCGTGAGCGCGGTGAGGGTGACCCACTTGCTGGGCTTTCCCGCCTCTTCGATCACGAGCGGCCTGATCTTGCTGGGGTCCGGAGAGATCTTGACCCCGGTCCCGACATCGGGATGGACCCGGTCGAGGATCCAGGTTCCGTCGCGCTGGCGCTTTTCGCGGAGCAGGTCCAGTGCCGGCCCCAGCCGTCGATCGTCCCCGAACCCCAGCTTCGTGATGGTGTCGAGTCCGACGAGAGCGTCATAGAAGTAGTGGTTCGGGTAGTGGAACCGGAGCCACGGGGCGTACTTCGGCCCCTCCTCGAGCAGATTGCGAGCGAGGTAGAACTCCGCGCCCCGCTCGATGGCCCGGTTCATCCTGGGCGAGCGTTTCGGTTTCGGGACGACCGCGAACGCCGCCAGCGCCTCCCAAGCGTCCAGGGTCCCGGGAGTACCCTGCGAACAGTTCCAGCCCCCATCGTCCCGCTGGTCCTCCAGGAGCCAATCGTAGAGCCTCTGGACTCGGGGGTCCTCCCCGTAGCCGAACCGGGTCAGGACGCGCGCGGTGTTCGCGGAGATGCAGACCTCTTCGTGGAAGAAGTTGAACGGAGAGCTCAGCCGGAGCTTGAACTCGAACAGCAGGTCGGCGACCTTCTTGATGCGGGGGTCGGTCGCGTCCAGACCGAGGTCGGCCAGAACCAGGGCCCTCCAGTTCGTGGCGAGGTACGCCGGGAAGTAGAGGAAGTCCACATACTCCGAGACGTTTCGAGGCCCCCGCCGCTCCCAGAAGCCCTTCGGGCCCTGCTGGCGCAACTGGTCGGCCGCCCACCCGACCTTTCCGATCCTCGACCGTGCCTCCCGGACCTCGGGGTCGTCCGGCTTACGGTCGAGGAGGTTCACCAAGGCGTGGTACCGCACCGCGGGTTGGTCCTTCTCGAGGAGCCAGTCGAGGACGCGCGCGTCGCGTTCGGCATCCGTTCGTGGAGACGGTCTCTTCATGGTCATGATGACCCATCGGCAAGTCGTCTGCCCGGTATTTGACGTTCGAGAGGGGTTCGTGAAACGGGGTCGCCCCGCCCCGCGCGCATCCGGAAACCGGTACGCCGACCGCTCCGCCGGAAGGACCCCGAGCGTAGCTCGCTCCGGGAATCTCCCTCCTAGAGGGGCCTTTATCTAAGGAGGCATGGGGCCGTGGAGGAGGGACGCCCGTGCCATCGACCGAGACGATCGTTCTCGACGTCCTTCTGCTCATCGTCCTGCCCGCGGTCGTCGGCTACCTGCTCGCCCGGTGGGCCGGTGATACGGCCCGCCGACGGGGATGGCCGCCCCTTCGGGTGCGCATCCTGCGGATCGTCATCACGGTCGGATGGATCGCGGTCGTCATCGCGGACACCGCGGGGACGGTCGGAACCTTCAGCTTCCTTTCCGCACTCACGGTCTCGGCCGTTGCCGGGATCGCCGTCACGCTCGCGCTGCAGACCACGCTGCAGAACATTCTTTCCGGGTTCATCCTGATCCAGCAGCGATTTCTCCATCTCGGCGACCAGATCCAGTTCAGCGGGATCAAGGGGACCGTCGTCAGCATCGGTCTCGTCGAGGTCGTGCTGAAAACGGACGCCGGCGCCCTCGCCATGGTGAGCAACGCAAACCTGCTCGCTGGCCCCATGGTGAACTTCACGGCGGCCCAGCGCCTCTCCGGCGAGTATTGAGGACGGGAGCGGACCGTCACCAGGGGGTTTCCGCACCCGGGGGAACGATGGTCGAGAGTCGCCCTCGGAAGGGCGCGGATTCCCCGCGCCGGTAGCCTAGCGGCCCCGCTGCGACTACCCGGAAAGAGGAGCGGGAGCTTTCCACCGGACTGCGAGCCGCGAGAGCTCCCGATGGCGGAAACAATCGGTGACATGGTCGTTCACCATCCCCACCGCCTGCATGTGGGCGTAGACGATCGTGGACCCGACGAAGCTGAACCCTCGCTTCTTGAGATCCTTGCTAAACGCGTCCGACTCCGGTGTCGTGGCCGGGACATCTCGCACCGACTTCCAACGGTTGATCCGGGGTCGACCCCCCACGAATCCCCACGAGTAGTCGTTGAAACTTCCGAACTCGTCTTGGACTCTCCGGAACGCCCGGGCGTTGCGGACGGCCGATTCGATCTTCCGGCGGTTCCGGATGATCGCGGGGTCGAGCGTCAGTCTCTGGACCTTGGCGTCACGGAATCGGGCTACCCGCGCCGGGTCGAACCCCTCGAACGCGTGTGCGTAGCCCGAACGTCGGTGAAGGATGGTCGACCAGCTGAGCCCGGCTTGGGCGCCCTCGAGGAGAAGGAACTCGAAATGTCGACGGTCGTCCCGGACCGGAACCCCCCACTCCCGGTCGTGGTAGTCCCGCATGAGCGGGTCCGAATCGACGGAGCCCCACGGACAGCGCCGCACCGGAGTCATTCGCCTCGGCGGGCCTCCAGCCCGGTTCGGCTCCGATTCGGGCGGACCATTCCTCTTCCCATCGTGAATCCCTGTCAGATACGGTCGAGGCGCCGTTTCCCCCTCCGTACCAGCCCGACGATGATTAGGACGACACCCAGCACGAGGAGGACGGCCCCGACCAGGACGAAGAAGACGACCAGGAGCAGTAACAGTCCGAGGAAAAGCAGTACGATGCCTCCGGAAACCACCTGAGGGCTCACCATGGCGTGGGCCTCGCGGTGCCACGCCGCCGGGGCTTTTACACTTCGCAGTCGCGGAACGCGTCGCTCGACCAAACGGCGGGGGAACGATTGTCGTCGCTCGAAGAGGGCACAAGGGATGGACCGGGTGTTTCAGCCCCTCTCTCCCCAACTTAAACCGAGCGGAGGACTGGCCTCGTGGCAATGACGCAGTTCGTCTTGGTCCCCGGTGCCTGGTTGGGTTCGTGGGTTTGGAAGGACGTGACCCCCCTTCTCGCGAAGGAAGGGCATTCGGCGTACCCGGTGACGTTGACGGGGATGGGAGAGCGGGTCCATCTCGTCTCGAAGGACGTCGGGATGGACACCGCGGTCCAGGATGTGCTGAACGTGATCCGGTACAACGAGCTCGAGAAGTTCGTCCTGGTGGGCCACAGTTTCGCGGGAAAGGTGGTCGCCGCGGTCGCGGACCGCCTCCCCGATCGAGTTTCGAAGGTGATCTATCTCGATGCGTTCCGACCGCAGAGGGTCCGGACGCCTCAGGGTGCGTTCAACCCCACCGAAGAGTTCGGGCCCCAGCCACCGGGCAGCATCGCGGTTCCCCTGACCGAGGAGATCGTCGGGCGAATCGGCCCCGACGTCAAGGGCGCGAACCTCCACCGGATGATGGCTCTCGCTACCCCTTGGCCGCTCAAACTCGCGACGGACCCGATCACGCTCTCGAACGGCTACGACGGGGTGAAGGAGGCGTACGTCTACTGCAGCCTCAGCGGGGACCCCGTGGATGAGATCATCGCCGGGAAGTGGGGGAAGCTCGAAGGCCCGCACACGGTCATCGAGGCCGGTCACTGGCCGATGGTCACGAAACCGGATACGCTCGCGAGGGACCTGATAGCCCTCGCCCGGTGAGGGAAGAAGGGCCCGGCTTCGTCGGGAGCCTCCGAGGGACGTCGACACGCGGCTCTAGGGGGAACCGAGAGCGACCTGCATCGCGAACAGAACGATCGTCGGGGCGGTGTAGTCGTCCGCCGGCTCGACCGTGGGCCACGCGGTCACGTTGTCTTCGTAGTGCGCTCCGTGGCCGTTGAAGGCCGCGAAGGGATTTCCGCCGCCGACCGGGCAGATTCGCATCCCCGTGACGTAGCCGAGGCCCTTCAGGTTCGAGGGCAGCGTGGGCCCGTCCACGGTCGCCCCGTAGTCGATGGGGGGCGTGCCGTTGCGGGAGCCGACCAGGTTCGCGATCTGATGTTGCATGCAATCCGGAAGCGTCGACCCGTCTCCTACGATGAACGAGCTCCCCCACGCGTTCTCGCCGAGGACCCAGTTGAGCTCCGTGTCACTGAAGGTCTCGTAGCTCGCAGCCCCCGCGACCTGGTCGTAGAGGGCCGCCTCGAGGGCGAGTCCGAGCGCATGGGGCACGAGGTCCTCGCCACTGGCGTACCCGAGTCCGAGGCCGAACGGGTCGTGGGTCGCGGCCTTGACGCCGGTCTCGACCTGCTCGCCGAGGTTGCGCAGCACCTGCGCTTTCGTCACGGCGAGCGCCGGGTCTCCCGCCTTCCCGATGGCGTTGTAGAGCTCGTAGTCCGCGAGGCCGCTCACGTCGTAGAGGTTGAGCGTGTCCGTTCCGTTCTCGGGCCCCGTCATGTAGGCATGGGACCAGTTGGCCGCGCTCCGAAGGTAGTAGATCGAGCTGGTGTGGGGGAGCCCTCCGGGGAGGTGTCCCAGGTCCATCGCGAGGGCGAGCTCGGAAGCACCGAGCTCGAGGTCGTCCTGCCAGGAGGTCTCGGGGTAGTAGTTGTAGGGAGAGGTCGTCAGGAGCTTGTTCGAGTTCGGTTTCAGGGTCAGGTTCGCGAGGTCAAAGACGCTCTCGCCGGCCGCGAGGCACTTGTCGGCGTACGTCGGGTCGACCGTGAGGTAGACCTGGTAGCAGAGGCCGAAGTCGGCCGCGAGGCGTCCCGCGAGGTTCGGACTCACCGGGGATCCCGGAGGGCCGGCCTCGAAGACCGGCCGATACTTGATGAAATACTCCTTGTCGCCGGGAGTCACGTTCAGCTGGTCGTCCGCCTGGGGAAGGCGCCAGAGGTCGTGGTCCCCCGTGATCTTGCTGTTCCCGTCGCCGATCCCGACCTGGTAGTACAGCGTCAGGGTCGATTCGTTCCACATCTCGAGGAGCCAGGAAAGCTCGCCCATCGCCTCGGAGCGGAAGTTGGTGGCGTTCCCCGTGGTCAGTGCGGGGTACTGCCGGACCGCGAAGAGCATCATCGCGGCGGCGTAGCTCGCCGTCTCCACGAACTTGAGGTAATCCCCGGCATCGAACCAGCCGCCCGAGACGTTCACAGGTCCCCCGATCTCCGTCAGGTTTCCCTGCAGCGTGTCACCCTTGTACGTCGGGGGGCTGTAGACCATCGCCTTCTCATCGGTGAGGTGGGAGGGCTGCCGGTCGAGAGCGCTCGAGTTCACGTTGGGGCCATCCTGCTGCACCTCGTAGAAGAAGAGGGCGTTGGCGAGCGCCCGTTCGTACAGTTGCGAACCCGAAGCGATCAGGAACGGGGGGGATTCCGCGGTCACCGGTCCCTTCACCTTGGCGAAGTACGTGCCCGCCGTCTCGACCGAGCTGAAATTCAGGGCGTAGGTGAACGGGAAGGACGTGCTCCACTGACCCAGGGACGGACCCACCGCTCCGGTATGCACCGAGACGTTGGTCGTGCTGTTCACGAGCGCGAAGGTCGCCCCGCTCTCGGAAGCGCTCGACATCAGGATGGCGACCTTGGGTTGGCCGATCTCGTACCCGATCTGATTGACCCGGACGACCGCCGTGCCCGAGCCCGACGCGAGCGGACCGGCGAAGGCTGTCGGGATCGTGAAGGCGGACAGGACGACCCCTACCGTGACCGCCAGCCCCAGGACGGTCCGGCGTAGCTCCCGGCGCGCCACTCGGGAGCAGATAGGCTGGGACATGAAATGCTTGTGGAAGCGCGAAGAATCCGATGCGCGCGGACCTATCTCTCCACCGAGCGAGTTCGTCGTTCGGTCGAAAGGGTCAGACGGAGGAAGGTACTGTGGGTGTCATGGCCACCCACACGACCTTCCGTCGTCATGCCGCGGTGCACGTCGAATTGTTCGTCACAGCGAGACCGGAACGAGGAAAGGTTCGACGCGCGTGCCGGGCCGTGTACGCCCGGGTTCGGCCGGCCACGGCCCGGGGAGGAGGCGATGGACCGTGGCTCTACCTGCTGACCCGACCCACTCGACGATCGTTCATTCCGGAGCATCTGAGAAGGGCGATGGGTGTCCGGACGGGCGAAGACCTGTGGTTGGAGCTTGCGTTCTACCCCAGCATTCCTCGGGGTCGGGCGACGATTCGCGCACTCTGGAAGGATCCCGACGTACGGGAGAAGCTACTCCGGGCCGAGGGGTTCAACCTCCGCCGACGAGGGTCGTGGACGATCGGCAACGGTGAGTTGCAATCGGTCTAAGGTGACCGACGGAACTGTTCTCCGGAGGAACTTTTCGGATTGCCCCCGGGGACAGGACGGATAACCTGTCCCCGATGAGACGAGCCCTCAGGACCGGCGTTTCCTTAGCCCGTCCGTAAGGAGAGAACTCGGTTTTCGCGATAAGGTCGAAGGGGGCTTGCATCGCGGGAGAGCGGACCGTTGCGTCCCGGGCCGGGCACGGTTTGGGGGCAGGTATATGGAGCAAATCCCCGTTCGGCCCGAGAGGACCGACCGATGGCGAGCGAACCCGAGCGGCCGAGGAACAGCGATTGGGCCCAGGCACTCCCTCTTCGGGGAAAGTCGGGAATCGTGACCGGCGCGGCCCACGGCATCGGCCGGGGGATCGCCGTCCGCCTGGCGCAACTCGGCGCGAATGTCGGTATCAACTACTGGAAGAGCGAGAAGGATGCGGGCATCACCGCCGGACTCGTACACCGGGCAGGAGGGACGGAGATTCTGTTGCCCGGGGACGTGGGATCCGAGGACGATGTGCGACGGATCGTGGAGGCGGCCTTGGAGAAATTTGGGCGACTCGACTTCCTCGTGAACAACGCCGGAGGCGCTGGCGGGGCCGACACGGACTCTCCGATCGATCAGGCGAACTACAAGGACTGGGCTCGGTTGCTCGCCTCGAATCTGACCTCGGCGTTCTTGTGCACTCGCTACGTCTCTCCCGGGATGCTCAAGGCGAAAGCCGGCAGGATCGTGAACATCTCGTCGATCTGCGGGATCACCGGCGACTGCGGGCCGGCCTACTGTGCCTCGAAAGCCGGCATGCTCGGGTTGACCCGGCATTCGGCCGTCGCGTTGGCCCCCTTCGTCCAGGTGAATGCGATCCTCCCGGGGTTCATCGATTCCCAACCCCACGACCCGGAAAAGGTGGCGAGGGTTACGCCCGGACGGAGAATGGGACACCCGGAGGACGTCGCAGACCTCGCTGCCTACCTGATAGCTTCCCCGCAATCGTTCCTGACGGGTTCGTGCATTGTCCTGGATGGAAGTGTCACCAACGGCGTCATCGGCAGAATGATGGACTGGGACGAGGTCCATGCGATGGAAGAGAAGCGCCTGAAGAGCTCCTGATTCCGGCAGTCTCGTTCGGTGCATGGGGTGTTTCAGTCATCAACCGTCGAGAATGTGGGTTGCTGGCTCGCCGCGGATGCCACACGATTCCGTCTTTGGCCCAAACCCGTTTTAGTACCGATGAGGAATGCCCTGGCGCATGATCCTACCGGGACTGATTTCTGCGGCGTTCTACCGTCGTCGTCCGAGTGCGCTCCAGATCGGTCTCGGTCTCGCCTTCACCGTCGTGCTGTCCGGGCTTCTGGGGTACGTACAGGACGTCGGGACATCCCGCGTTTGGGAGAATGTGATCATCGCGATCATCGGAGGAGTGGTTCTCTACTTCGCCATCCTGGCGTACCTAGTGTACCGATATTTCCCGAAACATGCGAAATCCGGGAACCCTTCGCTCCCGACGCCTCCGGTTCCCCCCGGTTGACTCAAGGGAGAACGCGCGCCGCGACGACGGCACATGTTTGACTCATCGGAGTTGAGGACGGCGTGAGGGACGTCTCGCCCGGCCGGTCAGTCCGGGTCGAAGCGGTCCTATGCCAAAGGTTCGCACGCAGGCTTAAGGGGCCGGGCGTATCGGCCGTTCGTGGCCCCGGGTCGCCGCCTCGCCGCCGTCATGTTCACGGACACCGTCGGCTTCACGGCTTCGACGCAGGCCAACGAAGGCCGCACCATCGAACTGCTTCACCAGCAGGCCGACCTGCTCCGGCCGCTCGTGGCGCTCCACCAAGGACGAGAGATCAAGTCCACGGGCGATGGGTTCCTGGTCGAGTTCGACAGCGCCCTCAAGGCCGTCCAGTGCGCGGTGAACATCCAGCGCCGGATCTTCGAGAGGAATTCCGAAGGGGGCCAGACACCCATCCGGATCCGGATCGGTGTGCATCTCGGAGATGTGGTGCAGAACGGGACCGACATCCTCGGCGACGCAGTGAACATCGCCGCTCGGATCGAACCGCTGGCGGAGCCCGGGGGCGTCTGCGTGTCCAGCGCCGTCTACGACCAGGTCCGGACCAAGGTCACCGAGAAGTTCGAGAAACTGGCCCCGAAGGCGATGAAGGGGATCGAGGTCCCGATGGACGTCTATCGGGTGCTGTTCCCCTGGAACAACCACGTCGGTGGGACGGACACGGATGCGTCGCGGATCGCCGACAAGAACCGTCTCGCGGTACTCCCTTTCGCCAACATCAGCCCTGACCCCGCCGACGAGTACTTCGCGGACGGGCTCACGGAGGAGCTCATCGCGAGTCTCTCGCTCGTGCCGGGCCTGAAGGTGATCGCCCGAACCTCGGTCATCGGCTACAAGAAGACGGACAAGTCCGTCGCATCGATCGGCCGGGAGCTCGGCGTGGGTACCGTCGTGGAGGGGAGCGTCCGCCGGTCGGCCAACCGGATCCGCGTGACGGTGCAGGTCATCGACGTCGCCACCGAGGAGCATCTCTGGACGGCGAAATACGACGACGATCTCGACGACATCTTTGCCGTGCAGGGAGACATCGCGACGAAGGTGGCCACCGCGCTCCCCGGGGGACTGAAACGGGAGAAGGCGCCGATCCCCGAGCTCGCGAAGCCCCGGGAAACGGAGGCCTACCTTCAGTATCTCCAGGGCCAGGCCCTGATGTGGAAGACCGACGAAGACTCGTTGCGCCGTTCCCTCGAGTTCTTCAAGAAGGCCCTGGACACCGACCCGACGCTCGCGCGAGCGTACGCGGGCATAGCGCGCGCGTACATCGGGCTCGGGACGGAGAACTTCATGGTCTGGGGGGACGCCTGCACTCTCGGCAGGGCGGCCTCGGAGAAGGCAATGGCCATCGAACCGGGCCTCGCCGAGGCGCATGGCCTTCGGGCCGAGATTGCGTTCATGGCCGATGAGACGGCCGACGTTCTCGAGCGCGAGGTTCGGAGGGCGCTCGAACTCAATCCGAACCTGGCTCAGGCGCACACCATCCTGGCAGCCCTGGCGGGGTCGTTGGGCATCGCGGAGGCGTACGCGGCGGAGAACGAGGAGGCGTACCGGCTCGACCCGTTGTCGCCGGCCACGATTCGGACGCTGGGGAACGCGTACTTCTTCTCCGGCCGGTTCGACGAAGCCCTCGCGCATTGGAAGAAGACGATGGAACTCTCCCCCATCGACTCCTACCGGGGATTGGCGGACTATTACATGCTCAAGGGGGACTTTGAGCAGGCCGAGCTCATGGTGAAGGAGCTCGAGCGGCTCGCTCCGTCCAGCGACCCCGCCCTCCTATCTCGGGGTTTCCTCAGCGCCCTGAGAGGAGATCGTTCCACGGCGATGAAGATGATCGAGCGGCTGCAGGAGACGTCCCGCGAGGGGTACGCCCGGCAGTCCTCGGTCGGTTTCATCTACTTCGCTCTCGGCGACCTCGACCGGTTCTTCGAGGTGATGTTCGCCACCGCGAAGGCGCACACCATGCAGGCGTCCCGGCTCCGGATGGCCCCGCTGTTCGCCGGCGCGAGGAAGGATCGCCGGTTCGTCTCGCTCATGTCGCTGTACGGCCGGCCCGTCCAGGCTCCCAAGTAGGACGGGTGGTTCCGACCACCCCGACCCTCGATCCGGACGGAGGTTCGGGGCAGGGGACTTGCACCCCGCCGACGGACCCGTCGATACGATCCCGGGTCCGTGGCGTACGCCCGGCTAACGTGGCATCTCGACCGGAGCGATCCCCGCGGAACTACATCCCGGGCGGGTTTTGCCAAACCATCCAGAGGTTGCCTTCCGGGTCCTTGAAGAACGCCGAAATTCCGTAGGGGGCTACCATGAGCGGCCCTTCAACCCTTGAGCCAGGACCCATCGATTCGGCTCGTTGAAACTTCACGCCGGCGCGCTGAAGGGATTTCACGTATCCTTTCGCGTTCTTGACGATCAGTGTCATGTACGCCAGGTTGCGCTTCTCCCGCTTGTCGGGCGAGACCAACCAGACGTGATGGCCAGCCACTTTCAGGGAAGCCCAAGCGTTCCGCATTTCGCCCGTGCCCCGCATCGTGACTTTGCCGCCGAGCTGCTTCGTGTAGAATCGAATCGCCCGGCTCATGTTCCGGATCGGGATCAGTGTCACAAACTCCGCAGACTTCGGCATGGTTCCTCGGTCCCTCGGCGGGCCACACTGTTCCGGCGGATAGTGTTTCCCTTCGAGATTCGCGGACTCCGTCCACGAGTTTCGGGAGGAGCTCAGCGCTCTATCGATCCCCGAAGCCCGTCACGGGCGGATCCACGTCGATCTGCCAGAGAAAGGCGTTCATCTCCCCGCGGTGCTGGAGTTCTTCCTCGGCCATGTGGAGCAGCATCACGCGAACGGAGGTCCGGAACGGCCTGCGGCCCCGCCAGGAAACCGCCCGATGGAGGCCCCCAGAACCCACCTCGCGAAGGGTTCTCTGGATGAGTCGGTCGACCGAGTTGGTCTCCCTCACCGCCTGTGCCCTCGAGTAGCGTTGACCCAAGGGGTACTCATCGAAGGTCTTTCCGTTCCCGTACACGGATAGGAACCACCATCGGTAGGCATCGAGGACGTGCATGTAGATGTCGACCAAGGAAGGGAACGACCCGCCCCGGTCCTTGTATCGCTGCTTCGGGGGAAGCTTCCAGATCGCCCGGAGGTACTTCCTTCGAACCGCCGAATTGTAGCGGTAGAGGTCCCGAATGGTGTCGAACTCGTTCCGCATTATCCGGGACAGCGGTTCCGAATCCAAATGGATTGTGGGTGCAGCGAGTGAGGTGCGCGTCCGGGACCGTGTCCGGACGCGCTCACCGAACCCGAAACGCCCTCGGATTGCGTCTCGAACAAGCGGGTCCTCCCTCGCGACGCGATTCGGACCGAACTTGGGCGCAAACAAAGGGATAATCTCCCGGCACTCTTCCGCGGCCATGGTCGCGCTACGACCGGGCCGCGAGCCGACCGTCGATTGGGTGAACCGATGGTTCGGGGTCGCCTCGTCGTGGTCGCCATCGTTCACGCACGATGGAAAGGAGATCCTGTTCCTGAGCGATGCGTCGGGTCTCCCCCAGGCTTGGCGGGCGGATCTGGGCGGCGGCTCCCCCCACCCCTTCCGGGAGTCGAACGCCCGGGTCGGGAGGGTCGATCCTTGCCCCACTCGACCCCGAGCGGTTCTCGCACAGGATTCCGGAGGGGACGAAGTCTGGCAGCTCGCGCTCACGGCGCTCCACGAGGATTTGGGCGCGTCGCGGGAGGTCCGTCGCCCACTCACGGCCGACCCGAAGGTAATGAACCTCCCGGGCCGATGGATGGCCGACGGTCACCACTACCTGTTCTCGTCGAACGCTCGGGATCCCCGGTTCTTCGATGTGTACCGGCTCGACGTCGATGGATGGGCCCCACCGGAGAGGATATGGACGGGGGAGGCGCACCAGGAGGCAACGGCCACACGCGACCAGCGCGTACTCGTCTCACGCTACAACACGTACCTCGATGTGGACTTGTTCCTGCTGGACCGGGGTCGCGATCCCATTCATTTGAATCCCCACACCGGGGAGGTCACGATCCCTTCCGCGTCGATCGGGTTGGACGGAGTCTACGTCGCCGCCAACCCCGGGCGCGAGTTCATCGCGCTGTTCCGATATCCGTTCGACGGGTCTCCCCCGGAGCTCATCCGGGAGTTCCCCGGGGACGTCGAACTCGTCCGGGTCTCTCCGGACGGGGACCAGGTCGCGGTCGTCTTCAACAAGGACGGTTGGAGCGAGCTCCGTTTCCTCGACCGAAGCGGGTCGAATGAGCGAGCCGGAGCCAGTCGGGCGCAACGCGGGTGGATCGAGGGACTGTCGTGGCGGCCCGACGGATCGGGGGCCGCTTTCGACCTTAGCTCGCCGAACGGCCGCGATATCTTCTATCAGAATCTTTCGGACGGCTCGCTGACGCAGTTGACGCGTTCGCCCAACCCTCCGCCGGCTCGGATTCCCCCACCTCGCCTGTTCAGCACGAGGTCCTCCGACCGACTGAGGATACCGTTCTGGGAATACGTTCCCGGTCGAAGGACTCCCCGGGGAACGATCCTCTCGATCCACGGGGGGCCGGAGGGCCAGGCCCGCCCGGATTTCGACCCCCTCCGGGCGACGCTTCTCACCGAGGGCTGGCGGGTCGTCGAACCGAACGTCCGCGGGAGCACCGGCTACGGAAAGACATACCTTCACCTTGACGACGTCCGGAAGAGAATGGACTCGGTCCGAGACGTTCGGGACATCGTCGAGTCGCTCATCCGAGAGAGGAAAGCCACCCGAGGGAAGGTCGGGGTGATCGGGGGGAGTTACGGAGGGTTCATGGTCCTCTCCTCGATCACGACCTACCCCGGGTACTGGGGCGCGGCCGTCGACGTGGTCGGCATCTCCAACTTTGTTTCTTTCCTCGAGCGCACCGCATCGTACCGCCGAAAGCTAAGGGAAGTGGAGTACGGGAGCCTCGAGGTCGACCGGGATTTCCTGCAGTCCATCTCGCCGATCAACCACCTCGATCGGATCCGGACCCCGCTCTACGTCTTTCATGGACGGAACGACCCCCGAGTCCCCATCTACGAAGCGGAGCAGATGGTCCAGAAGCTGGAAGCCTCCGGCCGACCCGTGGAGCATCTCTTCTTCGAAAATGAGGGTCACGGCATCTCCCGGCGGGAGAACCAAGTGGAAACCGCGCGACGTGTGGTCGGCTTTTTGGACCGGTATCTCGGCGCGTCCGGGAGGAAGCGGACCTCGAAGAAGACGGTTTCCCGGCGAGCCGGACGCACGGTTCCGAGACGTAGCCGAAAGACGAAGTGATGGAGGCAGGACTAGCGACCGTGGTTCGGTCGCTCTCGGAGCCGACCGCTAAGCGTCCGTCACGGCGGCGGTCACGACGTCGGTGAAGAGGTCGTTGCGAAGGCTCTTCCGAAAGAATTCGTCGACGGTGTCGTAGTCCATCGCCGCGGAAAGATACACTCCCACGATTTCGTAGCGGGGATCGACCCAGATGTAGTTCCCGCCCGAGCCCCAATGCTCGTACGACTCGGGCGAATAGAGGGCGCCACACCAGCCGGTCTTGTTGCCGTGCACGCTCCAACCGAACCCCCAGGTCGCCTCCTTGAAGACCGCGCCGAAGTGGCGGGCTCCGATCCCGGGGACCTGGTCGATCGTCATCGCGGCCGCGCTGCTCGGGCTCAAGACCCGGGCCTCTCCGTAGGCCCCGCCGTTCAGGAACATCTGGCCGAAGATCGCGAGGTCTCTCGCGGTCGTGTTGATCCCCCCGGACCCCCAGTGCAGCTCCTCGGTCTCCGTGGCATGTTCGTCCGGATCGATCGGTGCCCCAGGAACCGGGGGGTTTCGCACCCGGAGACCCGGGGGGACGTCCTTCCGATATCCCCAGGTCTCCCGCATGCCAAGCGGATCGAGGATGCGCGTCCGGACGAATGACTCGACCGATTGGTTCGATACGCGACGCACGATCTCGCCCAGAAGCTCGTAGCTGTAGGGCGAGTACGACATGACGGATCCGGGAAGGTTCGTGAGCGGAGCCGAATAGCGAAGCGCGAGGTACTCCTGGAGGCGAGGGTGGACGGTCGCCTCCCTCCTGGGGAGCGGGACACGACCCGTGTGCTCCTTCGCGTACTCGGAGACCGTTGCGTCCACGAGGCCCGTGGTGTGAGTGAGCAGGTGACGAACGAGCACGCCGTCCTTGTGCTCCCCTAGGAATTCGGGCAGATACGACACGACCGGACGATTCAGTCCCACCCGGCCCTCCTCGACCAGCATCATCACCGCAGTCGCGGTCACCACTTTTCCGATCGATGCGGTCGCGAACACCGCGTTCCGGGGCGTCGGCGGTGAGTCGTCACCGTCCGAGAGGCGACCGAACGCCTGGTGGAAGACGATGCGCCCGCGTCGCGCGACCAAGAGGACCATGCTTCGGGCAACTTGTTCGTCGACCCATCCCCTCGCGAGCGGGCCAAGGCCTTCGAGCCGTGGGCCCGACATCCCCACTTCTTCGGGGGTACCCGGGCGGAGCTTCGAGGCCACGCTCCCATATCGAAAAGCCCTGATTAATCTGTGGTGCCGGCTTCGACTCCTGCTCCTCGCGTAGGGAAGAGCGGTTCGGCACGACGGGAGTCCTCGGGTCCGGGCAGACCCCCTTTCGTGCGCCCGAGCAAGACCGCCCGCCACCGGTCCGCCCGTCGGTTTAATACGCATCAATGCGCATTCTGGTATTGGAGGCCGGAGACCGGTGGCGCTCGCCCAATACCGCACCCAAAGCGCGGGGGCCTATCCCGGCCCAAGCCGAGAGGAACTCGCCGACCTTGCGGAGTGGGTCACGGACTCGGATTTCCAGGAGCCGTACGTGGACCGGAAGGATGCTCCGGGACCCAAACGTCCAACGGACGTCACCCCCGTCCACCGTGCGGATCTCACACCCTACGATGGTCCCACCCGAGAAGAGCTCGGAGACCTCGCCGTATGGCTCGACGTCGATCTTTCGCAAGAGAGGAACAACGACGTGCCGTCGCCACCGGCCACGACCTCCCTTCGGGCCATCGAGGCGGAACTTTGGGTGTCGGAAAGGATGCCGGCTGGGACCCAATCGTCTCACAGGCCCGAGGTCGTCCCGCATCGGATCCCGAGATCGCCCTCTTCCGACCCGTTCTTGGACCAGCTCGACGAGATCCAAGAGGCCCTCCGAAAGCGAGCCTGCTAGGAACGCCGAGGCGACGTGGAGCGGACGCGGCCATTTCGGCCGCGGGGGGGATGTGGAGTGGCACCCAACGACTCGAGCCGCGCCGTCCTCTCATGGCGCTCCGATAGTACTCCGTAAACTTACTTATAGGTAAATTCTCTACTAACGGGGCATGACGGAGGTAGTCCTCCCCTCACTTCATTGCCATCGCTGCGGGAAGACATGGACGCCGCGACGGTCCATCGTCAAGATGTGTCCCCGATGCAAGAGCCGCCTCTTCGCCACCCCGCGGCAACCGTCTCGCGCGACCGTTGCCCGGCTGATGCGACAATTGCAGAAGGAGCGCCCCCCTTCATTCAAAGGATGCGATCGGGTCCGAGTGGACATGCGCCGTCGTCGGGAGAAGGACGAGCTCCTCTCCAAGCATGGCTTGAGGCCGAGCCGTTCGTATGAACCGAAGGGAGTTTGAATCGGCCATCTCGAGGGCGGCGTCCGAGGAGGATCGGCTCGCGTACTTCGGTGCGCTTCTCTCGCGGGAAAGCGGCCTCGGAAATCGCCTCATCGTCGTCGGCGGGTCCGCCATCGAGATCTATCTGACCGCCGAGGTCTACGCCTCACAGGACATCGACATCGTCGGGACTAAGGCGGCCATTGCTCCGATCCTGTCGAAGTGGGGTTTCATCGAGGAGGTGGGGAGGAGCCGTCGGTCCTACTGGGTCAAGGCCGGACTTGGCCAGGTGGATCTGGTGGGCCCCCGAGACCGTTCCGGTCTTTCGCCGCGTCCGTGGCCGACCCCGTTCGGGGAGGTGATGCTCGCGGCCGTCGAGTACCTGATCGTCCGTCGACTCATGCGCGCGGCAAGAGAACACAGCCCCGATCTCTTTCGGCAAGCCCAGGTGCTGGCGATCCGCTATCGAAGGGAGCTGGACTGGGAGTACATCCGGGGGATGGCAAAGTCCGAGAACGTCCTTCCCCTGTACGAACAGCTTCGCGAGCGCACTCAGGACAAGCGGTGAGCCGAAGAGGCTCTTCGCAGCTCCCCACGGCAAGAATCAAGAGCCCCAGGAGTCCCATTTGACCATACCCGCTTTCCCTTCCAGCCCCGCTAGCCAAGGGTCGACCACGGTGGGAACTACATCCGCGATGCACGCCGGAGGTCAGGGAACGGACCCGGAAAGAATCGTGGTCAACTTGCCCACGTCGATGTTTCCCCCGGAAATGACGGCCACGATGGTCGAAGACTCGGAGTCCGCCGCGTACGCGGCCGCTAGGGCCGTTCCGGCAGCCCCCTCGGCCACCAGACGATGCCGCTCGAACAAGAACCGAATCGCGGCTGCGGTCTCCTTGAGAGTAACGACGTGCGACTCGGTAACGAGGCCGCGAAGGCGTGCCCACATATCGGGAAACACACTCGACGCGCCGGAGCCGTCCACGAAACTCGGAGTGCGGTTCACCTGGCAGGGCCTCCCCTCTTTCAAGGAAGTCGTAAACGGAGTGGCCGTCTCCGGCTCCACCGCGATGACGCGGATGGAAGGGTTGTGCGCCTTCAAACCGGACGCGATGCCCGAGATCAGTCCCCCTCCTCCGATCGGAACGAACACCTTCTCGACACTCGGAAGGTCCTCGAAGATCTCGACACCGATAGTGCCGTTCCCGGCAATCATGTCGGGATGGTTGAACGGGGGGACGTAGAGGCTCTCCCGCAGCGGGGCATACACGCCATTGAGAGTGATGCTCCAGACCTCGTCCCACGGAAGTTGAACAATGTTGGCCCCGAATCGTCGAATGCCGGCGAGCTTGGCTTGGGGTGCCGTATCGGGGACAATCGTCGTGCAGGGCAACCCCATTCGTTGAGCGTGCCAGGCGAGAGCTTGGGCCATGTTACCGGCACTCGTCGTGTATACGCCCCGGACCTCGCCCCGCTCGAGCGCTGCGAGAACCGAATTTCCCGCTCCCCTCACCTTGAACGAACCTGTCGGCTGCAGGTTTTCGAGCTTGAGGAAAACCCTATTCCGCCCGTCTGAGCCGTCCAGGGGGATGAGGGGCGTCCGAAGAACGAGCGATCCCAATCTCGTACGCGCACGAAGAATCGACTCAAGCGAAACCGGCTCCGCGGACACCATCATGTCCCCCGACCGGCTCCTCCTACTTCACTTTCCTCATATCTGACCCCGAGTGCCGGCAACTCCGGAATCTTGAGCCATCCGCGATTGCGGAACCGCTAGAGAATCTGCTAGTGCCCGCGCATGCCCGTCGCTTCGGGGCATTCGGAATCACGCAGGTCGGTGGCTTCCCCTTCGACGGCTTGCCCGGACTCCGGTCGGGATTGGGTAAACGGCGACGAAGACCGTCGCCCGCCGGGATGATCTTGGCCAGCGATACGCCCGGCAATTCACGCCAGGGGGTAACACCAGGAGGTCTCCCGGCTTGAGGACCTTAGAACTCAGCCGTGGTTCTTGAAACTCGACACGGAGTCGCCCCCGCATGACCAAGAGGAGGTCTACCGAGGGGAGGCTGAACCAGCGCCGGTCGATCGATTCGCCCAGCTTCGAGACCCAGACGACTTCGAATCCGGAGCCACGGAAAATCGAACCCGTTTCCCCGGTGGGCCTCTTGCGGATTTTCTCGGCATCTCGTTGGAAGATGCGAAAGACCCTCGGTTGCGCCGTCATTTCCCGTTAGAGCCGAATATCCTCGCACGATTAGCGAATATCGGTCGTCACCCTCGGTTCGGAGATTCGGGTGCCCTCGGAGCGGCATTCCGGACAGTTGCAACGTACGCCGCACCCTCGATACGACTGGCCGAAAATCTCGTCGAATACCTTGCTCTTGCCGAGGAGAGCCCAGATCTCGGCAACCCGGCCGTCTCGAAGGCGGTGACGTTCGCGCTCTTGTCCTCGATTCTCCGGCCCATGCGCTCGGCGTGGGGATTCGTCAGCATGAACGCCCAGTTGTCGTCCGCGACGACCGCCAGGACCTCCTCACTGAAGGTCTTGCCACCGCGCTCGAAGAATCGGGCCAACCACTTCAACGACTCAGTCCAGCCGTGGACGTCTCCCGAGATCAGGGTGTGACCGGGGACATGGATCACGCAATCGGGCCAAAACAATGCCTCCATCGGCTTGGGGTCTCCCCGGAATGCGGCTTCGTAGCTCTCCTTCAGCGCTTGGGCCATCGGATGGGACTTCGCAGCGGGCACGAGATTCGGGGGTATCCGCATCGGCCTAGTCGTTCTCCCAAGGTGCGTCGCGAGCCGGACCGCCGACCGATCACCAGAGGATCTCTCGCCCAAGTGCCCGAGAATCCGCGGACCTCGGTCCGCGCATCTTCCATCGACGTTGCACCGATTTCCGCCTATTCGGTCAGATTGTAGATGAGACCGTGCGGGTCGCGCACGTAGGTCCGAGGGACCGAGGGCTCGTCCTTGATGATCTCGCAGCCGTGGCGGCTCAGTCGCCGCTTCGCACCGGCCACTCTGGGGACGGCCACTTCGAGAACCGGGCCCAAGGGCGGCCCGGGCTCGATGAACAGGTTGATGTGAGGTCCATGCAGGGCGATCATGTTGGGATTCGAGACAGTAACATCGAAACCGAGTTCCCGGACGTAGAAATCGGCCGCCGTTTTTGGGTCCCTTGCCTGGATTAGGATGTCCGTGCCGAACGTGTTCCCCATGGTGCCCTCGCCGGGGAAGCCGCTTCCCACTCCTAAACCCCCGACGGCCGCTCTCGAGACTGGTCCTCCTCCCGGGTGCGGGGCGCGGTACGGGGGATGGCCTCTCGTCGTCGGGGCGCGAAAAATGGGCGTTCCGCCTAAGAATCTGTTCCGAAAGGCCTGAGTATAAGGACGTTCCATAAACTTCGGACGGAAGGCGAGCCGTGGTCGACTCGACTGCCGTCTCCTGGCACCGGCGGGCGGGCGTCTTCCTGGCCATACGGCACCTTCGAGGTCAGTCGATCCCGATCCACAGCGAATCGCTCGATCAGCTTCCCCGCTTGTCCAAGCGGGCGATCCGGCTGGCGCTCCGGCTCTTCCCGAGCTTTCTCGACCGGGCCGACCTGTCGTTCCCCATCATCGTCGCGGGACGCGGATGGTATCAGGTAGCGCTCGATGGTCGCCATCGGCTTTGCAAGGCGATCTGGACGGGGCGTGCGGAACTCCCCACGGTTCGCGTGCCTTTCTGGTACGTCTTGGAGCTGGTGTTCCCCGGAGTCTTCGAGGTGGAGTGGCTCTTCCTCTACCTTCGGCACGAGCACCGGAAGCCGGGACGCCTTGCCGTGGCTCCCGCGACGTGAACCGATCGGGTCCCGGGGGCCGAAGGGGCACTCCTAGCGTAGGATGCCGCCGGTCTTCGGCACCCGGGTTCGGACCCACGGTCACCCGCCCCGGCTCCCGAGCGTAGCCGGCCGTCCGCGCGGGAAGAGGTGATTAGTCGTCGGGGCTTCCCCCTTCCCGTCCCGAGTCGCCTGTGACCGACTCGACTAGCCTGGACTGGCACGCCCAGCCGGGGGTGATCCTCGCTGCTCGGTACTTGCGGACGCATCCCGTCCCTGTCGTTTCCTCCCTCCTCCCCGAGCTCCCTCGGCTCTCCAAGAGGGTCATCCAGTTCGCCCTGCGGTTGTGTCCGAAGCTTCTCGACCGCGCGGACCTCTCCTTCCCGATCGTCGTGGCCGGGAAAGGATGGTACAAGCTCACCCTCGACGGTCGGCACCGGATATCCAAAGCGACTCGGAATGGCGACAGTGCGCTTCCCGCGGTGCACGTGCCCATCTGGTTCGCGCTCGAACTCCTCACCCCGGGAGTGTACGAAGTCGAGTGGCTGGGATTGTTCATCCGGCGCAAGCTTCGGAGTCGAGCCGCCCTACCCTCGATTTTGCGAGCCCCCAAGGTCGCCGTCGGGCTCACGAAGAGCGGCTATCGGACCGAACCGTCCCCCAAGGGCTAGGGGCAACGTCCGTCGCGTCCGATGTCTCCGTGCACGGAGCGCGGAACCACGTGAGGGGGCTCCGGGACGTCGGGGATAGACGGGCGCGACGGAGCTCGCAATCGCCGACCCGCGATACCGTGGCGGATCTCGCATCCGCTGTCCGTCAGTTCGCGTCCAGCTGCGATTCGCCCAAGAGGACGTACCGGGCCTCTTCAACCAGGGACCGATCGAATTCTGTCCCGGGGGCCAAGCGCCGCTCCTCTTCGATGATGTACTTCGCGAGCCACTCGAAATCCGCGAAGATCAGCGGGTCGTTGCCGTCCTTTCTCCACTGGCCGATCAGGTCGACCGGCTTCGTGATGAACGTGTAGTAGCCCGTCACCCAGGTGCCGAACGCCTTCCGTACGAGGCGCTTGTCGAGATTGCGGGTCCTTGTCAGCGATCCCAGCAACTCGAAGAACAACGAAACCTCCCAGTTGTCCGGCTCCTCCCCCCGGTCCGGCTGGACCAACCAGGCGCTGAGCGTCTTGCGCGCCTGACGCATTCGCGGCCCGTAGAACCGATCCCTCAGGTCAAGCAATGTGGTCGTGGAGTGAAGTCGCTGGTTCTGCCGCAGTTGCCAGTAGGCAAAGGCCAGAGTCCCGATGGCCAGGACCCATGTAGCGAGGATGGGGATCCAAAAACCTAGGTCGAGTTCTGCCATCGCTGCGGATTCACCGGGAATCTCTTAACGATTCAGACCCCCGATCACGAACCCCAGTTTGGGAGGTTCGTATGGCTCAATCTCGGTCGTCGCTCACGGATGGGATGATGGCCCTTTCCGCGAACAAACGGGGTCGGGGGGTCATACTTGGACCCGTCGTGGTCGCGCTCGCATTCCCCTTCGCAACCACCCCGGGAAGAGCACCCGCGACGAACTCGAGCGCGGAACCGCCACGGACCCGTACCCGAACAGTACTACTCTCGGGCGAGGGTCGTTTGACCGAGCGACACCCCTCTCAGTTCCGTCCTCACCGACCGAGGGCCGGGGCCGATACGGGGTGATGAGGATTCGACTATCCCGTCCGCTGGCGACGAATCGCCGCACGGACCGACTCCGGCATGGCGCGGCATCCACATGCTCGCGCGTGGGCGAGGTGCCAACGGATCCGATCGTCCATCGTGGGGTTTCGTGGCATGACGTGGTCGGCATGCCACTTCGCGTTGAGGGGCATCGCCCACGTAGCGTCGGCCGAGTAAATGGAGCTACCGGCTTCGGGGAACGGCGCTGCGAGAAGGCCCCCCCGAACGTCTGCGATCGCACTTCCGTCCAAAGGCCCGGACACCGGATGCAACCCGCGTGGCTCCGTCGTGATGGTGCGGGGCGTGAGGCCAGCGCTCGCGGCCCCGATGAAGCTATCCCGCTCGGTCCCTCGGTGCGGCTCCATGGACGCCCTCCGCGCCCGGAGCCTCTCCAAAACGTATCACTCACGCCAGGGGACGGTGAGGGCCCTCGACAGCGTCGACATGTCGATCCGCAAGGGACAGCTGTTCGGTTTCCTCGGCCGCAACGGGGCCGGGAAGACGACCTTCATCAAGATCGCCTCCGGCCTGCTGTTGCCGACCTCCGGATCGATCGAGCTGTTCGGGGTCGACGTGCTCACCCGCCCGCGCGAGGTCCGAGAGCGGATCGCGATCGTCCCCCAGGAGGGTAAGCCGTTCTACCACCTGACGCCGCGCGAGCACATCGAAGAGTACCTTCGGGTGCGGGGCCGGACCGCGGAGGCGGCCAAGGCTATCGCGGACGACCTGCTCGAAGCGATGGGTCTGCAGGCCTACTCGCACGTCCCGGCGATGCTCCTCTCCGGAGGACTCCAGCAGCGAACGCTCGTCGCGATGGTCCTGGCGACCGGAGCGGATTTTCTGTTCCTGGACGAACCGACGCTCGGGATGGACCCGTTCGCCCGCCGTCAGGTCTGGGAGGTGATTCGCCGCGCAGCCCACGCAGGCTCGACCGTGCTGATCACGACCCACTACCTCGACGAGGCGGAGCAGCTCACGGAGGAGCTCGCCGTGATTGAGGGGGGACACGTGCTCTACAAGGGAACGGCCGAGTCGCTCAAGTCCAAGGTCCGTCGCGAAGTGCGATTGCATTTCGATGGCGGCTTCACCTCGAAGGAACTGGAGCCGTTCGGGGAGGTCTACTCCGAGCGCGGCGGACTCACCGTGATGACCACCCGGGCGCATGCCGAGGAGCTGACGAGGACCGCGCTCGAGCGGCGGATCGCCGTCAACGTCGGGCCGGTGACTCTCGAAGAGGCGTTCCTCACCCTCGTCGGGAAAAGCATCGAGGAAGACGAACCCGAGGAAGCGTGGGCATGACCTGGAGGTCCCAGGCCAATGCCGTCCTGCGGATCTGTTGGTTCAACGGGTTCCTGGGGCTCCTCCGCAGCCCGCTCGTCTTCGTTGCCCTTTTCCTCACGCCGCTGAGTTTCCTATTCTTCATCTACGTCCTCGCGCCCCGCGCCGAGCTCCCGTTCGGCGTGGTGGGGGGTGTGCTGTTCTCCTGCCTGTTCACGGGTAGCGGGATGATGAACGACTGCGCCTACCTGCGACTCGAACGGCAGATGCAGCAGGTCTTCATCACGAGCCCGCTGCGGCCCATCTCCTGGGTCCTCGGGATGGCGTTGAGCGAGCTCGTCTTCACCATTCCGGCCCTCGTGCTCTTCCTCGCCGTCCTCCTCCTCATCGTACCGATCAGCCTGCTGTCGTTCCTCGCCCTGCTCGGGGTGATCTTCCTCACCTGGCTGCTCGCGTCCAGCCTCGGCTTCCTCCTCTCCACTTTCTTCCGAACGCTGAGGGAGATCTGGCCCATCGGGATGGTGGTGTTCACGACCCTCTCGGTGCTCCCCCCGGTCTTCTACCCGCTCGAGGTGATTCCCGGTCCCGTCCGATGGGTGGCGTACCTCGCCCCGTCGACGTTCGCGAGCCAGCTCGCGGAGAGCGCGGCCGGCCTCCCGGTCGCCTCGGTGGCCGGCGCCCCGTTCCTCTCCTCGGTGACCGGCCAATTGCTCGGGCTGATCCTGCTCACAGCGCTCTTCATCGGGGTGGCGATGCGTTTCGCCCGATGGCGCGATCCCTGAAGTCGGGGAGGGCTCGGCCTCAAGACGAGAGAGTTGCATCGTGCCTCGCAGAGGATGCCGATCGCCGGGGCGATTCGAGGCCCCCTGCGGCCCCCGGGGGAGGTTCACGCGGCGAAGCGTCCGGCCGCCGTCAGGATCGAGAGCGCTTCCACCGTGACCCAGGGGTTCGATTGGCGGGAACTCGTCCCTCCCCAGTCCACAAACTCTGACCCCGCCGCGAATCGGCCCGGGGAGAACCGATAGAATTTCGCCTCCGCGGGCCAGCCCCCGTCGGGCAGCCGCTTGTTCTCGAGGAGGTCGAGAGCGTCCTCGCAACGACGGTCTCGAATGCGACCGACCTCGGCCATTCCCCGAAGACCGGCCAGGATGTCGTAGTGGTAGTACGTGGGATAATGGAGCCGGACGAACGTGCGATCGATGACCTCCGCGGTCGAGATCCGTTTGAACAACCGTCTTCTCAGGAACACTTCGCTGGCCCGACGGGCGGACTCCCGTTCGCTCCGCGAGCGGGACCGCTCACCGTGGACTGCCAGGCCGAGCATCGGCAGCAACGTCTCGAGGAACGAAGAAGTGTCCGCCGAGGGGTTCCGGTCGCAGTTCCACCCTCCGTCCGGCCATTGCCAGTGGATCAACCGTTCCGCGAGATTCTCGCACCGACCGTCATCGAGTCCCAGTTTCGTGAGATAATAGAGGGCGTTCCCTTGCTGCGAGGCGCATCGGCGATACCGACCGTCGATTCTGGGAACCCCGAACTTCCGATAGGCTCCCGACTTCGTGGCGGTCTCGAACTCGCGATAATAGCCCGTCCTCAACCAGAGCTCGAGCACCCGGTCTCGGAGCGGGAAGAGCGACGGGTCACCGGGGGGATAGCCGAGGTCGGCCAGCCGAGCGAGCGCCCAGTGCGCTCCCTGCCACTTGTAGTACACTCCTCGAGCGGTGCTGGGACGCCCCAGTTGGCCCCTCCGTTGAAGGAGGGCACGCACTCGAGGCGAATCGCGCACTTCCTCTTGAAGCGCGAGGATTCGGGCGGAGGTTTCCGATTCTCCGAGCACGCCGATTCGGGTCTTCCAGCGAACCGAGGGCTCGGGTGATGCGAGCAGGCCCCCGACGACGGCAGAGCGGGCCACGCAAGAGACATGTGCGAGGCGTTCTAATCCCTTCTCGAGCGATGCGAGAGACCGCGGTCACGTTGAACCACGCGATTGTCTGGGTCAAGGATGTCCCGCAGGCGCTCCGCTTCTACCGGGACGGCCTGGGGTTCCGTGTGATCGAGGCGATGCCCGGCTACGCCCGGCTCCGAAGCTCGCGCGGCGGGTCCACCCTCGCCCTGCATGCCACCCGCGACCGCCGGCCTCCGCGCCGGACGCGGCAGGTCGTTCTCTACTTCGAAACACCCCGCCTCAACGAGACGTGCCGACGACTGATGCGACGCGGGGTCCGATTCGACCAGCTGCCCCGGCGAATGCCCTGGGGTTGGGACCACGCGTACCTTCGAGATCCCGACGGGCACGAGATCAGTCTCTACTGGGCGGGTCGAAAGAGATTCCTGCCGTCCCGGATGTTCGACCCGTAGAACCGCTCCTTCGCCCGAAAGGGGAGGGGCTGTGGACGACCCTCGGTCCCGCTTCCGTGGGCGAGGAGGCGCTCACTTGTGGATGTGACGAAGGACGAACTGATTCCCGTCCGGATCCGCGAACACGCATAGTGTGACCGTTCCCAGGGCGGTCGGAAACGTCGTGGGTTCATCCACGATCGTTCCACCGCGCTTCCGGATCTCGGAGCAGGCGGCCGTGGGATCGTGATGCGAGAAGATGACTCCCGAGACGGTTCCGGGTTCGCGTCCCCCTTCTCCTTCCCCCTGAATGTGCATCGTCAACAACGCGTTCGTGCCGGGAATCGCGTAGGCGGCCCGCGAGGCCTTCGGAATGTAGGAGACCTCCTTCAGTCCCAATACCTCGGTGTAAAACTTCCGGGCCCGCTCAACATCCCGAATGTGGACCGTCACGGCTTCCATACCCTCGATCACGTCCGACATGACCCACTTCGAACTCCCGCACTCCCCCTCGGGTTATAGCGCCCCGCAGTAGCTCCCGCTCCCCGACCCATCATCCCGGAGCGGTGCTGCCCGGGTCGCTTGCGAGCCCCCGACGGATTAGGCCCCATCGAGAGAGGCGAAAGGGGGCCCGCGGCAACATCCGGGGGCCCGCGGTGCATCCGGTCCGAGCGGACACGGGTTCCCCCGCGACCTCGAATCGCTTATCGGCGGCGGGAGATTGAAGGCGGAGGGTATCCTTGGCGGAGACCGAGTACGTTTCGCGTTCGCTCCTCTCCGTTACCGTTCGCAGGGCCTCCGTCACGGGTCGCTTCTTTCTGGTCTATGGGACCGTCATCAGCGTCCTGCTCGGGGTCCTTCTTGCCCACTACTCGGCGCCCTCGTTCACGTCCTCCTTCCCTCTCTTCCTTCCGATTTTCGGGGTTGTCGGGTCGATGGGAGGGCTGCTCGTCTTCGCGAGCGACCGGACGAAGGGCGTCCTCGAGTATCTCATCGCGTACGGATACTCGCCCCGACGGCTGTTCGCGAACGTCCTGCTCACGACGTTTGTCCTCATCAGCATCGTTGTAGGGATCGGAGTCGGCGTCAGCCTCGGTGTCTATCTCGCGGAAGGGAACTCGGTCACGAGCAAACTTGCGATCAGCCTGGGCGTGTACGCCATCCCGATGGCCTTCGCGTGCGCTTCGTTCGCCGCGACCGTCGGGGTATACTGGACGACCCTCTCCTCTCCGCGGCAAGGCATCAACAGCCCGATCGGGCTCATCCCGTTCATCGGGATCCTTCCCGCCCTCGTCACCCTCTTCGTGATCGAGGTCCTGTCCGCTTCGGGGCCGATTTCGACCGACACTGCCCTCCTGGTACTGGGGACCGCGATGGGGCTTGTCGCGCTCCTTGTCATCGTCCTGCTTGTGAGCATGGGGCGGCTGCTCCGACGCGAGCGTTTCCTCTCGCCTGCGTAGGGGGTGAATCGCGCTGACGACGGGGCCTCCGAGGAGTTTGGCGGACACCCCCGGTGTGATCGACGGACCGGCCGAGATCGATTGCAGGTCGGTCACCGCCGGATACCTCGGGTCCCGGGTGCTCCACCGGGTGTCGTTCCGCATCTCGGAACCGTCGGTCTATGTGGTCCTTGGGCCGAACGGTGCGGGAAAGACCACCTTGTTCCGGACCCTTGCCGGGATCCTGCGCCCGTATGAGGGCGAAGTGTACGTCGGCGGAGAGCCGATCGACCGGCAGTCCTCGCGGGATCGACTGCACTATCTCACCCACCTGGACGGGTTGCCGGACGGCCTCCAGGTTCGCGAGGCGCTCGATTTCTTCGCCCGGGCGGAGGGGGCACGTCCGCAGGATGTCGACCGGGTCCTCGACCAGCTCGAGATCCGGGACCTCAGCACGAAGTTCCCCTCACAGCTGAGCGCGGGCCAACGCAAACGGGTCTCGATCGCCCGAATCTTCCTCCGGGAGCGGTCGATCTTCCTTCTGGACGAGCCGACCGCCAATCTGGACCCGAAGCTGGCCCGCGAGATCCGGGAGCTCATCCTGAGACTGAGCCGCGAAAAGGTCGTTCTCTACTCGTCGCACAACCTCTTCGAGGCGCGCGAGATCGGGCGGTACGTTCTCGTCATCAAGTCGGGCCAGGTGGCCCGCTTCGACCGCATCGAGAACGTCCGGGGTTCGCGCTTCGTGCTCGGGATACGCGTGCTCGAGCCGTCTCCCGTGCTGGCGAGCTTCGACCACGAGGGCGACTACTACCTGAAGGAGCTGGCAGGGCCCGAAGAGGTTCCGGGGATCCTTCGCGACCTGATCGCCCAGGGGGTCAAGATTCGGGAAGCCCGGGAGATGGAGAACCCTCTCGAAGACCTCTTCGCGTAATCCGGCGGCGTCGGTCAAGGACCGAGTGGCGGCAAGGCTTGTCCCGCACGCCTTCCTCAAATCGAGAATTGGATCGGCGCGGCTCGTTCGCACGTGCCCGCGAACGAATGCCGGTCGGGCAGTGACCGCGAGCGCCCGAATTGTCGGACGTCTTGGAAGAAGTCGGTATTCTTTCACTCCCCTACCGGTTCATATCTTGCTTGCCTGGTAGAGGAAGTGCGATGGCGCGAAGGATCACCGCTAGTCTCTACATGACGTTGGACGGCCGCGGAGCATTTCCGAAATATCCGGGCTGGGACCGGGAGACCGCGGAGCCCAGCGCAATGTGGCGCGAGATGTGGCTGAATCGGTTCGATGATGTCACCACCGTCATCATGGGACGGAGGTCGTTCTTGGGACACCGACGGGTCTGGACGGAGAAGGCGAGGAAACCGAGCGACCCGAAGTACTTGGTCGATTACTCTCGGTGGCTGGACCATGTCGACAAGGTCTGCCTTTCGAGGCGACTGAAATCGCCGGGATGGCAGAACTCCCGGATCATGAAGGGCGACCTCTCCCGGATCGTTGCGAAGTTGAAGCGCGAGAAGGGCGGGAACATCATCGCGGAGGGTGGCCCCCAACTGATCCGCGAATTTCTCCGACGGGGGCTTGCGGACGACTATTGGCTGATCGTCCAGCCGGTGGTCTACGGAAAGGGTCCCGAGTACTGGGGCCCGATGAAGACGCAGGCGACCCTCAAGCTACTCTCGTCCACCACGATGGAAGACGGTGAGGTCCTCCTGCATTACGAAACCGTTCGGGGTTTCCGCGCTTAGTGGGACCCCGGGACTTCGAGGGCTCGCTGCGTTCGGCTTCTGAGTCGGCGGTCACCGGACCGCATTTCAAGTCGAGGCCCAGGGTTTTCGGCGCACTCCGCAAATGGCTCCCCGCCGGGATTATCGGACAGAATCTAGATTCCGACCCGATGCTTCACCTCATTCCACCGGGTCGGGTCCACTCTTGCAGCCGCCAGGTCGGAAATCGCCTTCACGACCGGCGGAGGAGCGCTCTGCTTCACCGAGGCCAGCAGCTCCGATAGCTCGTTCACGTTCAGAGAAGGAAGCATCCAGCTAAGCAGAGCGAAGAAGCGATCCGGAGGGAACTTCGCGATGACTGACCCTCGAATGGCCGCCTGCTCAGCGTCCGCGAGGTTCTCCCGCATCAGGGGGACCAGCTCGTCCTCCTCTCGGTTCATGTGCACGATGTATTCCGCGAAGAGCTGGTTCGCCATCTGGTTGAGACGAATTCCCGCCTGAATCCTTGCCTCGGGAGCCGCGAGCCCGAGCAGCTCGTGACCCGACTTCGCGATCGCGAGTTCGCGGACCATGAGCTTGTGGTGATCTTCGATCAGGTCGGTCACCAATCGATTCGCGAATCTCGCGGCGACGGGGAAGACGACCGCGTCCTCTTCGTGAGCATGGTTCGCAAAGTGGCAAAGGATGCAGCCGGCCGATCGCGCGAGAGCGAAATCGTCCTCAAGGTCTCTGATGAGGGCGCTCGTCGCAGAGACGTCGGCGAAATCGTTCGTTTGGAGCCGGTTCGATAGTCCGTACAGCATCGAGCGGAGGCCCTTGTGAACCGGTGTGAACAGGTCTTCCCTTCCCGTCATATCCTCGTTCCCGCCATTGGGCTGTTTTCCCCGAGACTCGGCCGCTTAAAAATCTTCGATTGCGCGCCGATGTCGGTCCGATCGACGTGACCCCGAACAACTCTGAGGCGGAGGGTCCACCCGAAGACTAGGTGCCGGAACCCTTGGACCGATGCCTTCGCCCGGCCGGGTGCCAGGATTCGTGGACCTGGCAGGATGGGAAACTCCCTCCTTTTAGTCCGGCCCGGCTCTCTGCGACGGCTTCTGTGATTGCCCTTCGTCCTCCCCCGCTCAGGACCCAACGACGATGGGGGAAGCTCGTTGCCGTCGTGCTCACAGTTCTGGTGGTTGTGGGGGTGGTGGTATGGGCGATCTTTCCGTCGATCGAAGGGCTGTTGCATCCCTCGAGCAACGGGGGTACCGGGCTCTGCCTCTTGCCGACCCTGCCCGCGCCGGCCGCTCAGTACGACGAGCAGCTATTCATGGCCGAGTCGAACGGTTCGGCCAACGTGACGTTCGTCGTTCAAGCCGTACCGCAGACGGATTCGAACGGATACGGACCGGCCTATCTGGTGAACGGACTGACCTCGGCCGGCTACTGGTATCAGGTCGGAATATCGTACAACTGGCCGTGCGGCTCGGGGCATGTCCTCGGGTTTCACTTCACCTCCGAAGTGTGGGGCCCCGGCAACCATCCCGTTGCGGTCCCGATCATAACTCCCCTGCTCGTGGAGACGAACAACTCGGTGAACCTCACCCTGCAATTCAGCGGTCCGAACGTCGTGATGAGTGCCACGGATCCCACGACCGGGGCGACCCAATCTTTCACGTACTCCGCGGAAGGCGCCTCGAGCTTTGTGGGCGGGATTGAGTTCCATTGGTTCACGGGGGTGATGACCGAGTGGTACCATGCTCAAGCGTACTACGGTGGGGAGCAGACCGTGACCTACAACGCGACCGCGCCGTTTTCGTACAACGGAAACAGCGAAGTCATGGTCGGGATCGATGAGGAGACTCCCTCCGGCGGCACCCTCTTCTATGAGACCGATCCCGTGGAGATTACCTGCGCATGTTCCTATCCATTTTCTTACGAGGGAGCGACGGTCGCCGTTGGACCCACCACATTCACAACCGGCGATTAGGCAACAGGTCAGCGGTAGAGCACCGGCTCATGATCGTGGTGAGACGCGGGCAAATGCGGACGCGGTTGACGGCACCGGATCGAGCTCCAAAACACTTGGGTCAGCGGGTCTCGGCAAGATGGAATCGGATTAGATGCCTGGAGTGTTGTGCCCCGAGCCGCAGGCTGAAATCGATCGGAGGGCCGGAACGTAATCTATCTGGCATGCCGTAGCGTCCCGATGCCCGAACGACTTGCCATCAAAGAGGTCCCCGCCGTAAAGGTGGTCGCGTTCACGTGGAGGGGACCTCACAGCGACAAGAGAATCCGTCGTGAACTCGAACGTCTGGCGAAGTGGGCGAAGGAACGATCGATCCCCACCGGGAACTGGTACTTTTTGGAACCCGGCGAGCGCCATTGGGAGGTTGCCATCGAGCTCAAGGGTCGGGTGGTCCGACGGGGAAGGGCTCGAGTCCGAACCCTACGCCCGTCCAGGGTGCTCTACCTGCGATACAACCCGGACAAGGTCGACCTCGAGGCCTTGTGGAAGCGTCTCATGAAGCAGGTCGACGACCTGCGTAAGTCCGGTCGGTTTACTCGGGCCGGAATCTACCGGGAGGTCTATCGGGCGAATCCGTGGACCACTCCAAGTGCGTGGGCTCGAATGGAGAGTCAGATTGTGATACACGGACCCAAGTGATCTAGGTGGGGGCGGGTGCAACGGGAATTGCACCTACGCCAGACCGCGGTTGGACACAACGAGGGATTCGAGAGCCTAACAAACCGAATCAATCGAAAACGTTCGTTCATATAGTCCAGAATCCAGTGGGGTCGGCATGGGGAGCGACGGCGCTCACCGAGAGCCGTCCATCCTAAAGCCGGGGTCGAAGGCGCCCGAGTTCACGCTCAAGACCACCCCCGACCAGAGTGTCTCACTACGTAGTCTTCGCGGGGCCCCGGCTGTGATCGCGTTCTATCCTGCCGATTGGAGCCCGGTCTGCAGCGACCAGATGGGGCTGTATGCCCAGGTCATGCCCGAGTTCAAGAAGTTCCGAGCGCAAGTCATCGGCATCTCCGTCGACAGTATCTGGTCGCATCTCGCATTTGCCAAGGACCGAAGGTTGAATTTTCCCTTGTTATCCGATTTCGAACCCAAGGGGTCCGTTTCCCGGGCGTACGGTGCGTACAACGAACGCGAGGGGGAGTCCACCCGTTCCCTCTTCGTGATCGACTCAAGAGGCATCATCCGATGGAGCATGCTCTCCCCAGACGGGGTCAACCCGGGCGCCGAGGGAATCCTCTCGGCCCTGGAGGAACTCGGGCGCAGCGAGGCCCAGGGCGGTTCGAAATGACCCCGAGCTACCGGGCGCCCCGCCTCACGTTACCGGTGGGGACCCGAGACCACTCCGACGGACCACTCGACGCTCCGTTGATCCTTGTGGAGTACGGGGACTATCAATGTCCCTATTGCGGGGCCGCATACCCGATCGTCAAACGGGTTCAGAAGCGCCTGGGCAGGAAGCTCCGATTCGTCTTCCGCAATTTCCCCCTGACCAACATGCATCCCGACGCGCAGAGGGCCGCGGAGATCGCCGAAGCCGCCGGGGCTCAAGGCAAGTTCTGGGAAATGCACGACCACCTCTTCGAGAATCAACCGTCCCTCGGAGACCCCACATTCTTCCTTCGTTATGCCGGAAAGCTCAAGCTCGATACGGCCCGGCTCGAACGGGAACTCGAGGGGCACCTCCACCTCCCTCGGATCGAGGAGGATTACATGAGCGGGATCCGCAGTGGGGTCAACGGGACGCCCACCTTCTTCGTGAACGGGGTGCGCTACGATGGATACCCCGAGCTCGAGCCCCTGGTCGCCGCCCTCGAAGCAGCCGAAAAATCCAGTGACTGAGCACCACACGAACCGAAACGGCCTGCCCCTTGCGGTACTGTGACTGGTGGGAATGCAATCTAGGTCGGATTGCCTGGATTGGCGCAACCACTGCCCGTTTGGAGCACCAACCCCGATCCAAGATTGGTGCACCGATGTTGAGTTTGCGCTCTGTTAACCGTGTCGAATTCGCCGTCTCGTGATGTAGATATAGAAAGACAGAATCCTTGAGCGCGCTCCTGAAAGCCGGGGTGACGGGCCAAATGGAAAACTCGGAAAAGAGCGATGCCGTGGAATGGGGAATGTACGAAACGGTCCGCCGAATCTATCACGAAGACCAGCTGATGGCTCAGCGCACCACGTACTTTCTGTCGTCACACGCGTTCCTCCTGATTGGGTTCGTCACTCTACAACTGGTGCTCACCCCGGGCTTTACCACGTGGATTGTCGAGCTCGCGATCGTGTTCCTAGGGATCCTACTCGCTTGCCTTACAATGTCGCTCGGATGGAGAACGATCGTCGCATTATCGTTCTGGAGAGAATGCTACGAGAGGAATGTTCCGTTCTCGGACACGCTGATTCGTGATTTCTTTAGGGACGGAGAGGTAGAAATCAAGGGCAATGGCTGGATCCTGCTCGAAAACGCCCCGGAATTCAATCAAGAGGACAATGAGAAAATCCCGCCGACGGGTCCTGGTTCGACGGCTCAGACCCATCCCCCCGGTGCCCCTCAAGCGGACTCGGTTTGGACTCCGCCCCCCGGCACGATGGATCAGTCAGCGCCGTGGAAGTCAGGCATCATCCGCTCCACCAACTTCTCCACCAGCGTATTCCTGTCCGGGCTTCTCGCGACGTTTTGGGTCACACTTTCCCTCGCAATTCCGCTGTTTCCGGTGTGCCATCTGTCCCTCATCGCCATCTTGCCCGGTGTAGTCGCCTTGGTCCTGTTTTACTATGCCTGGACACGGCGACCGCGGCGGGCAAAGTGGCGGAAGACACATCTCAGCACAAAGCCGAAATCACCGGCTGAACAGACTCCGTAGAATTCAAAGTGGCGTACGCTCGGGTGATTGCTGTCCACGGCGAGACCTAGGGATGATTGTCTGCCCACCTCCGGACGTGGGATCCGAACGCTGTGGCATCTACCTCCGACGCCTTGGCAGCGCCTACCCGGGGGCCACGCATCCGCCGTTCTCACGGAGTTGGGCTCTCGATGATTATCACGGTCCTAGTGGTCGCTCCTTCCTTCCGGAGCTTGAGCACCGGAGCATACTCTGCCGAGCCGTACCAGCTTCGGAACGCCGCGGAGCTGGGGAACTCGAGAATGACTACCCTGGCGGGATTCCAGTCGCCTTCAATGACCTGGGGGGGTCCGGCACACAGGGTCTTGCCCCCATACTTTTCGAGTGCCGGACCGAACTTCTCGCGGTACTCTTTGGCCTTGCTCTGATCGTGCCAGTCAATCTCGAAGAGCGCATATGTCGCCATGGTCGACCCCGTGCGCCCGACGGACACGAAGACTATACCGTACCCTAAGGGCGATTTGGGACCCCCCCCGCACACCCCCGTGAGCAGCTTGCAACGGCAGATGGATTCCGATTCTCCTCGGCCTGAATCACCCGGTCAAGGCGAACGCGGTCTCTCGAGAGTCAGATTGAAGTAGGAAGGGAGAGCGTTCCAACTCAACGTGGGTGGAGGACCCGAACGTCCGATTCCGCCCGTTCGTCCCTCCGCAGCGATCGCGTCGTCGGCGGGCAGGGAAGGAGGGTTTCTTGGCTTTCTGCGATCCCACCCCATACTCTGTTTGGCCATACTGACCCCCGGAATACCGGAATACCTTTCGACCTCGAGCTCGCTCCTCAGCATCGCCGTCAATCCTGCATGGTTTGTCATTCAGCTATCGATCAACGTTGCGCAGTACACGGCCGGCGCTCTGCTCATCCGCGAGGCGATTCTGCGCTGGAACAAGGGCTGGGGCTCACTCTTCATGTTGGGGCTGGCGTACGGCATCACGGAAGAGGGACTCGGGGACAACACCCTTTTCAACTCCAACCACGGGGCGGACGGCTTCCTGGGATGGTTCGGGCGCTTCGACGGAGTGAACTGGGTCTGGTCGACGGGGGTGCTCAGTTTCCACGTGATCTACTCGATCGGGCTGCCCCTCCTCCTCCTCGGACTTGCGCTCCCGCAGACCCGGGGACATTCCCTCCTGCGCGGAAGAGGGATCGCGGCCTGCTTCACCACCTTGATCGCCTCGACCTCCCTCGAGGCGGTGATCGTCTATGGGAGCTTCCACTTCTGGATGGGATTTGGGCTACTGGTCGGATCGCTTCTCGTGATCTCGGCGTTGGTGATTGTTGCCTACATGCTCCCCCCGGGCGCCTGGCGACCCGCGAGGGAGCAGCCGGCTCTATCGGCGACGGTTGCGGGGCTCTGCGGATTCGGGGTGTTTCCAGTCCTGTTCGTGCTTGAGTACTTCGTGCCGTCCTTCGGAGTCCCCCCCGCGTTCATCATCGCCATGGAGGTCGTCTTCCTGGCGGCGGTGCTCGAGGCTCTGCGGCGCACCGTCGGGCGCCAAGGGAACGAGTACGCCCTCGTGAATCTCGCCTATGGATTTGTCCTGTGGCAGGCGGTGTTTGGCATCCTGTTGACGATCCCGATATTCTATACGATCCCTCTCGTCGTGGTCGCTGTTTGGTTTTTCACGAGATTGCGGCACGCGTATGCGCCTCACCAGACTCTCAACCCTCCCGCTGGGGCTGTTGGGGCACTCGAAGCTCCCTAGCGAAATCCGCGGGTCCGGTGAGGGACCCACTGGCCCTTACTCGCGAGTACGCCTACGGTTGCAATGCAGTTACAGCTCTTCGGAATCGGTCGCTACCGGGTCCCGATTCGAAGGAGGGACTTGATGGCCCGTCGCTCGTTCATCGCTCGATAGGCCGCGGCGACCCCCTCCAAATCGGTCGCAAAATCGAAGACGAGGCCGGGTTGAATCCGATCTCGAAGGACGTCCCCGAGCAACTCCGGTATGTACCGGCGCGCCGGGGCGATGCCACCCCGCAACCCCACGTTCCGATAGATCACGGTCTCGATCGGCACCTGAACCCCGTGGGGAGCTCCGACCGCACCCACCAGAGAGCCGACTCGAGCGATACTGAACGCTTCGTTCATCGATGCGCCGGTGCCGACGCATTCCATCGCCGCATCGACCCCGGTCTGGTCGGTCATCTCGAGGACCTTGGCGGTCGCCTCTTCCCCGCGTTCGGGGACAACGTCGGTGGCTCCGAACTTCCGGGCGAGAGCCTGCCGGGAGGGATTGCGGCTGAGGATGATGATGCGCTTGGCTCCGAGACGCTTCGAGGCGATGACCGCGCACAGACCCACCGCTCCGTCGCCGACCACCGCCACCACGTCATCTCTCCTGACCCCGGCGCTGACCGCGGCGTGATGTCCCGTGCACATCACATCGGACAGCGTGAGCAACGAGGCCAACGTCGCATCGCTGTGTCCCGAACCGGGGACGGTCACGAGCGTCTCGTCCGCAAAGGGGACCCGTACCGCCTGGCCCTGTCCTCCATCAATGCCGTCGGTCCCGAATGGCCCGCCCCGGAGACATTCCGACGGCCAGCCGCCACGACAATTCACGCAGGTGCCATCCGAGAACGTGAAGGGGGCAATGATCAGGTCTCCGCGGCTCACGAGGTGAATGCCGGATCCTACCTGATCGACGATTCCGATGAACTCATGGCCGATCGGGCCGACGACGTGCGGCGACTCCCCCCGATAGTACCACAGGTCGGAGCCGCACACACACCCGAGGAGGACACGGACCACGGCGTCGCTGGGCCCCTCGATCCGGGGATCCGGTCGGTCGGCCACGTCAACGTCGCCGGGGCCGTGGAACACCGCAGCTCGCATCGACCTCCCACCGCGGGCGTGGGTCAAGCCTCTTTCGTTTCCGAGAGACGCGCGGCCGCCGGGGAAGTCCGGGTACCGAATCCGGGTTCCTCGATGGGACAATTGATTACACAGCCGGGTCTCTCCTCGATGGATTACCGTGGCCGATCCCAAGGAGACGTGTCTCGAACACTTGGTCGTCATTATGTTCGAGAATCGCTCGTTCGATAACCTCCTCGGTTACCTCTATCTGCCGGGGGAGGCAAAGTCGTTCGAGGGAGTCCAGGACCAGACCCCTTCCAACCCCGTTCCCGCCTCGGTTCGAGGCCCGGGACCGGACGGGGTCTCGGTGCACGAATCGACCTCGTTCGCCAGCCCCTATCCGGATCCCGGAGAAGAGTATCCCCACGTGAACACGCAGCTCTTCGGATCGGTGGATCCGGAATCGAACGCGGACGCGACCATTGACGCGATGCAGCCGCCGTTCAACGCTCCCGTCCCGGGAAGGGCACCGTCCCCCTCGATGGATGGCTTCGTCCGGGACTATGTCAACACGTTCACGGTCGAAATGAGGCGGCCGCCCAGGCCGACCGAGTACTCTCAGATCATGGCCTGTTACACGCCGGCCCAGGTTCCGGTGCTATCGGCGCTCGCCCGAAACTTTGCCTGCTTCGACCACTGGTTCTGTGAGGTCCCGTCACAGACCTACGCGAACCGCTCGTTCTTCCATGCGGCAACCTCTTCCGGGTTCGTTCTCAACGGTCATCCGGCCGGTAAGTTCACGCTCGAGAACGATGCCCGTACGGTATTCAACCAGCTCGAGGAAGCCGGCCGCACCTGGTGCGTTTACATCGACCCGTTGCAGATGGTATCGGCCACGGGCTTGATCCACGCGCGTCAGCTCGACCGTTTCTTTCCGACGCATTTCCGGACCATCTACGACTTCTACCACGAAGCCCGCCGGGGCGAGCTTCCGAACTACGCGTTCATCGAACCCAACATGTTCCACCCCCACACGGACATGCACCCGCATTCCGGGGCGAGATGGGCCGAGGACCTCGGGCTCCGACCGCCGGACACCCTCATCGGAGGCGAGCGGCTCCTCTCCGACGTCTACCGAGCGATCGCCGACCTACCCACCGCGGGCGACTCGAACTGGACGAACACCTCTCTCCTCGTCACCTTCGACGAGCACGGCGGGACCTACGACCACGTGGCACCACCGGTCGCGGTCCCGCCGGACTCGAAGTCGGGGGAGGAAGGGTTCGGGTTCGACCGGTTGGGGGTCCGCGTCCCGACGATCGTGGTCTCGGCTTGGGTGGGCCCAGAGAGCGTGGTGACCTCGAACTTCCGGGCCACGTCGGTGATCCGGACGCTGAGGGACTGGTGGCGATTGGGGCCTTCCCTCACCGCCCGCGATGCGGACGCCCCGAGCTTGCTTTCCGTGTTGTCCCGCACCGACCCTCGGCCGCCATCCGAGTGGCCCGAGGTTCACCCGCGGGAACCCGGAATGGGGGAACGTCTCGAGGAAGAGTTCCGCCGCCTGGTCGATGCTCACGAGTCCCCGATGGAAAGGCTCGAACGGGACCTGCTGGGCGACGCCCTGTTTCACGAATCCCGAGTCACCGGCAACCCGATCAAGGTCGACCCGGACGAGGTCTCCCACCGAGAGGCGCATGACCACTTTCGACGGATCGGGGCGAACATCTTTCCTTCCGTAGCGAAGGGAAGGCAGTCCTCGAGCGGGTGAGGCGTACCGGTCCTTGCCTGTTTCGGGCGGCACACCGCTGGGGGAGTACTCTGGGCTCCTCCGTCACGACGGCAGAGACGCCGTCGGCGACCGGTCGGTTCACTTCTTCGTCGGGTCCGGGAAGTAGTACATCGAAAGGAGCTCGAGGAAACGCGGATCCCTTCTCGCCGCGGCAAACAGGGGAGAGAGTCGGATCCGGGCCATCTGTATCGTGTGCTCCTTCGCGGCGAGGTTCATGCAGTTGAAGAATTGTTCGAGGTCGCCGAGGGCATAGTAGATGAAGCCCACGGAGGAGACGCGGCGAGAGCTTCCCGCGTGCTGCGTCTCGTTGAGCTTCGCGATCGCTTTCATCGCTTCCGGGCGGTCTCCCTTGACACCGGCCAGGTACCCGCGACAGAGGTAGGCATAGTCGCTACCGGGGGCGACTCGCTCCAGCTCCCGGAGACAGGTCTCCGCCTCGCCGAGATTCCCCTTGAGAACATTGTAGTCGAACAGTCCGCGATACGCGCTCACCGGTGCCTGTTCGATGTTCTTCTTCCAATGCGCCTCGGCCTGGTCCAGTCGACCGGAATGAAAGTACGCGTCTCCGAGCCGTCGGATGGTCTCGGGGGAGAGCGGGTCCAAGTGGTAGGCCTCCTCTCCCTGAGCGATGATGGATTCCACGACCCCGAAGGTTCCCGCCATCGCGCACAGTATCGAGTGCCCCTGAGCGAGATTGGGGTTCAGCTCGAGCGCCCTCTGCACTTCCCGATTGAGGATGTCCGACGGCTCATCCCCCATGAAGGCCAATTCACCGCGGGCCGCGTGCGCCTCCGCCACGTCCGGGTCGATCGCGGTCGCCTTTTCGGCCGCCGCGATCCCGAGTTTGATCGCATCCATCCAGGGCATGTACCCCTCCGTTCCGAGGCCTACGTAGGCGCGCGCGAGTCCCGCGTAGGCTCGGGCAAAGGTGGGGTCCTGGCGGATGGACTTCTGGAAGAGCTCCACCGACTGGCGGAGGGAGACCTCGTCCGGCTTCCACATCAACGATTGGCCCTGCAGGTAGGAGAGGTAGGCCTCCGTCTCCTTGGGCTTCTCGAGCTCGGGAACGGGGGCTCGGGACTTCGTGAGACTCCCGGGGAGCGAAGTGGCCACCTTGGCCGCGATGTCGCTCTGCACCGCGAAGATGTCGTTGAGGTCGTCGTCGTACTTGGAGGTCCACAGGTGTTCCTGGGTCGCCACGTCGATGACCTGGACGGTCACGCGGATCCGATTGGCGGAACGGCGCACGCTTCCCTCGACCACGGTGCCGACCCCGAGTTCCTTGCCGATGGTCGCCACCGACTTGTCGGTCTTCCGGTAGCCGATGACGGACGTCCGGGCGATCACCTTCAGCCCGGGGACCAGGGAGAGGTTCGCGATCAGTTCCTCCGTGAGACCGTCGGCGAAGTACTCATCGGCCGGGTCGGGGCTGATGTTGGCGAAGGGAAGGACCGCGAGTCGGCTCGGGTCGGCAGGGCGCTCGTCCGGGTCCGACCCCCCGTTCTTCCAGGGGAGCACGACCCGGTACACGTCGACCGTGGCGTGGATTCCCTTCATCGCCTGGGGCGAGAGCTTGGCAAACCGGTCCGGGACCTTGGAGTGGACTTGCTCGTAGATCGCTCCGGAAACGCAGATGCCCCCGGCGTCAGCGAGCGGTTCAATCCGGGCCGCGATGTTCACCGCGTCGCCCAGGATGTCGTTCCCGTTCTCCACCACATCGCCCAGGTGAACGCCGATGCGGATCTGGATCGGGGTGTGACCCCCCTCGGAGTTGCGCTCATACAATCGGCGTTGGACATTGACCGCGCACTGCACCGCTTTGAGGGCGCTGTCGAACTCGACGAGGAAACCATCCCCCGTCGACTTGATTTCCCGACCGCTGTGGAGCGAGAGAATCGGGCGGACCAGTTCCGCCTGCTGCCGGAGCAGGTCGAGCGACCGCCCTTCGTTCGCCTGGGTCGAGGAGGTGAATCCGACCGTGTCGGTGAACATCACCGCTGC
>Ga0187784_10000117_pt1 | contig 49291 bp, 40 predicted proteins | sample 1015_SJ02_MP15_2_FD_132964 | JGI IMG/M metagenome (GOLD analysis project Ga0187784, IMG submission 132964) | Tropical peat soil microbial communities from peatlands in Department of Meta, Colombia - 1015_SJ02_MP15_20_MG | ecosystem: Environmental > Terrestrial > Soil > Wetlands > Peat | place...
CAACCCGGTCCACAATCTGCTCGCCGGCCGGCGCGTCGTCCTCATCGACGACTCCATCATTCGCGGCACCACCAGCCGCAAGATCGTCCGCATGGTGCGCGGCGCCGGCGCCGCCGAGGTCCACCTGCGCATCAGTTGCCCGCCCACCATCTCGCCCTGCTTCTACGGCGTGGACACGCCGCGCAAGCAGGACCTCATCGCCGCCAACCACTCCATCGAAGAGATTCGCCGCTTCATCGAGGCTGACTCACTCGCCTACCTCTCGCTCGAAGGCCTGCTGGCCTCCGTCCGCGACGAGAAGAACGTGGGCTACTGCACCGCCTGCTACACCGGCAACTACCCCACGCAATGGGTCGACGTGGAAGAGATTCTGCCTGCCGCCGCCGCGGTGATCTAAACCGGAGCCGACCCAACAGCCGCCGATCCCTACCAAAGAGGCCCGACCGGTGCCTCTTGGTAAATGGGAGCCGGTGCGCCTTTGTGGGATGCATTGATCGCCGCGAGATACGGCTTCGCCGCCGGATCGTAAACGATCGTGATCGTCCCATCCCGGCCAGGCGAACCATCGCTTCCCGGAAATCCGTCGCGCCCGTCCGATCCGCTCCTGCCGTTCGAGCCGCTCGGGCAGCCGAATCCGCCAGATCCACCGGCGCCGCCCCTGCCGCCTCTTCCGCCACGACCGCCGCTACCTCCTGCCCCTCCATTAGCCGTGATCGTGAGCGAACCGCCTTGCGGGTCAACCAGAAAATGCCGGTCCTTCCAATTCGGTGCGCTCGCAACGGCCTGCAATAGCGGGTGAGCTCCAATTCGCAGCGCGACCATGACCTTTACGGGAGGCGCATTCCCGCCGTTGCCCCCATCGCTGCCATCGCCCCCGTTGCTGCCATCCGTACCGTTGCCTCCGTCTCCTCCGGCAGAGCTGTTATTTGGATCGCATGATCCCATCGAGCCACTGGACCCCGACATGCCATCGGTTCCATTCATCCCGTCCATCCCGGGCATTCCATTGGCGCCGTCGAAATGGGACGCAAAAGGATAGTCGTAGCGCACAGGGACTGTCAGCGATGCGTGCAGTTCCGGGTGGCTCGGGACGGAAATCTCCACCTGTCCGGTCTTGCCGTCGCTCTTTCGCGGGTCATGCGCCAGACTGAGCACGCCCTTTTTGTTCACCGTCACCACGCTGGGTGTCACCGTCAAATCGGACCACAGAATCTTGCCTTTGCCCTTTCCCTCGGTAACCCACACCTTGCCGCTCGGCTCGGTAAAAGTCACAACCATAGGCGAGGTCTCTCCCGGCGCAATCGCCGGGCCATTCGGCAAGCTCGCTTCGATTGTCGTAACTGGCAGCTTGTCCAGATGCGCTCTCATGCCTAACCCCACCCTGATCGCGGTGCATCCCGCGAGTCCTGCCGCAGCCGCCAACCCAATTGTCCCAACGCCGACGCACCGCCAAATCTGCAACTGTCTCTCGCTCATCGATGCTCTCCGTTCGTGCGCATCGCGTTTCTGTGCATGAAACCAGGCGCGACACAGGTTTGGCCCGCGCGGCTCGAGGTGGAGCACGGCTCAGTGCATACCGTGGCCGCGCCGGCGCTCTTCATCCATGGAGGCAGTTCTTGCCGGGTTAGACGCCGAAACGCGTTTTCGAGTTGCCAGAACGCGCTCGAAGATCCTTGTCGGTTCCTCGCGAGGTCGAGGTTTCCGAGCGCGTCTTTCGGCCTCTAGACAGCCGAATGGGTCGACGTGGAAAAAATCCTACGGCGTGTCCGGCCCTCGCGACGCATGTTGCTTTGTCGCTAGGTCCCCGACCGCTTGATCTTGCACCTTCCTAGGGTGCCCCAGGTCCCGATTCTGGGACCTGGGATACCGAGGAGCAAAGGTGCGAATTCACGCGGTCAGACACCTCGGCTGGGGTCAGTCTCGCGCCGCTCCACTCCGCCCGCCACACGCACCGGCAAGCTGACCTCTAGAAGCTACCGGCTAGTAGCTACCGGCTTCCAGCTTTCTCCCCACTTCTCAATGATCCTGAATTCCCCGCTCGCGTGCATCAGGCTCATCAGATAGAGCATTCCGTTGTAGTACCTTTGCTCGCCCGACGGCGCCGGCATCTTCCACAGCGCATCCACAAACGCCGTCGCCGTGGGCCCGTCCGTCGCCGCTAAGCTGCCTACCGCCGCCGTGGCCGCCATGCCGGCAGAACGCGTCGTCGAAAGCGGCTTGCCGTCGACGGTATACCTGTCAACAAACTTGTCCATACCCTCGCTCGACAAGAACTTCTGCACCCGGTCGCTTAGCGCCGTCTCGCGCGCATCTTTCCGCCACCACGAATAATCCACACTCCAATTGCTCACACTGCGCCACGAGTCGGCGGCAAACGGCACCGGCCTTCCGTCGAAACCGATCAGCGGCGTCCCGTCGAAGTTGCTCCGGTCCGGCGTCAGCCCTGTCTCCGGCCCGGACACGCGATTGAAAAAGTCCCGGCCCACGTCCGCCGCCGTCGCCCAAAACACGCGATCCTCCACCGGCCCCCATCGCGACCACAGCTCATAAAACGCCGGCAAATGGTACGACGCATCCGTCGTCCCGCCCGGCAGATTGGGCACAAACTTGATTAGGAAGTGGCTCTCGTCCACCATCGGCCCGATCGTCTCCTCGTGCGGCCCGCGCGGAAACCGGAATGCCGGCCACGGCCTCCCGTTCGCCTTGGCCTCTGCCTCCATCCTGCGATTGTTCGGGCTCGGCCAAGGCTGTTCCGGCGGCACGAACGGCGCGTCGCCGGGATGAATGCGGAACGGTCCCGTCTCCGTCAGCACCGGATGATGCCGCATACCGCGCAGAATCTTTTCCGCCTCCGCCTGGTAGTTGTAGATCCCCTTCCCATTTCCCCACCGGTGCGCCGCAAAATACAGCGCCATCGTGAAGTATTCTTCCCCGTCCGGCGCTGCGCCCGTTGAACGCGGCGTCCCATCCGTTCCCATCGACCACGCAAAGTAGCCCACCGACGGATTCTTCGCGTCCGTGATCAGCATGTAGGTGTGCGCCCAATTCCAAATCGCGTCGAACTCGCGCTTCTTGTCGAGCTCCACGCAGATCGTCATGCCGTAGCTCATGCCCTCGGTACGCACATCGTTGTTGGCCCAATCGGTGATGTACGCCAGCGTCCCGTTCTGGTTCGCTCCCGTCTCGAAATAGATGCGCTGTTCCTGTCCGTCCCCATGGAACAGTTGCTGGAACGCCTCCTCGATCTTTGCGCGGCTCTCTTCCGGCGGGTGTCCCTGCTCGGCGAACAAATCGCGATAATGATGTGTTTTGTAGGCCCCCTCGCCGTCTCCGGCAAATCGTTCGAATTTCCCCAGCGGCGCGATCTTATGCGGCGCCGGTACTACGAACCCCGCCGGGGCCTGCGGCGCGGCGCCGCCCCCCGTTGCAGGAGGTTGCGCTGCGCCTCCGCCCGCCGCCTGCGCTCGCGCTGCGACAGCGCTCATCAGTAAAATGCTGCAAACCAGGACGCAACTTCGCCGGCGTGCCTTCATAATCGGCGTCCTTTCTCTATAAACGCGCAACGCTTCAATCTACAATACGATATTGCACAGCTCCCCATGATGACCACCGCCGCAAACCTGACTCTAGCCGCGCACGTCCTCTGGGTTGCGCTCGTCGCCCTTGGCACCTTATGGACGCGCGGACGCCTGGTTTGGAGCACGCTCCATATTCTCGCCTTGATTTCCGGGATTGCCGCTCAACTGGGCGCCTTCATCTGCCCGCTCACCATCGCCGAACACTATTTCCGATCTCAGGCCGGCATGCCGCACTACCAGGGAAGGTTTCTTGTCCACTACGTCAACGCCTTACTAAGCACCCAGTTCCCCGCTTGGCCGATCACCGCCGTCGGCGTCGCCATCTGCCTCTTCAACCTCGGCATCTACGGCCGGCGTTACCGGAACTTTCAACTGCAGCGCCAAGCTTCCACCTAATGCCTCACCCTGTTCTCTAGCCCCTAGTCCCTAATCCCTGTTTTCTTGCTCCCTCATCCCCTTGTTCCCTGATCTCTGATCTCTGACCCCTGATCTCTGTGCATCCAGTCACAGGACGTTCACACTCTCGCTGTGATAGCATCCGTTTTTCGAGTTCGAAGGCGCCGGTTTCCGGGTGCCCCGGGTCCCTCGCATTTGGGGACCCGGGCGGTCATCTTCGCTCTTCCGCATCCCGTCCGCCCATTCGAGTCAAGGAGCGATCCATGAAAACCTACCAGGGAAGTGAGATCCGCAACGTCGCTGTAGTGGGGCATGCGCAAAGCGGCAAAACCACCCTCATTGCCGCGCTGCTGCATGCCGCCAAAATGACCCCCACGCAGGGCCGCGTCGCCGACGGCTCAGCCGTCACCGCCTACGACGAAGAGGAGTCCGCCCGCGGCCTCACCATGCAGAACGCCGTCGCCTTCGCCGAGTGGCAGGGCATAAAAATCAATCTCGTCGACACGCCCGGCTTCCACATGTTCTCCCACGAAGCCCGCGCCGCGCTCTTCCCCGTCGAATCCGCCATCGTCGTTGTCAACGCCCAGAACGGCGTGGAGCCCGTCACCGAGCGCGTGTGGCGCTATGCCGAAGAGGCCGCTGTTCCCCGTATTGTCGTCATCAATCAGATGGACCACCCCAAAGCCGGCGGCGGCTCGGGCCTCAACGCCCTCATCGACGACCTGCACGAGCGCTGGGGCCGCAATTGTGTCCCCGTCCAGTTGCCCATCTCCGACGCCAACGGCTTCCACGGCGTCGTCGATCTCGTCACCATGCAGGCCTACACCTACACGCCCGCCGGCGACGGCCGAGGCAAAGTCTCCGCAGAAATTCCTGCCGCGCTTGCGGCCGAAGCCAAGGCCCGCCACGAAGCCCTCGTCGAACTCGTCGCCGAAGGCAAAGACGAGCTGATGGAAGAGTTCTTCGACAAGGGCACCATCCCCGAAGATCACCTCATCGCCGCGCTCCACGAAGCCATCCGCGAAGACCGCATCTTCCCTGTCCTCTTTTCGAGCGGCCTGGCCAACATGGCCCTCGATCATCTCCTCGACTTCGTCAAGGATTACGCCCCCTCGCCGGTCGAGCGCGCGCCCATCGCCGCCAAACCGCCCGCGCCCGACGCCGAACCTACCAAGCGCAAGGTCTCCGACACCGAGCCCGTCGCCGCCGTCGTCTTCAAAACCATGTCCGACCCCTTCGCCGGCCGCATCAGCTTCTTCAAAGTCGTCAGCGGAATCGTGAAAAACGACGCCACGCTCGAGAACTACACCCGCCGCGGCCAGGAAAAGCTCTCCCACCTGAGCGTCATGCAGGGCCGCAAAGCGACCGAAGTCCCCGAGCTCCACGCCGGAGACCTCGGCGCCGTGGCCAAGCTGCGCGATACGCTCACTGGCGACACCCTCGGCCAAAAAGGCGCTGAGATCCAATTCGCCCTGCCCGTGCTGCCCGAGCCGGCCATGACCTACGCCATCGAGCCCAAGTCCCGCGCCGACGAAGACAAGCTCGCCCCCGCCATCCACAAGCTTATGGAAGAGGATCTCCTCATCCGCTTCTTCCGCGATCCGCAAACCAACGAGTTTCTCATCGCCGGCGCCGGCCAGCCGCACATCGAGGCCATCGTCAGCCGCCTCAAGAAGCGCTACCACGCCGAAGTCACGCTCAAGGCCCCCAAGGTCCCCTACCGCGAAACCATCCGCGGCAAGGCCGACGCGCAGGGCCGCCACAAAAAGCAGACCGGCGGCCACGGCCAGTTCGGCGACTGCAAGATCAAGATGGAGCCGCTCGCCCGCGGCGCCGGCTTCGAGTTCGAAAACGACATCTTCGGCGGAGCCATTCCCAAGGGCTTCATCCCCGCCGTCGAAAAGGGCATCGTCGAGTCGGCCGCGCGCGGCTTCCTCGCCGGCTACCCCGTCGTCGACTTCAAGGTCATCCTCTACGACGGCAGCTACCACGAAGTCGATTCCAACGAGCTCTCCTTCAAGATGGCCGGGCGCATCGCATTCAAAAAATGCATGGAGCAGGCCAAGCCCTGTCTCCTCGAGCCCATCATGAAGGTCGAAATCGAGTCGCCCGACGACTTCGCCGGAACCCTCATGGGCGATCTCAACTCCCGCCGCGGCCGCGTGCAGGGTATGGAGACCAAGGGCCGCACCACCGTCATCAACGCCGAAGTCCCCATGGCCGAAATGCTCAGCTACGGCACCCAGCTCACCTCCATGACCCAGGGCAAGGGCAGCTACCGCATGGAAGTCGACCACTACGACGTCGTCCCCCAGCCCGTCGCCGAAAAAATCCTCGCCAACGCCAAACGGCCAGTGGAGGAGGAGGAAGAGTAGCCACCGACGGTGGGGCAGCCACGCGTCCCGCGCCGTCAACTGCCTCGCCTCTGCTCCCATCATGCGGGCGCTCCTCACGGGCGCCCATTGTTTTTGCGTTCCGGAGGGAGCAGGGGCCTTCAGGCCCCTGAATCAGAAGCCTCAACTTCGTTTTGTCATCCTGAGCAAAGCGGGCCGCGCTTGGGCGCGGCCCGCGAAGTCGAAGGATCTGCGGTTGCCTTCGCGAATTCAGGCCAGAAACAACAATGGATGCCCATCTCTTCTGCGCCACCATGAAACCAGGAGCGCGCAATAGAGGCCAAAAACTTTTCCGAGCGACAATCAAGGCGTTTCGAAGAGCTTTCACCCGAAGAGCGCCAACGATCCGCCATGGAGACGGAGCGTTTTTTTGCCGAGCGTCGAGCGCGCGCCGACCGCGAAGCCTTTTGCCGCATCCTCAATCGCGAAGGCGGCCAGCCTCCCCGCCCCGAGGACTCCATCGACTAACACCCTCCGGGCAAGGGCAGCTACCGCATGGAAGTCGACCACTACGACGTCGTCCCCCAGCCCGTCGCCGAAAAAATCCTCGCCAACGCGAAGCGGCCCATCGAGGAAGAGGAGGAGTAGAGCGACGGTGGCAGCCATGTCCCATCCCGCCTTCCTTCACGCAGAAATGTACTTGCAATTCGTACAGATTCGCCTTATATTCTCCTAGAAGCAGCGCGCAATGAAGCATGACCAGTTTGTTTGTGAAATCCGATGTCCAGTTCACAGCTTCATTGGACTGACAGCTCTTGAACGGGCCATAGTCGATTCCCCTTCGTTTCAACGGCTTAGGAGAATCAAACAGCTTGCCTGGACCGACTATGTTTATCCCGGAACATCACACACAAGATTTGAGCACTCGCTGGGCGTGATGCACCTAGCTTCAAGGCTATACGAAGCAGTGGTCAGGACATCGGAAGACACCCTAAAGGAGGTCTTTGGTTACACGGAGGCAGGGCTGGCTCGTGATTGGCAAGTCGTCCGCCTCGCGGCGTTGCTTCACGATGTAGGGCACCCTCCCTTCTCACATGCCACCGAGTCACTTCTACCAATTCGAACTCCAGGGAGCAACCCGTTATTTCCCGGGGCCGCAGTGCCGGCCGAGAGATACGCGCACGAAGACTACTCGGTTGCAATCATCCAAACCCTTTTGAGGGATTTGATCGAAGAACATCCCCAGAATCGAAGGAACCAAAAGATCACCGTTGCCGAAGTATCGGCGCTAATTTCCAAGAGGGCCGCATCGGGCGTAAGCCTGTTCTGGAAGGACATTATCAGTGGTCAACTTGACGCCGACAGAATGGATTACTTGCTCCGGGATTCTTTGCATGCGGGAGTGTCTTACGGTAGATTCGACTTGGATCGCATAGTCTCGTCAGTTTGCGCCGTACGGCGGCCCGAAGAAGAGTCCGCGGAACCGAAGATCGCAATAATGAAGGGCGGCATCTACGCAGCCGAAGCGCTAATCATTGCAAGGTACTGGATGCACAAACAAGTCTATTTTCACAAAACGCGCTTGGCTTGCGACTGTCATCTGGGTAAGGCAGTTGCGGAGATATTGAATGAGGAGCGTCAATTTGGCAACGAGCAAGTTTACTACCCCGGGCCAGATCGAAAGGAACAGCTAGAAAAATTCCTGGAATGGGACGATTATCGAGTCATGGGTCTGCTCGCCTCCGACTATGGTGGCGAACACGGTCGTAGACTAATGAGCCGTGATCACTATCGGCTTGTCTGTGAGCTTGAAGAGTCTGACGGCACTATCGCCGAATTGAACGAATCGACAGAGAGGAACAATGCGATCGTTCAGGAATTGGGATCTTTGGTCAAGTACGACTGCCAGCCCAAAACACTGTGGTACAAGGTCAACCCTGCGAGCGAATTGGTCCTCGTTGACGACAATGGCCGGGAAGTCATCGGCCTTCTTTCGGAACACTCAGCCCTGATGAAGTCAATTAACTTGGGATCGCTCCGTTTCGTTTATGCAGATAAATCTGATGCGGAGATCGCCAGGCAAAGGTACAAAGAATTCTTGAAACGGTACAAGAAAGGAGCCCAAGATGCCGTCTAATGTAGTTTTTGAACGTCTTGGCCTGCTTGCTGAACTTACTAGCAAAGCGACCCTGGGGAGAACGGCGATCATGAAGCTTCTTTTCTTCCTACAAGAGTGCAAGGGAGTTCCGTTACGGTACCAATTCTCCCTTTATTCTTACGGACCGTTTGACTCTGATGTGCTTGCGGATATATCTGCCGCAGAGCGTCTCAATGTCCTGAAATCTAGTGTCGTTTATTATCCTTCAGGTATCGGCTACGAATACTCGCCTGGGGCAGACGCCAAGAGCGTGGAGAATCTGGCTCAAGACTTCATCCATGAACACAAGGAGAATGTTGAATGGGCTCTGAATCACTTCGCTCGGAAGACGGCAGCCGAGCTTGAGTTCCTAAGCACTATCTTTTTTATCGCTAAGTATCAGAACCCAAGTACGGTCGCGAAACTTGTGGACCAAGTTGAAATGGTTAAGCCGCACTTTTCTACGGACCACATTAGAAGAGGATTTGAAGAGCTGGTAAACCTAGGTATGCTCAGAACGGAATCAAATTAGCAACAAACTCCGTCGAGCGGCTCCCGCGCTTTTGAACCATCCTCGGCCACGACGTCGAGATCGCTATGAAGGCCAGGCCTGCGTCCGCTCAGCTCACATTGCAGTGATGCGGCGTAATGGCCGAGATCGGTCTCTACGAGCAGGAGTAATGCCGATGGAAAATGCTACCGAAGCTTTGAAGAAGCACTACCGCGTTGCGCTTCGATTTGACCCTGATGGCTATTGGGTCGCCGAGCATCCCGAACTGCCCGGTTGCATCGCCGACGGCGAAAGCGCTCAGGGGGCCTTGGCCTCTCTCGATATTTCGAGGGACCTCTGGATCGAAAGCCGTCGCGCATCAGGCCTCCCCGTTCCCGAACCCGGCCCCAGCGCGCAACATGACCCGCAATACAGCGGCCGGCTCCTGCTGCGCATCGCCAGGAGTCTCCACCGCGAGTTGGCCCAGGAGGCCGAAGCCGAAGGCGTGAGCCTCAACAATTGGATCGCGCGCATTCTCGCCGGACGCAACGCGCGCAAAGAGCCCGGCTCGTCCGAGTCCCTGCGCGTGGCCTGAGAGATGCGGCCCTCTATTCCCTGTTCCCTATTCCCTAGTCCCTAGTCCCTCCAAGAGTGTTATCCTTTCCCGTCATCAAGAAAAGACTCGGAGGATGACGTGAGAAAAGCCATCATTTTTATGATCGCCGCGTCGGCATTCCTGGCCGGTTGCGAAAACCAGTCCGCCAAGATTGTGATTCCGCCCAAGTGGAAGGGCGCTCCCTACCGTCTCGCCTTGGGCGCGCCGCCCGCCAAGCCCAATCCCGCGGGCCTCACCCTTCCGCCCATCACATTCACGGCCAATCCAGAAATGTTGGAGACGAGAGCCAACCTTGTGGTGCAAATCGACACCTCGGGAGCGAAAAAGGAAGGACCCGTCCCGAACCTTCTCATCATGGCTCCGGTCGACATCTCCGGCGCCCAGGGCGCCCTTTCCGCCGACTACCTGGATACGGCCAGCAAGGAGCTCGCCAAGCTGCTCGCCTCCGATTGCATGAAGGGAAAGATCAAGATCGCCGTCGCCATTACCCGCTCGTCGATTCCCTTAGCCGCAACTAGCGACCAGGTCAATGCCCATCGCCTCTCGGACTGGGTGCCTACTGAAATCGACTTCAAGAACCCCCATCCGAAGTGCTAGACCACGTTGAAATCACACGCCGATGCATTGAAATCAAACGCCGATAGGGACACCATGTCACGAATCAACCCGTACGTCGTTTTGCTCACTCTCGTCGCCACCTTGGGCGCGCTGCTTTTTGGATACGATACGGCCGTTATCAACGGCGCCGTCGACAGCCTGAAGGCCTACTTCGTCGATCCGCGGTTTACCGACCTCGCCAATGCCGCCCAGGCCAACGCCGCCAATTCGCTGCTTGGCTTTGTGGTGTCGAGCGCGCTCATCGGTTGCATCATCGGCGGGCTGATCGGCGGGTGGATCAGCACCCACATCGGCCGCAAGCGCGGCTTGATCGTCGCCTCCCTGTTTTTCCTCGTCTCTGCTTTGGGCGCCGCCGCGCCGGAGTTCCCTTTCGCTCCCATCGGCCACGGCGGGCCGGGATACATGGCGAACTTCGTTTTCTATCGCATCCTCGGCGGCATCGGCGTCGGCTTGGCGTCAATGCTATCGCCGATGTACATCGCGGAGATCGCGCCGCCCAAGGTTCGCGGCAATCTGGTCTCTTGGAACCAGTTTGCCATCATCTTCGGCATGCTGGTGATCTACTTCATCAACTTCGCAATCTCGAAAGCAGGCAGCGGCGACGTCTGGCTCAACTCCATCGGCTGGCGCTACATGTTTCTCTCCGGCGCCATTCCCGCAGCCCTGTTTCTCGTTCTCCTGTTTTTCGTGCCGGAAACTCCGCGCTACCTGATGCTGCGCGGCAATGAAAGCGGCGCCCGCGCCGTGCTCGCCAAACTCGTCACTCGGGAGGAAGGCGAGAACGAGCTTTCCGAAATCCGCGCCTCGCTCAGCGAGCATCACTCCGGTAAATTGTTTTCCTTCGGCGCGCTCGTCATTTTCATCGGTATTATGCTGTCGGTCTTCCAGCAATTCGTGGGCATCAACGTCGTACTCTATTACGCCACCGACATCTTCAAAGGCATGGGCCTCACCACCAATGCCTCGCTCTTCCAAACCATCATCGTGGGCGCGGTCAACCTTACCTTCACCGTCGTCGCCATCCTCACCGTGGATCGCTTCGGCCGCAAGCCGCTGCAGATCATCGGTGCGCTCGTCATGGCGGTCAGCATGATTGCTTTAGGCACGGATTTCTGGCTCGGCGGCAAGGGCATGATCGCGCTGGTTTGCATGCTGATTTATACCGCCGGTTTCGCCGTTTCCTGGGGCCCCGTCACCTGGGTGCTTTTAAGCGAGATCTTCCCCAACCAGATTCGCGGCAAGGCCATGGCCATCGCCGTCGCCTCGCAATGGATCGCCAACTATCTCGTCAGTTGGACGTTTCCCATTCTCGACAAGAATCCCTACTTAGTGAATCACTTCAAGCATGGGTTCTCTTACTGGATCTACGGCGTCATGGGGATTCTCGCCGCCTTGTTCGTGGCGAGGATCGTGCCGGAGACCAAAGGCCGTTCGCTGGAGCAGATGGAATCGCTCTGGCGCGCCGCGGATGTGCCGGCACGCTAAACGAATCAGCAAAGGTTGTCTCGAAGAATCCGCCCTGGGCCGAAACGCCATCGCTCACCCCGCGCAACCGAGTGCGCGCCCAGCTTCTTCTTCGCTTGCTGCGGAAAGATTCCCGGAACGATTATCGCGAGTGGGCCCGTTCCGGAATCCCCGGATGCGGCTTGCTCTTTGTCCCAACAGCCGGCTGGTTTTGTTCTTGTTCCTGCCGCCCCTGCAGCTGCGGATCGTTCGCGTAAGCCGCGCGCGGCCCCACAAATGGACTGCCCCAGGCCAGCGCGATCCCGACCGCGACCGCGCAAAGGACGAGGCATGAAGTAATGTCGCGCTTGAGGGAGGTCATGGGCAAGAAATCTCCTTAAAAAAATCTCCGAAAGCGATTCCTAAGTAGATGTACCCAGGAATCGCCAACTTGCTAACTTGCGCGCAAGCGCACGCCAACTTGCCGTCTTTGTCTCAATGAATCTGTCGTGCCGTCTAGGTACGGCATTTCGGGAACCGCTCTAAATAAGCCTAGGCCTTCTCGCCGGTCAGTTCTCAGATGGTATTTGTCGCGCGCCGGGTTGCCGTAAGAGCGCGCTCTAGGTGACGGTTTCAATCGATCTGAAAGTTTCTAATGGCCTCATTGAATTAGACGCAAAAGATCCCCAATGCGTTTGCCGCGAATCGCCGACCGAGAAATTGTTTGGATGAAGAATCCGCCAAACACCGCGCGGGAAAAACAGATCGTTTAATCCTCCGGCGCCGGCCGCAGCCGCTTCGCCAGTGCCCACTTCAGCTCTTCGATCCCCGCGCCCGTCACCGCAGAGACCGCGTGAAACTCCAGCTTGCGGCGCTTCGCGTAGGCAGCCAGCTTTTTCAGCTTCTCCGGGTTCGCGGCGTCGATCTTCGTCGCCACTACGATCGTCGGCTTGCCCGCCAGCGGATGCTCGCCGCCATCCGCAAAGTTCCCGAGCTCAAGGTTGATCACGCGAAAGTCTTCCACCGGATCGGGCCGCCCCGAAGCGTCCGATACATCCACCAGGTGCGCCAGTATGCGCGTGCGCTCGATGTGCCGCAAAAACTGCGTACCCAATCCTGAACCCAGATGCGCGCCCTCGATCAACCCCGGCATGTCGGCCACCACAAATGACTCCTCATCCGGCTCCTCGCCCACCGTCACCACGCCCAGGTTCGGCTCCAGCGTCGTGAACGGATAGTCGGCGATCTTCGGCCGCGCCGCCGAAATCCGCGAGATCAGCGTCGATTTCCCCGCGTTGGGAAAGCCGACGAGCCCCACGTCGGCCAACAGCTTCAGCTCCAACCGGTAGGTTCGCTCCTCGCCCGGCCGTCCCAGTTCATGCTCGCGCGGCGCCTGATGCGTGCTCGTGGCAAAGTGCTGGTTGCCGCGTCCGCCGCGCCCACCTTTGGCGATCACGATGCGCTCGTCCGGTTCCCGAAAATCGTGCACCAGCTCGCCGGTTTCGGCGTCGTAAAGCGACGTGCCCACCGGCACCTGCAGCGTGATCGAGCGCCCGTCCTGGCCCGTGCAATTCGAGCCCATGCCGTGCTCGCCGCGCTGCGCCTTGTGCTCCGGGTTGTACCGGAAATGAATCAGCGTGTTGTGCCGCTGGCTCGACTCCATGATTACGTCGCCGCCGCGGCCGCCGTCCCCGCCCGAAGGCCCCCCGCGCGGCACAAACTTCTCCCGCCGGAAGGCCATGCAGCCGTTGCCGCCGTCGCCGGCCTTCACGCGAATTTTGGCCTCATCGATAAACACGGGTTTCAGGGGTCACGGATCACGAGCCGCGGCAATGCTGACAGCAGTCGACATCACAAGGCGCCAAGTCCGGCTCCATACCAATCTAAGCCCTGCCTTTTCAGTGTATCCAAGAGTTCCCCTCGCAGCCGCTTCGCCGGCAGTTAGCCGGCATCTGCGGTCTCAAAACTTTGCTGAAGGAGCCGGCTCGACGGAAACGGCCAGCCAACTCGCCAACCTGCAAAGCCGCGAAGCGGCGCCAACCTGCCAAGAACTGGGAAATTGCCAGCAATCTTTTGGGGCTCGCGAAGAACATGCAATTGTGACGCAGACTACTTCTCAACCGCACGTTGAAAGGCATAAAATCGCTGCCAAACTTCTCTTCGGGCCCATTCCGGGCGGCAGAGGTCTATCCTTGGCTCGCCCTCGCCGGATCCGCCATTAGAGCGGAGCGGCGCCTTGGTTGGTTTCGTCTCCCAGCATCTGCCCGGGCAGCGCTGGCGATGACAGTGGCGAATCAAAGCCGGATTCAGTGCATTGGTGTCGGGGCGCTGGCCCTGTGTCTCTGTGCTGCGGCCTTTGCCCAATCGGATGCAACCGCCTCCGCTCCTCCCCACTCGGTTCGCATTCAGTCGCCTCCATCCGGCGCGCTCTCCGGCCGCCTCACCGATCTCCATTCCGCTCCGCTCGCCGGCCTCTCCATCCTGCTGCGCAATCAGGCCACCGGCGCCGAGCTGCGCGCCACCACCGGAAAGAACGGCGGCTTCCGCTTCGCTTCCCTCGATGTCGGCGAGTACACCCTCGAAGCCGACGCGCCGCGCCTGGGCCATGGTCAACTCGAAGGCATCGTCGTCACGGGCGGCATCGAATCGCGCGTGCAAGCTGCGATCCGATTTGAACCGGCTCCGCCCGCCTTGCTTGCCGCCGCTGCTCCGGATCGAATCGCGCCTCCGCCGACCGCTCCGCCAGCTCAATTCTTACTCCCGGCGCTGGCCCAGACCGCCCAGGCGCCCATCGCCTCTGCTCTTCAGGCCGTGGCCCCGCCGGCGCCTCCCCCGCAAACCGTCAGCCTTCCTGCTCCGTTGCTTGCCGCGGCTCTCGTGCCGATGCGGGCAATGCCCATCGCTCCCCGATCCGCGCCTCCGCTCATCGCGCAACCCAGTTCGGCTCACGAGTCTCCTCCAGCACTTGCCCCCGCGCCGGCCGCGTCGCCCGCTTCGACGCAGCACACGATCCAAGCTCCCGTCCAAGCCTCCGCTCTCGGCGAAAGCATGGCGCTCGAAACCGAGTCCGTTCCCATCGACTCCGCGCTCGCCATCGCCGTCCCACATGGGCTGTCCGTCTCGCCTCAAACGCAGCCGGCGCTCTTGCTCTCCGACGTGGTCGTCGCCGCCATCCAGGCTGCTGTCCTGCACAGTTCCGCCAGCCTTGGCCCCGTTGTGGCCGCTTCCCAAACGCCCGATCCCGCTTCTCCCGCCGTCGAATCCACATTAACCTCCGCGCAACTCCAAGCCCTGCCGGTCAGCGGCCGCCGCTGGCAGGAGTTTCTGCTCGACACGCCCGCCGCCAGCGCTTCACCCGATTCATTTCAACCCTCATTTCGCGGCGCCGGCCAGCTGTCCCCCGAGATCACGGTCGAGGGCGCCAGCACGCACCTTGCCTTCGGCGTTGTAGCCGGTTCTAGCGCCAGCCCCGAGGCCTCTGATCCGTCCAGTCCGGAAGCCGGCCGGCAGAATTCCACGAACCAGGGATGGCCCGGAGGGCGCGGCTTGGGGGTGAGTGAAGCCGCGATCCGCGAAGTCACCGCGACCGCAGGCAACGCCGAGGCCGAAAGCATGCGCGCCGCAGGCGGCCTCACCGCCATTCGCACCGAAAGCGGAACCGATGCGCTCCACGGCCAGGGCTTCTTCTTCGACCGGCAGAACACCTGGGGCGCCCGCAACCCATTCACACAGTGGGTCACGAAGACTTCGGAGTTCGAGCCGTTCGCGCCGTTCAACAACACACAGTTCCCGGTCTTTGATAACTTTCAATATTCGAGCGTACAGCCCGGACAAGAGCCGTATACGCCGCCCGATCACGAGACCGTCTGGGGACTCGGCATGGGCAGTCATATCCGCCGTGACAAGCTCTTCTGGTTCGCCGCGCTCGACAGCTATCACCGCAACGATCCGGCGGTGTCGATGGTGAAACATCCTTACCTAGTGCCGTCACAGGTGCCGCCGCTATGCGAAGCTCCACCATGTCCGCCAACCGGCTTTTTTGCCGCGCCCTCGGACGCCCAGTTGCAGTTGTTGAGCGCGCAGCTTGGCTTGAGCAGCGCAAATCCTTCAGTCGAGGGGCTGACAGCTTATTCGCAGATCCTGGGGGCGCTGGCCGGCCTCCTCGGCCCCGCGCCGCGCACCGCCGCGCAATGGCTCGGATTCGGCCGCATCGACTGGCAGATTGCCGAGCGGCACCGCCTCACCCTCGAGGGCACAGGCGCCGACTGGAACTCGCCCGGCGGCGGGCTGACACGCGTTTCGGAGAATTATGGGAGCTCCAGCTTCGGCTCCAGCTACGCCAACGAGCAGTGGCTGCTGGCGCGGTGGGAAGCCTATCTGACGCCGAATCTGCTCGCCGTCACCCAAGCCTCAGTGGGACGAGACATTCTCAGCGCTAAGCCCGATACGCCGTCCACCTTCGAGCAGACGCTCCTTAACGGCAATTTCTGGGGCCAGTTGCCGGAGATTGTCGTCGATTCTCGCTACGGCTTCACCATCGGTAATCCCTCGCGCTTCGGCCAAGGCAGCTATCCCGACGAGAAGCTCTACCATGGGCAAGAAATGCTGGACTGGGTTCGCGGCAAGCTGCTCGTCCGGGCTGGATTTGAGCTCGACCACAACGCCGACGCAACCAGCTTTCTCCGCAACCAGACCGGCACCTATGTCTACTCCAAAGTGGAGAACTTCATCTCCGACGCGCTGGTCTTTCAAAAGTTCGGGTTTGCAGATGCGCTCGATCCGGACAACCCGCACAATTGCGGCGCAACCAGTACCACACTGGGCAGCCAGCCCTGCTACTCCTACTACTCGCAGATGATGGGCCCGGCGAATTGGCATCTGAGCACCAACGACTGGGCCGGCCACACGACCGCGCAATGGCAGGCGGGCAAACTCGCCGTCTTCTCTATCGGCCTGCGCTGGGAGCTCGAGCAGATGCCGCCGCCCATTGCGGCGCTGGCCAATCCGCAACTCCCCTTTGCCGGAAAGTCGCCGTCGCTGGACAATAACTGGGGCCCTCGCATCAGCCTCGCCGTCGGCCAGGCGCGCAGCCGCTGGCCTGTTCTGCGCCTGGGCTACGGCATGTACTACGGCCGCGTCGCCAATGCCACCCTCGAGACCGCGCTCACCCAAACCGGCTCGCTCAAGGGTGACCTGTATTTTTTCATGCGGCCCCAGGACGACAGCCAGTACGGCCCGGGCGGCGCGCCGCCCTTCCCTTACGTCTTTGTCGGCGAACCGTCGAGCGCAGTGAAGCCTGGAGTGGTTGGTTTCGCCCACAACTTCAAAAACCCCGAAGTCCACCAGGCCGTCGCCGCTATTGAGCAATCGCTGCCCGACCACGTCCAGCTCACAGCCGAAGCGATAATGAGCCTCGGCCGCCGCTTGCCCATCTCCATCGACACCAACATCAATACCAACATCAGCGACAATGCAAACTCCGGATACATCACCTACGCCGTAAACGATCCCACCGGTCTCGGTCCGATCAACACCGCGCAGACCACGCAGATTCAAGTGCCCTTCTATGCCTCCTGGCCGGAAAACCCAGAGACCCCAGTGCCGTGGACATGCCCGTACTACGCCCAGCAGGATAGCTCAAGTAGCGCGCTTCCCGGTCGTCTCTGCCCCGATTACCAGAAGATCTCCCAGATCACAAGCCTCGCCAACTCCACCTACGAAGCTGCAATGGTCAAGCTCACGCGCTATGGCAGCCGCGGACTGAGTTTTCATGCCCACTACACTTACGCCCACGCCATGGACTGGAACCCCGACGGGGTCACCCTCGCGCCCGGAAGCGACGTCGCGGATCCGGCCCACTTCAATGAGGAGTACGGCACGAGCAATCTCGACGTGCGCCACTCCGCCGCTGTGATGGCCACCTTCGAAGCGCCCTGGAAGCTGCGCGGCCCTGCAGGCCGCATCGCCAACGGCTGGATGCTCTCCGGTATCGGGCAATTCCACAGCGGCCTTCCATACACCATGCGAATCACCGGCTCGATTCCCACGTTGTTCAACCCGACGATCATCGGCCTCGGCCCAACCTTAAACGGCTCTGGAGGCGACAACCGTTTCAGCAGTTATAAGATAAGCCTCGACGGTCCCACTCACTTTATCCCCCGCAACGCCTCTCGCTACCCCAACACGTGGAAGGCCGATCTCCGCCTCGCCAAGCGCTTCGACCTGGGCGAAATGCGTCAGCTCGAAGTGATCGCCGAGAGCTTCAATCTCTTCAACCACCAGAACGTCACCGAAATCGAAACCACCGGCTACTACATTGAGGACGGCTCTCCCAGCGAGTTTCCCACGCTCAACTTCCTTACAAGCACGACGAGTTCGGGAAAGGTCATTCCCGCCTTCGGCCAGCCCCTCAACATCAACGCCACTGACTTCTACCGCGAGCGCCAGATTCAACTCGGCCTGCGCTTCCGCTTCTGAACGGCCGCAATGCCGTCGCCACGATCCATAGCCTCTTAGTCCCCTACTCCCTCAGTCCCTTAGTCCCTCGGTCCCTCAGTCCCTCAGTCCCTTAGTCCCTCAGTCCCTCAGTCCCTCAGTCCCTCAGTCCCTCAGTCTCTTAGTCCCTTAGTCCCTCAGCCCCTCAGTCCCTCAGTCCCTCAGTCCCTTAGTCCCTTAGTCCCTCAGTCCCTCAGTCCCTCAGTCCCTCAGTCCCTTAGTCCCTTAGTCCCTCGTTCCCTAGTCCCTAAGGGTACTTCTCCCGCACCAGCCGCATCGCTTCTTCCGCCGTCGCCACCGTCCCCTCCAACTGCGCGTCCTCCGCCGCGCGCAGCATCTCGCGGAACCCTGCGCCCGGCTTATAGCCCGCTGCAATCAGCTCCCGCCCGGTAATCAACGGTTTCGGCCTCACCGTCTCCGCCGTCATCGAAGCCAACCGCTCGCGCACGTAATTCCAATGATCGAGAAAGCCGCTCCCGGCGAGGCAATCCATGCGATGCAGCGCGAGGTGCTCCTCGAACCGCTCCAACCGGAAAAACCGCTTCAGCGTCGATTCCTTCATGCGCTGCGCATCCATGAACCGCATATGGTTTTCAATCAGCGCCAGAATCTGCCGCGTCTCGTCGTTGGAAAACCGCAAGCGCCGGCAAATCTCCGCGCCCATCGCCACGCCGACCTCTGCGTGCCGGTCGAAGCGGATGCGATCGGGCGCCTGCCGAAAAGTCGGCGGCTTGCCCACATCGTGCAGCAGCGCACCCCACGCCAGCGTCATGCTGCATCCCGGCTCCAGTAGCTCCAGCAGCATCAGCGTGTGAACCCACACGTCGCCCTCGGGATGGTACTGCGGCGGCTGCTCCACTCCCTTCATCCGCGCAATCTCCGGCAGCACCTCGGTCAGCAATCCCGTTTCATCGAGCAGCTCGAACGCCCGCCGCGCGCGCCCCTCTGTCAGCATCTTCGTCAGCTCATCGCGCACCCGCTCCCGGCTCACCGCGTGAATCCGCGAGGCCAGCGCCCGGATGGCGCGCTTCGTCTCCGGCTCGATCTCGAATCCGAACCGCGCCGCAAACCGCACCGCGCGCAACATCCGCAGGTGATCTTCCTCGAATCGCGTCTCCGGCCGCCCGATGGCGCGCACCTCGCCCGCATCGAGATCGGCGACGCCTCCCACATAATCAATCACCGCCGCGCGCAGATCGTCCCGCACTCCCAATGCTTTGTCATCCTGAGCGAGCCCGCAAAAGTTGGCGATTCTTTCCACCGTCTTGTCATCCTGAGCGAGCCCGCGAAGCGGGCGAGTCGAAGGATCTGCGGTTGCCTTTTCCTGGATCATCTGATCGTTCGCGCGAAGGCCTCGGGAACCAGCAACAGAAGTGGTGCATTGATGGGGCACGATTTCAGGCGTGCCGGAATCGGCATTGCTGTTTTGAAGGGGCACGGCTTCAGCCGTGCCGAGACCGGCGAGGATGATTGGGGGCTTTAGCCCCTGAGGGAAGACTCTCGCCGGATCCAGCAACAGCCCATTGATCGTAAAATCTCTCCGCCGCACATCTTCTTCGGCCGTCTCCGTGTACCGCACCGCATCGGGATGCCTCCCATCCGAGTACGCCAGATCTGAACGATACGTTGCAACCTCCGTCATGAAACCTGCATCCTCCCCATCCGGCGCCACTAACACCACTCCGAAATGCGCGCCCACCGCGAACGTCCGCGGAAACATCTCCAACACCACGTCCGGCGTCGCACTCGTCGCCACGTCGTAGTCCGCCGGTTCCCGCCCCAGCAACAAATCGCGCACGCACCCGCCCGCGAGATACGCCTCGTATCCCTTCGCACGCAGCGTCTCCACAATTCGCAACGCCGCCTCGAACTGGCCCGCACCTGCCATATCGACACTCTTATTCTCGCTCCATAGGCCGGATCCGCTGACTTGCTGACCCGCTGACTCGCTGCCGCTCTAACTCCGCTAACACCGCTAGCTCCGCTAACTCCGCTTTTACACTAAATTCATGCCCGGATCCGGCTTCATCCTCGGCATCGAAACCTCCTGCGACGAAACGGCCGCAGCCGTCGTCGAGCGCGGCGCGCGCAATCTCTCCTCCGTCGTCGCCTCGCAGATCGCCACGCATGCGCGCTACGGCGGCGTCGTTCCCGAACTCGCCAGCCGCGAGCACCTCCGCGCTATCGTCCCCGTCGTCCGCGCCGCTCTGGAGCGCGCCGGCGTCACCCTCGCCGATCTCGACGCCATCGCCGTCACCTCCGGCCCCGGCCTTGCCGGAGCGCTTCTCGTCGGCATCACCTACGCCAAGGCCCTCGCCTTCGCCAACCAGCTCCCACTCATCGCCGTCAACCACCTCGAAGGCCACATCCACGCCGTCCTCCTCAACAACCGCGAATCCGCCGCTTCTGGCCATCCCGCTTCGAACGGTCATCCTGAGCGAGTCCTGCGCGAAGCGAAGGACGAGTCGAAGGACCTGCATTTCGAGCGTGAATCGCTGAGTGCGGGTGCCCCAGGTCCCTCGCACTTGGGGACCTGGGACAGCGCGGATTCCACCTCCGCATCCGCCCTCGCCCTCGTCGTCTCCGGCGGCCACACCCATCTGTACCTCGCACAGCCCGCACGGGCCACTTGGCGCTACACCCTCATCGGCCGCACCGTCGACGACGCCGCCGGCGAAGCCTTCGACAAAGTCGCCAAGCTCCTCGGCCTCGGCTATCCCGGCGGTCCTTGGATCGACGCCCTCGCCCGCTTCGGCAATCCGCACGCGGTTCCGTTCTCCTTCGCGCAGATTAAGATGAAAGCCCACCTCGGCGGCAAGGCGCCGCGCACCAAGGCTGCCCGCACCGCGCCCATCGCCCGCCTCGACCCGCGCTTCCTCTTCTCTTTTTCGGGGATCAAAACCGCGGTGCTGCGCTACGTCGAGCTCCACGGCTTGCGCGCCGAATCGAGAGCCCGCGTCAGCCGCGTGTTGGCCAACTTCCGCCCCCCGCAAACCCACGAAGAAGCTCTCGCACTCTGTCCGCAGCCCACCCTCGACCTGATCGCCAGTTTTCAGCATGCAGTCGTCGGCGATTTGATCAAGAAGACCTTTGCCGCAGCCGAATCGCTGAGCGCGAGCCGCATCCTCGTCACCGGTGGCGTTGCCGCAAATCACGAGCTGCGCGAGCGCTTCACCGCCGAAGCCGTCCGCCGCGGCGTGCGCATCGCCTTCCCCACGCTTGCGCTCTCCACTGACAACGCCGCCATGATCGCCGCCGCCGCGTGGCCGCGCTTCCTCGCCCGCGAATTTGCACCCGCCGCCCTCTCCGCCGACCCCTCGCTCACTTTGACTTGAAGAAGATACTATTCAGCGCACCCCATCGCCAGCTTCACTAACGAGGCCAGTCGGCAGATCTGCAGATGCGTGACAGGCCGCTGGCCCTCTGCGCGGCGAACCAGTTGATCTCTTGTCACTGACGAGATGTTCTCTGCCCAGGCCACGCTATCTTCGCGCAGGCCCGTTTCTCCCGCCGACAGAAGCAAATGAAACCGGCTGGGCTTGTGAATTGAGGTGGAGAGCGGAATAGCGAGAATCGTTGTTGCTCTGGAGTGGGAGTTGCGCACATCGGGCGACACGACGAGGCCTGGCCGGCTTTTGCCCGGCGCATCACCGGGAAAATGCATCCACCAAATCTCGCCTCGCAATGGGTAAGGGCGTTCCAGAGCGATCATTCCGGAATCCCGATGAACATATTTGGACCGGTCTGTTCGGCCCACTCACGCTGCTCCTGGAGTTCCTCGTCGCTCGCGTTGTCGTAGTAGTCCTTGTAGGCCGCGTCGATCTCCTCCAGCTTCCGCGCTTGTCTCGACTCCTGCAGCAGCAAATCCAGCGCTTCCGAGTCCGACCTCGCGCGCCGGCGCCGGCGCGTCTCGCGCACGAAGGCCATTGAATCGGGCGTCAACGTGAAGCTGCGCTTGATCTTACGGGCTGTCGCATGAATTGTCATACTATTTATCCTACCACAGTTCGCTGAAGGCGTTCTGAATCGACCCGAAATTCGGGCGATGCGAACCGCACGGAGCCCCTATTCCCTACTCCCTATTCCCTGTTCCCTGCTCCCTGCTCTACTTCCAACGCCGCATAATCAACGACGCATTGATCCCGCCGAACCCGAACGAATTCGACAACGCAATGTCGAAACGGTGCGCGATCGCTTTGTTTGGCAAGTAATCGAGCCGGCACTCGGGATCGGGATTCTCCAGGTTGATCGTCGGCGGCAGTTGCTGGTTCTGGAGCGCCAGCACGGTGATGCCGGCCTCCAACCCGCCCGCGCCGCCCAGCAGGTGTCCCGTCATCGACTTTGTGCCGCTGATCTTGAGCTTGTGGCTGAGCGCATGCTCGCCAAACACCGCCTCAATCGCGCATGACTCGTTGCCGTCGGCTTGCGTCGAGGTGGCGTGGGCATTGATGTAGCCCACCTCATGCGGCTCGATACCGGCATCGGCCAGCGCGGCGCGCATCGCGCGCTGTGCTCCAGCGCCCTCGGGCGCCACCGCCGTCATATGATACGCATCGGCGCTCATCCCGTAGCCGATCACCTCGGCCAGAATCTCCGCTCCGCGCGCCTTGGCGAACTCCAGTTCCTCAAGCACCAGAATGCCCGCGCCTTCGCCGATCACAAATCCATCGCGGTCCTTGTCGAAGGGACGGCTGGCGTGCGGTGGGTCGTCGTTGCGCGTGGAAAGCGCCCGCATCGCGGCGAATCCGCCCACCGACATCGGTGTCACCGCAGCTTCCGCGCCTCCGGCAATCATCGCGTCGGCATCGCCATGCAGAATCATGCGCACCGAGTCGCCGATGGAGTTGGCGCTGGTAGCGCACGCCGTCGCCGTGGCGGATATCGGGCCGTGCGCGCCGTAGCGAATGCTGATCTGCCCCGCCGCCATGTTCACGATGGCTGCAGGAATGAAGAAGGGCGATATTTTGCGCGGGCCGCCCTGCACCAGATTCGAGTGCTCGCGCTCGATAATCTCGAATCCGCCGATGCCCGATCCGATAAATACGCCCACCCGGTCGCGGTTTGCGTCGCTGATCTCCAATCCCGACTGCGCCAGCGCCTCCTTGGTGGCGGCAAACGCGTAGTGGATGAAGCGCCCCATCTTGCGCGCTTCCTTCTTGTCCACAAATTGGAGAGGATCGAAGTTCTTCACTTCGGCGGCAAACGTCACTGGGAAACCGGTGGTGTCGAATCCCTGGATCGGCGCCATCCCGCTCGCGCCTGCCAGCAATTGCTTCCACACTTCGGGAGCGGTGTTGCCCACTCCGCACAGCAGCCCTAGACCCGTGACCACTACCCTTCGCGTTGATCCATCCCTCAAGGTCCTACTTGCCGCCTTTCGCGTTCTTCTCGATGTAGTCGATGGCGTCCTTCACCGTCTTGATCTTCTCGGCGTCTTCGTCGGGAATCTCCATATCGAACGCCTCCTCGAACTGCATCACCAGCTCGACCACGTCGAGCGAATCCGCGCCCAGGTCCTCCTGGAAACTGGCTCCCGGGGTCACCTCGGCTTCATCCACCTGCAACTGCTCGACAATGATCTGCTTCACCTTCTCTTCAACGGCCATGCGTTCATCTCCTCATGTTGTTCGAAACTCAATTCATCTCCGGGGATTCAATCGGCTCTATCCTTTCCGCGAACCTACCATACCCGCCCGCGGCGGGTCGTGACAACCACCGCGCCAAAAAACGATGCGCCTGACCCCGAACCTTCAAGTCTACCGGCCAGACCCAGGGGTGTAAAGGCGCGCAAAAACGCAAATTAGCCGCGATTCCCGTGTAGGTATACCCAGGGCTCGCCAACGCGCCAACTGGCTAATGTGCGCGCCTGCGCACGCCAACTTGCCGCCTTTGTTCCAACGGAATTCGTTGCCTGGTCTGGATACAGGATCTCCCGAACCAACCCAGCCGTCGCCGAAACCCTCGTTGCCGTGCCCGCACCCCACACCGGCCTGTTTCGTGTCCCGCCCAACTCCTGCCGCAAAACCTGCCGCGAAATACACAGGGCTAAGGCGTATATTTGGCGAAGGAGCACTTTGGCGAAATGACACTGCCATTGATGATTGGAGCCGTCGCCGCGATTGCCGGAATCCTCGTCGGATTCTGGCTGCGCGGCGCATCGATTGCGAAACGAATCGCTGAGTTGGCGCGCGACTCAGCGGCCGCACGGGCGGAGCTTGTTCAGGCGCAATCCGAATCGGCCGCGCGCGCGGGCTACCAGGCTCTGGCAGCAGAGCGCGAGAAGACGATTGAGAAAGCCGGCAAGGAATGTGACGACTTACGCGCGGAGCTACGCACAAAAACGAATGCCGAAGGCGCTCTCACCGCGCGCGTAAGCGCGCTGGAAGCCGAGTTGCGGAACGAGCGCCAGAACCTGGCAGAGAAATTGGCGCTGCTCGATACAGCGAAAAAGACCCTGGCCGATCAGTTCCAGGTGCTTGCAACAGAGGTCTTAGAAGCAAAGACAAAATCATTCTCCGAATCCAGCCAAACGCAGCTTGGTACATTGCTCGAATCGCTCAAAACGCAAATTGGCGAATTTCGCAAGAAAGTGGAAGAAGCTCAAAGCGACTCGAAGACGGGAGTCACCGAGCTCAAGACTCTCATCGGAACGCTCGGCAGCCTCAATCAAGCATTGACTGATGAAGCCCACAACCTTGCCACAGCGCTGCGCAGCGACACGAAGGCGCAAGGGAACTGGGGCGAGACAATTCTGCGCAATATTCTTGATAAATCGGGACTGGAGGAAGGCACCCATTACAGTTTTCAGCAGAGTTTCTCGGAGCTGGATGCTGATGGCGATCCTGGGCCGCGCCGCCAAACCGATGTGGTGGTCAAGCTCCCAGGCGGGCGTCATCTCGTCATCGATTCGAAAGTCTCGCTCAACGCATACAGCGATTCTGTGAATGCCGAAAACGAGAAGGAACGGGCCGAAGCGCTCAAGAGACACCTAGTCAGTCTGCGTAATCATTTCAATGAACTCGTTACGCGCAATTATCAGAGGCTCTCAGAAATTCACTCTCCCGATTTTGTTGTGATGTTTATACCGATTGAACCGGCGTTCTTGCTTGCATTGCAGAATGACGAGTTGTTGTGGCACGACGCTTATTCAAAAGGCGTGCTTCTCACCGGCCCAACAACAGTTCTCTTCGTCATTCGAATCGTCGAGGACCTCTGGCGTCAGGAGCGGCAAGCGCAAAACGTCGAGAAGGTGATGAATCGCGGAGCCGAACTTTACGACAAGTTTGTCGGCTTCGTTTCGAATTTGGAATCGGTGGGTATCGCGCTTTTCGACGCCCGCAAGGCGTACGACGACGCTTGCAAACAACTCTCGACAGGCCCAGGCAATCTGGTTCGCCAGGTCGAAATGCTCCGAAAGCTCGGCGTGGCGCCAAAGACCAAGAAGCAGATCCCAGCAAAATTCCTTGAATCGGCGGAGATCATCGAGCCAGATTTCGATGAGCCCGTACTCGCTCTGCAGGCCGAGGCAGACGAGTCCGGCAATCCCGAGGCATAGCGATTACTCAAAGCGCCGGGTGTCCCGTCCTAACTTTGTCAGGCAGGGTCTTTTATTGCGGCGGCGTGGCCGGTTGCGCCGGCGCCGCGGCTGGAGCCGGCGCCGTCTCCTTCGCCCGCTTCAGCGTCAAGTCTATCGCCGGAAAATCGCCCGAGTCCGACTTCGTCGTCGCCTTGATCGCGTCGCCATTCACCGTGCCGTCGTAGTGGAAGCTCATCCCGTTGACCGCCACGTCGAACGCCAGTTTATCGCCGTCGATCTTGCCGTTCGTAATCTGAATCGGATCGCCCATCGGCCCCTGCACCGTCCCGGTCAGCTTGGTTCCGTCCTGCTTCAGCGCGTAGGAGAGATCCATGTCTCCGTTCGGCGTTTGGATCGTAGTCGTCCACGTCCCCGTTACGCTCCCCGGCGCCGCCGCGGCAGGCTGTGCCGAAACCGCCGGCGGCTGGCTCGGTTGCGCCGCAGCCGTGGGCGCCGCTGGCGCCGCCGGCGCAGCACTCTGCACCCGCTTCAGCGTCAGCTCCATCGCCGGAAAATCGGCGTTATCCGCCGATGTCTTCATACTGATCTCGTCGCCGCTCACCGTGCAGTCGTGGTGGATGGTCATGCCGTTGAACGACACATCGAAGCTGAATTTGTCGCCGTCGATCTTGCCATTGGCGATGTCCATGGGGTCGCCCATCGGGCCCTGCACCGACCCGGTCAGCTTGGCGGCGTCCTGCTTGAACGTGAACGTAAGCTGCATGTCGCCGTTTGGCGTCTGCGCCGTCGCGGACCACGTCCCCGTCACGTCGGCGGCCAACGCGCTCGCGGCGCTCAGCGTCAAAGCCGCCCCGGCGCAAAATGAGAGCATTCTTTTCATCCGTCCCTCGCAGCCGTTTTTACGACCTTCCCATGATACAGCGAACAAGGAGTAGGGAGTAGGGAGTAGGGAGTAGGGAGTAGGGAGTAGGGAATAGGCAATAGGGAATAGGCAATAGGGATTAGGGAACAGGGAACAGAAAACTGTGCATGCGTCGAGCACGAACCGTGATCCGTGATCGGCGGTCAGCGATCGGTTCTCACTCGTCCAGTTCAACCGATCCGCCGAGCCCTTCTGTTCTCTATTTCCTGTTCCCTGTTCCCTAGTCCCTCAGTCCCTTAGCCCCTCAGTCCCTTAGCCCCTCAGTCCCTCAGTCCCTCAGTCCCTTAGTCCCTCAGTCCCTCAGTCCCTCAGTCCCTCAGTCCCTTAGCCCCTCAGTCCCTCAGTCCCTTAGCCCCTCAGTCCCTCAGTCCCTCAGTCCCTTAGTCCCTCAGTCCCTTAGTCCCTCAGTCCCTTAGTCCCTTAGTCCCTCAGTCCCTCAGTCCCTTAGTCCCTTAGTCCCTCAGTCCCTTATTCCCTGTATTTCCGCGAACGCCTCCCTCAGCCTCTTCCACGTCGTCTCCAGGTCCTCCGGTAGCACCCGCGTCTCGCTCACCGTGGTCATAAAGTTCGTGTCGCCCAACCACCGCGGCAGGGCATGCAAATGAAGATGTCCGGCGACGCCCGCCCCCGCCGATTTTCCCAGGTTCAACCCGAAGTTGGTTCCATCCGGCGCATACACCCGCTCCAGGGCCCGCTCCGTTAGCTGCGCCAGGTCCATCAGCTCGTGCGCGGTCGCGGCGGGCAGCTCGGCCAGCCGCCCGATATGCGCGTAGGGCATCGCCATCACGTGCCCCGAAGTGTAGGGGAACGCATTGAGACACACGAAGCAGTGCTTCGCCCGCAGCACCAACCCGCCTGCGGCTTCGGCCTTCTCCGGATCCATTCCGTTCGCGATCGCGTGGTCGATCGAGGCCACAAGATTGCAGAACACGCAGCCATGATCGCCCGTCCACGCCGACAATGCTTGGGGCACGCCAAGGCGCACCCCGCCCTCCGCTGTGGTGATGTAGGCATAGCGCCAGGGAGTCCAAAGATAGTCCATCTTCGCCGTCGCTGTTCGGTCCCAGTTTCGCTGTTCGGTCCAGTATAGATGGGAATTGCCGCCGCCTCGTCTCCCCTTACGTTCCACCGCCAGGCAACCGCACGAACGTCTTTCGTTTACAAAATGGATGCTCTTTCGGGCCAAACCGGTAGGCAAAGCACGTCCGTCCCCGAGGGACGATTCGAAAATAGCCCAGGATGAAGTTCGCCGCGGCGAACGGAATCCTGGGAAGGCAGGACCCATTAACGAATCCGCCCCGTAGGGCCGGTGCGAACCGCATTTGACGCGCTAAAGTTGTTCTTGCAATTGCCTTACATTCCGTTGCCTTTTCCGCGTGCTCTTCTGCGTTGCGTCGCAAGCTCGTCGCGCGCAATCGCTTCGCTGCGAGCCCGCGCGTAGCCCTCTCCGTCGGCCCTCCGTCGATTGACGCTCCAAACCGGAGGTTGCTACACTCAAGAGCGTAGCTTCCTGCGCGGATTCCTGCAGTGAGTCGCGGCCGCTCTCCCAGCTAGCCGTTGCCTGCCGGTGTTTCCCAAGGAAACCTGCCTTTCTTGACCCCAGTCGAACGAGTCGGGGGCAGGCGTCTCTTGCGAAAGACGCAGCTGGCGCGTGACAAGGTGCGAGGGCAAATCGACGGACCTTGGACGGTCGCGGCGCACGGCGCGGAAGCTGCCCAGCGGTTGGCGCACGCCTCCGCGGGAGCACGAAACGCCGGAGCCTTTTGGAATGGCCAACGTCGTCAATCCCGAAACCGAGAACACAACCTTGAACACCGAATTGGAAACACCAACCCTTGAACCCGCGACGGAGCTGGAGTCTCTAGCGAGCGACCCCCTGGCGAATATTGACCAGCCGTCCATCGAATCCACCTCCAACCCTGAGACCGGCGAAGTTACCGAGAGCCCTTCGCTCGATGCCGAAGCCCTCACCGAGCCTGTCGCTGAGGCCGCCGAATCCGGCCTATCCGCCCCGGAGGCACCAACCGATGCCGAGCCTCATGCAACGAGCCCCCTCGAGGCCGCTGGCGCGCTGGTCATCGAACCTCCGCGCGTGACGCCTACTGCCGAGCCAAGGACCCCCTCTGAATCGGGCGAAGATTTCTCCTCGGCTCTTGCCGCCTTCGAGCGTGAGCAGGCCGCCGAAGCGGCCGCCGTCGAGGCGTATGGAGACAAGCTCGTCTCCGGCAAGGTTGAAAAACAAACCGACAAGTATCTGGTGGTCGATGTCGGCCTCAAGTCCGAGGGCTTGGTGCCCCTCGAGCAGGTCACCGACCATACCGGCGCCGTCAAGTTCCAGCCCGGCGACGAAATCGACGTCGTCATCGAGCGCGAGGAGCCGGAGGGCGGCTATCTGGTCAGCTACGAGCGCGCGCAACGCCTGCGCGTCTGGGAAACGATTGAGCGGGCCTCCAACGACAAGTCGCCGATCAAGGGCACGGTCGTAAGCCGCGTCAAGGGCGGGCTCACCGTCGACATCGGCATCAAGGCATTTTTGCCGGGCTCCCAGCTCGAAATTCGGCCCGTCCGCAATCTCGATGGCTATGTCGGCCAGCAGATCGATGTCCGCGTCATCAAGCTGAACAAGAAGCGCGGTAATGTTGTGGTCAGCCGGAAAGAGCTTCTCGAAGAAGAGCAGAACACCAAGCGCTCGGCCACTATGGAGCGCCTCGCCGAGGGCGCCGTTCTCACCGGCACCGTGAAGAACCTCACCGACTACGGCGCGTTTGTCGATCTCGGCGGCATCGACGGCCTGCTTCACATCACCGACATGAGCTGGGGCCGCCTCACTCACCCCCGCGACCTGGTCAACGTCGGCGATGAGATTCAAGTCAAGGTTCTCAAGTTCGACAAGGAAAAACAGCGCGTCTCGCTGGGCTTTAAGCAATTGACGCCCGATCCCTGGCTCGACGCCGCCGAGCGCTACCCGGCCGGCGCCAAGGTCCATGGCCGCGTCCTCTCCGTCACCGACTACGGCGCGTTCGTCGAGCTCGAGCAGGGCATCGAAGGCCTGGTTCATCTCTCCGAGATGACCTGGTCCAAGCGCCTCAAGCATCCCTCCAAACTCGTCAAGGCGGGCGACCAGGTCGACACCGTCGTGCTCAGCGTCAACCCCGCCGACCGCCGCATCTCCCTGGGCATGAAGCAGCTCCTCGAGAACCCCTGGGAGAACCTCACTGAGCGCTATCCCGCCGGAACCATCGTCGAGGGCCGCGTCCGCAACCTCACCGACTTCGGCGCCTTCGTCGAAATCGAGGAAGGCATCGACGGCCTGGTTCACGTCTCCAATCTGAGCTGGACCAAGCGCGTCAAGCACCCTTCCGAGGTCATCAAGAAGGGCGACAAGGTTAAGGCTGTGGTTCTCGGCGTCGAGCCGGCCAATCGCCGCCTTTCGCTCGGCATCAAGCAGTTGCTGCCCGATGTATGGGAGACCTTCTTTGCCTCCCATCGCGTCGGCGACGTGGTGCACGGCAAGATTCTCCGCACCGCGCAGTTCGGCGCTTTCGTCGAGATCGCCGAAGGCGTCGAAGCCCTTTGCCACATCTCCGAAGCCGGCGAAGGACCCGACGGCCACAACAAGCTCGAGCTCGGCGCCGAGCACGACTTCAAGATCATCAAGATCAACGTGGAAGAAAAAAAGGTGGGTTTGAGCCTGCGCGCCGTCTCGGGCCGCGAGGCTGGCCGCGCCACCGTCGAGCGCCACAAAGAGACCGCGCACAAGGCGCCCGTCTCCAGCTCCACCACCACCCTCGGCGACCTCGTCAACTGGCGCAAAGGCGAGCGGTGATCGCGCGGGTCTCGCCCGGCTTGTTTTGAAAGGGCACGAGTTCACTCGTGCCGAGATCGTCCTCCCAAGAGGGATTGGGGCCTCAGCCCCTGATCCTCACGGCCGCCCTCCGGGGTGGCCGTTTTCTTTCGGGCAGCTTCAATGCGGGCTCCAGCGATCGGTTGCGGAAAGTCAGGAACGCAGCCGGGCCGAGCGGCTCGCTGAAACCCTGTGTAACGGCCCAATCCGCAAGCGAGCGCTTGAAACACAGGCTCCGTGAGCGCCTTGCCCTGAGTAGGTCGGCTCAACCTCGCGGGCTGGCGAGTGCCTCAACGACCCTCGGTATAGGCGCACCATCCAGTGCGCAGACTTTCTGGGATACACAGCAGGCTTTGTTCAGCTTGTTGAGATCCGCCTGCATCCCTTCGTCTTTTCTGAGTGCGGTCAGCGTCTCGCGAAGGATTCTGGCTGCGCCTTTGTCGGCAGGCACAACGATCTTGTAATGCACCCACTTCCCTTCGCGCCGCGCGGCGGCAACGCCGGCACGCCTCAAATATGCGAGATGACGCGAAATCTTGGGCTGACTCTGCCCGAGAATCTCGACAAAGTAGCAGACGCAAACCTCCCGCCCGTCCATCAGGTTTAATATCCGAAGCCGGGTGCGGTCTGACAGCGCCGCAAACAAGAGCGCCAAATCGTAGGTCTTCGGGGAACGGTTCACACATCTATGATATATGCCTTGACAGATATGTCCAGAGGAGAATATATTCGTTTTAGCGTATGTAAGGAGACGCGCGCATGGCATCGACGAATAGCGTTCAGGAACGGGTCAAGGAGAAGTATGGGAGCGCCGCTCGCGCGGTGGCTGAGGTAGGCGGCGTGCACGGTTGTTGCGCCCTCGGTCCCCGCTTCCATAATCCGGTTACAACAGGCCTTTACAGCGTCGAGGAGACCGGAATCGTCCCGGAGAAGGCGGTCAAGGCTTCCATGGGATGCGGCAATCCGACTGCGCTGATCGATCTTCGGCCGGGAGAGATTGTTCTCGACCTGGGCTCCGGTGGCGGAATCGACGTTCTGCTATCGGCTCAGCGCGTCGGTCCAACCGGCAAATCGTACGGCCTCGATATGACGGATGACATGCTGGCGCTTGCCCGCGAGAACCAGCGGCAGGCCGGCGTCACAAACGTCGAGTTCCTGAAGGGCGAAATCGAAAACATCCCCCTGCCGGACAACTCCGTCGATGTAGTCATCTCGAATTGCGTCATCAATCTCTCTGCCGACAAAGATCGTGTTCTTCGCGAAGCCTACCGCGTGCTCAAGCCCGGCGGTCGATTCGCCGTTTCCGATGTGGTGGTGCGCGGCAGCGTGCCGGAGGCTGTGCGCAAGAGCATGTTACTCTGGGTCGGCTGCATGGCAGGAGCTCTCGAAGAGAATGAGTACCTTGCGAAATTGACCGCGGCGGGATTCGAAGAGGCTTCCCTTGAGCCAACGCGCGTATACGACGTCGAAGATGCGCGCCAGTCCCTCACCGAGGCCGGCTTAGACGTGGACGCCATCGCTCCCCAGGTCAATGGGAAGTTCTTCAGTGCCTTCGTTCGGGCCGACAAACCTCAAGGGAGGGTGTGAGTGGTCCGGCGTGCGGCAGCTGAATTCCTGGGGACTGCGTTCCTGCTCGCTGCCATCGTCGGCTCCGGCATTATGGCCGACCATCTGGCGGGCGGCAACGTCGCGATCGCATTGCTCGCCAACGCTTTTGCCACGGGCGCGGCGCTGGTCGCGCTGATCCTTGCCTTCGGTCCCATTTCCGGGGCGCATTTCAATCCAGTTGTCACTCTCGGGCAGGCGGTCCTGGGAACCTTCCCGTGGCGGCGGACTCCCTTCTATGTGCTCGCACAAATTGCGGGCGCATTCATGGGCGTTGCCGCCTCCAACAAGATGTTCGGCTTCCCTTTGTTCTTTGCATCGACTCATGCCCGCTCAGGTATCTCTCAGATCTTCAGCGAAGTCGTCGCCACCTTTGGGCTTCTTGTCGTGATTTGGAGCTGCTCAAGGTTCCGGGCTTCGGCGGTGCCGCTTGCAGTGGGAGCCTACATCGCCGCGGCATACTGGTTCACCGCGTCCACTTCGTTTGCCAACCCGGCTGTCACTTTGGCCAGAGCCGCGTCCAACACCTTTGCCGGCATTCGCCCCGCCGATGTGCCGGGCTTCGTCGCCGCCCAGTTGATTGGCGGTTTGGCGGCCACACTCTTGTGTAGTTGGCTTCTGCAATCGTCCCGCGTTCCTGACGTCTTCGAAAGCGAGTACTAGATGCCTGACCGCTACAACGTCCTCTTTCTCTGCACCGGCAACTCCGCCCGTTCCATTATGGCCGAGGCCATTCTCAACCACAAAGGCAAGGGCGAATTCACCGCCTATAGCGCCGGAAGCCATCCTACCGGACAACCGCGGCCCGAAGCCCTCAAGCAGATCGAGTCCGCGGGGATGCCAACTGCCGGGCTCCGCAGCAAGTCGTGGGATGAGTTTTCCGCTCCGGGCGCTCCGAAACTCGACTTCGTTTTCACCGTCTGCGACAACGCAGCGAAGGAGCAGTGTCCCTATTGGCCGGGCCAGCCGATGACCGCTCATTGGGGCATTCCTGACCCGGCCGCCGCAAAGGGAACTCCCGAGGAGATCGCCCGCGCATTCCAGAATGCATTTGTCGTGCTCGATCGGAGGATCGGACTGTTTCTCTCGCTCCCCCTCGCGACCCTGGAAGACCTGGCCATCAAGCGCGAAATCGACCGGATCGGCCGATCGTAGGGTAACCTCAATTGACGCCCCTCGCTCCCTCGCTCCCCGCACCTTGTCTCCGTTGTCAAGCTCTCACTGCCTGGAGAATCCATCCCCTGGCGCCATAACTCACTGATTTCTTATCCCCTTGTTCCCTCGGCCCCTTGTTCCTGCACTTTGCAGAGAATTACTCCGCTTCAGCGCATACTCTCCTTATGAGCAACCTGCCATGTCCAGTTCGCCGCGCGCATCCGCGCTCCGCGCCGGGTTCGAGCCAGAAAATAAATAAATGAAATTTTTTCTATACCCCCGGGGGGTATTAAACCCGCTATTTTCCGATACAAAATAGGAGGAAACCCGGCAAATCCAGAAAACCTCGCGGCGCAAAACGGTGCAAAACGGTGGCGACTTTGACCCTTTCCCGCCCCAATCCGCTCTCCACAGGACATCCCTGCCTATCCCCAAACTCGCCAGCCCCGCTAGCCCCGCCCGCCGGCCCGCCAACTCGCTGACTTGCTGACCCGCTATCCGGGAACCTCCGCCCCGCCTTCGCCGTATCCTATCCATATGCCCCCCACAGCGGACCTGCGCGAGCCGGCTCCCGGCCTTCTCTCCCGCCGGCTCTTCGACTTCGCCGCCCGCATCCCGGAGATCGATCCCCAGTTGACCCGCGTCCTGGTTCCCTGGATGATGCGCCATCGCCGCTACGTGCCGGGGTTCCTGCGCCTGGCGCGAACCCTCAAACAATCGCACCGGGTCCGCGCCCGCCAGCTCGCCGCCGGCGTCCGCGTGCCTCCCTTCCTCATCCTCAGCGTCACCTCCCGATGCAATCTGCGCTGCACCGGCTGCTACGCCGGCGCCGTCGGCACCGTCACCCGTGTCCCGGCCCAGTTCAGCCTCGATCTCGACGAGTGGCGCCGCGTCGTGGCTGAAGCCGCCGGCCTCGGCGTCATGGCCTTCATCGTCGCCGGCGGCGAACCCTTTCTTCTCCCCGGAATCGTCGATCTCTTCCGCGAATTCCCCGACCGTCTCTTCATCGTCTTCACCAACGGCACGGCGTTGCGGCCGCACGACTACGCCGCCCTCGCGAAACTCTCCAACGTTGTCGTCATGGTCAGCCTGGAAGGCGACCGCGCGCTCACCGACCGCCGCCGCGGCAACGGCGTCTTCGACCGCGCCCTCGCTTGTCTCGACCGCCTGCAGCACGCGGGCGTGCTCACCGGCATGGCCGTCACCATCGAGCCCCGCAATGTCGGCTACTGGTCCCAGCCCGCCAATATCGACGCCCTCGCCGCCCACAGCGGCCCGCTCATCATGTTCATCGAGCAGATTCCCGAAGCCGGCTGCGACAACGGCCTGCAGTTGACCGCCGCCCAACAACGGCGCTTCCGCCAGACCGTCCTCGACTACCGCGAGCGCCAAACCGGCGGCGCGTTCATCATCCACTCGCCCGCCGACGAAGAGACGCTGGGCGGCTGCGTCAGTGCCGGCCGCGGCTTTGCCCACGTTGCCCCCGGCGGCGATGTCACCGCCTGCCCGGTCTCGGCCCTCGCCACGCACAGCGTCAGGACCTCGAACCTGCGCGAAGCCCTTGCCAGCCCCCTCTTTGCCATGATCCGCGACAATGGCCGCCTGCTCGAAACCGCCGGCCATCCCTGCGGCCTCTCCGCCCACGCAGACGAACTCGAAGCGATGGCCTCCGGCTTGGGTGCCTATCGCTCCGGCGCCCCGGACCCCGCTCCCACAACAGAGTGGCCTATCGCCATCCGCTAGCGTCCTGTCGCCAATGTTCGCAGTACAATTTTCACTGTCATCCTGAGCAAGCTCGCCTGCATCGGCGGGCGAGCGCGTCGAAGGATCTGCCCTGAAAATAGCCGCGCCGGTCGTACCGCCGGCCTCCTGGCCGGCTGTACTGCGGGCGTCCCCGCCCGCACATATTCATATCAGGCCAACTCGCGGGCCATTTTCATGTTCTCCGAGTGCCGCGAAGCGACATGCCCGACTGCGGTTGCTTTTGGGGTACTCCTGGCCCCTAGTCCCTCAGTCCCTTAGTCCCTCAGTCCCTCAGTCCCTCAGTCCCTCAGTCCCTTAGTCCCTTAGTCCCTTAGTCCCTCAGTCCCTTAGTCCCTGCTCTTAACACCACAACAATCCCCAGCGCCGTCAACACGCTGATCGTCGCGAACAGAAACACGCTCGCATACCCGAACCATCCCACAACCGCGCCGGCAATCGGACCCACCAGGAAGAACGACACATCGGCAAACGCGGTATACACGCCCAGCGCCGTGCCGCGGTTGAACTCCGGAACCCGCTTCACCGCCTCCACGCCGATGGCAGGGAAGACCAGCGAGAAACCGCTCCCGCCGATGGCCGCGCCCATCAGCGCCATCCACGGCCCGCGCGCCTGCCATATCAAAACCAGCCCCACGCTCTCCACCGCCAGCGAAACGATCCCTACCGCGTAGCCACCATAGTGATGAATCGTGTGAATGCAAAGCACGCGCACGGCGACAAAGCCAAGCCCGAAGGCCGTCAGGCACAGCGCCGCCCCACCCCAGTGGCGATGCGCGTAAAACAGCGTGACAAATGTGGCGAGCACGCTGTAGCCCACGCCGCCCAGCGCCAGCCCCATGCCGTGCGAGGCCACGCGGCCCAGCACATGAGCGAACGCCATGGGCTCGCCCGCCGCCACCGGCACAGTGTCTTTTCGCCATGCCACGGCAAAGCTCGCCGCCCCAATCAGAATCGTCGTCACCCCTATTGCCATCAGCCCCCAGCGCGCGGCCAGCGCCACGCCCAGCGGCGCAGCCAGCGCCATGCCGCCGTATGTGCTGATGCCGTTCATCCCGATCACCCTGGCCGTGTGCTCCTGCCCCGCGCTGCTGATGCCCCACAGCGTCGCTCCCGTCGAGCCCAGGCTCTCGCCCACGCCCAGAATCAGCCGGCTCGCAATCAGAACCGCAAAGCTCAGCCAGCGGATCTCGTGCAAAGCCGCAGCGCCCGCCAGGCACACGCCGCTCACGGTGCAGCAGGCCATCCCCCACTCGACGGCGATCTTTGCGCCCCTGTGGTCCGAGATGCGGCCCGCCCATGGCCGGCTCAGCAGCGTGGCAATGTATTGAATGCTGATGGCCAGCCCCGCCAACATCGCGCTCAAGCCCATCCGGATATGCACGAAAAGCGGCAGCACTGCCAGCGGCAGCCCGATGGAAACGTAGCAGATGAACGTGAAGTAAACGTATCCGGCAATGTGCAGCGCGCGGCTTCGCGCTGCAGCCCGCGGCGGCATTGCAATGCTGGCTGTGGCGGGGGATGGCATGCCGTGAGTGGGCTTCGACAGAGGACGACCGTCCTTTGTCAGTATATCGAAGGCCGATTTTTGCTTGCGCGTTTCGCTCTCGGTGCTCTCGGTGAGCCGGCGCTTAAAGGCGCGGCGGAAATCTCCGCCGATCTCGAATTGCCGTCCGCCTTCGCGGCGCTTTGTTACCCGGATGAACCGAGCTCGCTGACTCGCTGACTTGCTGACTCCCTGACTTACGGGTGCCCCACCCTCGCGACGTCTTTGTTTTTTGTCGCTAGGGTGGGCCACGCTGCCTCGCCGACTTGCTCTGATCCCTGATCCCTATTCCCTATTGCCTATTGCCTATTGCCTGTTCTTTGTTCCCTGTTCTCCGTTCCCGTAAACTGGAATCGATGCCCGCGCTCCACATCGAGAACTTCGGCTGCCGCGCAGCACGCGCCGACGGCGAAGCGATCGGCGCGCGTTTGTGCGCCCTTGGCGCCGATCGGCGCCTCGCCGCCGACGTCGTCGTTGTGAACACCTGCAGTGTGACCGCCGAAGCCGACCGCGCGGCGCGCGCCTTTATTCGCCGCGCCCACCGGCAAAATCCCTCTGCCAGAATCGTCGTCACCGGCTGCTATGCGCAGCGCGCGCCGCAAGAGCTGGCCGCGATGCCGGGCGTTGCGGCCGTGGTGGGCAACAGTCACAAGGCGCTCGCGCCCGAGATCATCGTCAGTCTCGTGTCAGGGCACGACTTCCCGGGGTCCCCAGCGACAGGTCTTCGTCGCTGGGGTGGCTTGAGTCGTGCCGAAAGAGCGTCAGAATCGATTGGGGTTTTAGCCCCTGAACAGAGCTTTGGTCCAAAATCATCTTCGTTCGTCGATGCAGCTTCGCTCCTAAACTCGATCGGGCTACCCAGCGCTAGCGCCCCGGCCCCAATCTGGGCCGATGGTCACTTTGCGCACTCCTTCCTTGAGGAAGCACCGCTTGCGCCCGGCGCGCAAACCCGCCCCTATCTCAAGGTTCAGGAGGGCTGCTCGAATCGCTGCTCGTTTTGCGTCATCCCCTTCACGCGCGGCCCGTCGAGGAGTTTGCCGTTCGCAACCGTTCTCAAGCAGGTTCTTGACTTCGTCGCCGCCGGCGGCAAAGAACTCGTCCTCTCCGGCATCAACCTGGGCCGCTGGGGCCGCGATCTGCCGCACGAAGCGAACGCGCCCACCTCGCTTGCCGCCCTCGTCCGAGCTATCCTTCAACAGACGAACCTGCCCCGTCTCCGCCTCAGCTCCATCGAGCCGATGGACTGGGACGTCGACTTGATCGCGCTCATGCGCGAGTTTGGAGGCCGGCGTCTGGCCCGCCACGCCCACCTGCCGCTCCAATCCGCTTCGGATGCCGTGCTGCGCCGCATGCACCGCCGCTATCGCCCCTGGCACTACGCCGAAAAAGTTGCTGCGCTCGTCCGCGCTGCCGGCCCCGATCTGACCCTCGGCGCTGACGTGATGGTCGGCTTCCCGGGCGAAACCGACCGCGAATTCGAAGAGACCCTCGGCTTCCTTCGCGCGCTGCCCTTCGGCTACCTCCACCTCTTTCCCTTCTCGCCGCGCCCCGCAACACCAGGATGGGCTCTGCACACCGCATCGCCCGTCCCCATTGCCGCCGTCGCCGAGCGCATGGCCGCCCTCCGCGGCCTCGCCGCCGAAAAAACCCGCGCCCACCGCAGCCGTTTCGTTGGCCGCGAGCTGCCCGCGATCACGCTGCACACACCACCCGCGCTCGCCGCTGAGGGCCGCACCGCTGCGCTTACCGACAACTTTTTGCCCCTCGAGATCGAAGGCCGATTCTCCGCCAATCGGCTATTCACAGCTCGCGTAATCCAGCTGACTCACGAAGCCTCCCTGTGCAGCATCGTGGTGGGCGAAACCACGGTTCAATAGGAAGCGACAGCCACGTCGGTCAGCCCGAAATCGGTTCCCTTAAACAGCAACTCCTCGCCGGTTTCCTTGGCCACCGCGTAGGCCATGCAATCGCCAAAGTTCAACTGCGCTGGATGCCTTCCTTTGCCGTACCGTTCAAAGGCGGAACGCGCCAATTTCGCCTGCGATTCTGTGAACGCTACGATCTCCATCTGGGCTTTGGCAATCAGAAGATCTAATTCCCATAATCCCTTACTTCGATAGCGCGCCAGCAGCGTGATTGAAATCTCGACGAAGCAGGATGCGGGCAAGCGCGGCACTGCGTCCGCGCCGATCGCGTCCGAGATGCGCTGCGCTTCAGGCTCGGCAAGAAGAATCGCCAAAACGGCTGAGGAGTCGACGATCACGTCGGCAGCCCATTCTCGTCATATCCCAGAATCTCATCACTGCTTCTCGAATCGTAGACTGGCAGCGAAGCACAATGGCGGCTGATCTCCATTAGCTCGGCGGCGATCTGCGCCGCATTCTGCCGCTTGCGCTCTTCTCGCGCCAACCGTTCGCGCATGGCAATCGTGACCGCTAAAGTGATCGATTCCCCGGTCAGCTCAGAGAGTCTGTGAGCCAGCCGGTCCGCCTCTTCAGACTTAATGCTCAGTGCCATGGTCCCATTCTACCTATTCTTCTACCTGTATATAAAGTACCACAACTTCCATGTTTTTAAAAAGTTGCAAATAGGGAAGAGCAAGAAATAGTCTCCAAAACCTCATCGCACATCGATTTCACCGCCGCCGGGCCTGCTATACTCGATTTGCGTTTTGTCAGGCCGCAATCTAATGACAGCCCGCCCCCGTCCGGCCGGCAAAGCTTTCGGAGGAGCATATCGCATTCGATAAACGTTCGGCCAAGTCCTTCATCCGGGTCAACGAGCGGATTCGCGCGCGCGAAGTCCGCGTCATCGACGAAAACGGCGTACAACTGGGAATCCTCCCGCCCTACGAAGCCCTGAAGATCGCCCGCGAGCGCGGCTTCGACCTGGTCGAAGTCTCGCCCAATGCCGTCCCCCCTGTCTGCCGTATCCAGGACTACGGCCGCTACCTCTACGAAAAAGAAAAGAGCGAGCGCGCCGCGCGCAAAAAGCAAAAAGTCATCACCATCAAGGAAGTCAAGTTCTCCGTCACCGTCGACGAACACGACTATCAGACAAAGAAAAACCAGGTGAACCACTTCCTCGCCGACGGCGACAAGGTGAAGGCCAGTCTGCGCTTCCGCGGGCGCCAGATGGCGCACCGCGAGCTAGGCTACAACATCATTAACCGCCTCATTCAGGACGTGGGCGACCAGGGAGTTGTCGAATTCATGCCGCGCATGGAAGGCACCATCCTGCACGCCATTCTGGCGCCCGCCCGCAAAGATGCATCCAAAGCAAAGCCGGCTCCCGCCCCCGCCGCACGCGCCTAGCCCGGACTAGGAATTGCTGCTGGGCTTGGCAATCAGGCCACGAGCCTAGAGCTTCCTGAAAAATGCATCGCCAGGCACGAATTGCCAGGGCACTGCTTCAGTCGTGCCGATGGATAGGTCAAGAACGGCCTCGGTTTTACAGGCTGCGGAAAAACTCAATCAAACGCGCTTTGTAACAAGGGCACGACGGGGTACCCTCTGGGTCTCGGGCCGATAAAGCGAGCAGAATGAATGGGGCTTCAGTCCCTGCCAGTCCTTGCCCCGCCACTTTCGCTTGCGTTTAGGACTTTTTCCGCAGCCTTTTTAGCCGCTGAGAGATGTTTTTGCCGGTTCAACCCCGTCTCTCGGGACCTTGAGGCCTGACAATTTCTTGGCAGCCATTTGCGGCACGGAACCCAGAGGATGCCCCACCGTGCCCTTTCAAAGCAACTTTCCCAAGATTTGTCCGTTTATGCGATCACCCTGGGCGCGCGCGGCACCAAACGGTAAAGACGGCCACGCGGATGCTGCTTTCTGTCCGCACCCTAGGCGGCCCGCTGACTTGCCGGCTTGCTGACTCGCAGACTCGCCAAGTTGCTGACTCGCTCGGCGACCTCCGCCCAATCGCCCGGCGCCCGCTGGCGAAACAGGCGCGCCGCCGGATACCACGGCGTGGTCTCGCGCTCTTCCATCCAGCGCCAGTCGGCCACGTGCGGCAGGAGAATCCACACCGGCTTGCCCATGGCGCCGGCCAGATGAGCAATGCAAGTGTCTGTCGTGATCACCAGGTCGAGTCCCGCGACCATCGCCGCCGTTTCCGCCAAGTCGCGGTCTTGGCTTGAGCCGTCGAAAACCGAAACGTCATTGGGCAGGCCGGCGAGCTGCTCGGCCGCCTCGCCCTTTTGCAGCGAGATCCACACGGCATCGACGGCGCGCAAAAGTGGAACGAGCGTCTTCAGCTCCACGGACCGCGCTGCGTCGGCCTTGTACCGCGGATTGCCCGCCCACCCCAGTCCAATCCGCAGCATGTCGGCTGCTTCCGGAATCGCCGCCCACTTCGCCGCGGCCTCCGCCCGCTCGGCGCCAAGGTAGGCGCCTGTCCACGGCACGGTCTCAACGGTGGTTCGAAAAACGCCAGGCAGACTCATCAGCGGACACTCGAAAACAAACTCCGGCAGCGCTTCTCCGCGAACCGCCGTTTCCGCCAACCCGGCGCGCACCACAGCGAGGGACTGCATCAGCCGCTCCGCCACGGGCTGCACCTCCAAAACCGGTGTGCCGCCCCGCGCCGCCACCAGCGCTGCGTACCGGCAAAATTGAATCGTGTCGCCCAACCCTTGCTCCGCATAAAGCAAAATGCGTTGCCCGTTCAGCTCTTCGCCGCGCCATCGCGGTTGCTTGAACTTCCGCGGCGCGCGATGGACCTCGCGAAATCGCCAGCGCGCTTCGTAGTTTTCCCAGCCATGCATCCAATCGCCCAGGCGCAGTTGTGTGAGCGCCAAGTTATAGCGCGCGCCGGCGCTCTGGGGATCGCGCTCCACCGCCGCCTGGTGCGCCTGCAGCGCCTCATTCATCCTGCCCAGATCGAGCAGCGAGTTCCCGCGGTTCGACGCCGCTGCGCGATTGCCTAACGCTTCGGCCTGCTCGAACATGGCAACCGCCTCCTCGAACTGCCCCTCTTTGTGCAGCAGAATCCCCTGCATGTTCACGGCTTCGTCGCACTCGGGATTGACGGCCAGGGCCCAGCGCAGCCAGCTCCAAGCGCCGGCCAAGTCCCTCTCCGCGGCGCGAAACTGGCACCAGCACACCAGCGTTTCCACTTGGCCCGGATTCAGCGCGAACGCGCGTCGTAAATAGAACTCCGCCTGGCCTTTCCTCTCGCGCTCCCGCTCCAAGATGGCCAGATTCACCCATCCCGAAATCAAATCCGGCCGCAACGCGATGGCGCGTTTGAGCGCCGCTTCGGCCGCCACATCCCGGCCTTGTTCGCGCAGCAGGCAGCCCAGGTTAATCCACGCTGCGGCAAAGTCCGGCCTCTGGGTCAGCGCCCGGCGATAGCGCGTCTCCGCCTCCTTCGCGCGACCCAAGCGCGCCAGGGCAAACCCCGCGGCAAACTCCGCTTCGGGCAGCCGCGGCCGCACGGCGAGCGCCGCTTCATAACGCTCCAGCGCCTCCTCGTTCCGCCCCATCATGGCCAGCGCATTTCCCGCTCCCAGATGGGCCGCTGCGAACGCAGGCCGCCGCTTTAACGCCAACTCGAATTCCCGCCGCGCCTCCTCGCATCGGCCGGTGGCAACCCTCAGCTCGCCCAGCCCCAGCCGCGCCAGCGGATTCAGCCCATCGATCTGAATCGCCTTCGCGTAGGCCTTCTCGGCGTCATCGAATCGCTGCGCGGCCTTGCACGCCTGCCCCAGCGCAACCCACGCAGCGCACATTCGCGGCGCGGCTGCTGCCGCCGCCCCCGCCATCTTCACCGCTGCTTCGGGCTGGCCGCTCGCCAGCGCAACCAGACTCATGCCGGCGAGCGCAGGAACATGCCTTGGGTCGCGCTCCAGCAGGAGCTGGTAGCTGGCCGCAATCTCTGCCAGCCGCCCCTTCATTCCCGCGCCCTGCGAGCACGCGCTTTTCCGCTGCATGTTCCGAACCTTAGCTCGCCGCCGGTTCGCGCTCAAGCGCGCATCGCGTTTCTTCTTCTCTGGCGGAAGCGGAGATTCCCATTCCATCGCGAGTCTTGATTTGGGACGTTGACTCGAAACCTCGCGCAGCGGTTCGACATCGCCTTCTGCGCACGTTCCTTCCCCTCCGCGTTTTGACACTCCGCGAACTCGCCATTATGATTCGATTCCGTGAACCATAGCGCGCATATCGCTCGAGGTACAGCTTCGGCGCGCATCGGGCGGCGCGGATGACGGCGGACCCTGTTGCCACCGGCAGGCGCTTCGCGACGGTAATCGTGAACTACAACGGCGGCAGCATGCTCGCGGAGTGCGTCCGCTCCTGCCTGGCCGAATCCATTCCGCCGTCCCAGATTGTCATCGTCGACAACGGCAGCCGGGACGGCTCGATCGAGGCTCTCGAAGGGCAGATCGCCGGACTCAACATGGTGCGCAACCCCGGGAACGCGGGCTTCGCGCGCGCGGCGAATCAGGGCATCCGCCAATCCTCCGCGGAATTCGTGATCCTGCTCAATAACGATGCGCGGCTCGAGGAGGGTGCTCTCGGCGCTTTTGCTCAGGGCTTCGATGAGCGGCCGAATTTGGCCATCGCTGGAGCCCGCCTTCAGTCACCCGATGGACGCTTGCAGAGCGCCTTCGCACCGTTTCCTTCGCTCGCCGAGGAACTCCTGCCGCTATTTCTCCTCCGCATCTTCGCGCCGAGGCACTTTCGCCGCAAAACCGACGGGACCGAGCCGATTGCCGTCGAATCCGTCTACGGCGCCTGTCTCTCGGTGCGCGCACGATTCCTGCCGCGTCTCGGCCTGCTCGATGAAGACTTTTTTTTCTTCTTCGAAGAAATCGAATGGTGCCAGCGCGCCCGGCGCACGGGCTTTGAGGTTTGGTACCTGCCGGCGGCGAGAGCCGTTCACGGTGGCGGAGCCACGGTCAACCGAATGCACGGACCGGCGCGCGTCGAGTATCAACGCTCAAAGCTCACGTTCTTCCGCAAATCGCGCGGCGCCGGAACGTATTTCCTTGTCTCCAGCTATCTCGTCATTCGCACCTTTCTCGACGCCCTGGGCAGCGCCGCCGCTTGCGTCTTCACCCTGTTCCTCAAGGGCAGACTGCGCCGAAAGGCGCTGACGTATGGGTATCTCTTGCTTTGGCATTTCCTCCTGCGCCCTGGGCATTGGGGCTTGCCGGAAAAGTGCTCGCCGAATCCGTCCACGCAGGGATTGCCGGCGCGTTGACCCGATCCGCCGTTTGACGATAGAATCGAGTGGTTTGGCGATGCACCCAGAGCGGGTGCGCGGGATGTTTTGAGGGTTCTCCACCCTGGCTGGTGCGGCCGCTTCCCGATGCAGTCGATGTTCTGTATCCGCCCCAATTGAGCACACAATGATTTGGGAAGCGCTTGGCGTCCAAGCCTGCCCGCCGGAGGGTTTGTTATGTATGCAGTCATTCGCACCGGAGGCAAGCAATACCGCGTTGCGCCGGGCGATATCTTGAAAATTGAGAGCGTCGGCGCCGGCCGGCAAACCGTCGAATTCAGCGACGTCCTCGCGGTCTCGGGCGAGCCGGGAACCCTGAGCAAGCCGGCGACTGCCAAGGTCACAGCGGAGGTTCTCGGCGAGGGCCGTGGAGATAAGATCCTCGTCTTCCACTTCAAGCGCAAGAAGCAATACAAGAAGCTCCAGGGACACCGGCAGAACTTTACCCAGGTGCGCATCCAGACGATCGAGGCAGACGGTGTCACCTACGCCGCGACATAATAGCTTTCAGCCTTCGGCCTTCGCTTTTAGTTCTTTCCGTGCAAAGGCCGGAGCAGTCGATTTTAAAGATGCTCTAGCTGGTAGCTGACGGCTGAAAGCTGGAGGCTCTCACATTGGCCAGAATCGGAAGGAGATTCATTCATGGCACACAAAAAGGGCGGGGGCAGCTCGACAAATGGGCGCGATTCCAATGCCCAACGCCTGGGTGTAAAGGCGTTCGCCGGTCAGATGGTGACGGGCGGATCGATCATCATCCGCCAGCGCGGCACGCGCATCAAGCCGGGCGCGAATGTCGGAATCGGCTCCGACGACACGCTTTTCGCCAAAGTCACCGGCCGAGTGAAGTTCACCGATCGCGGCAGCAGAGGCCGTTTCGCCTCCATTGAGCCGGTAGCCGCCGAGTAGCATCGCGCAATTCGTGCAGCGCGGTTTGCGCGCCCTATTCCCCGCAAATTGCTCGGCAAGCGCACCCAAATTCAAAAGGCCGCAGCAAATGCCGCGGCCTTCGATCTTTCTAATCCCTCTTCCCTAGCCCCTGTTCCCTGCCTTTACGTCTCCGACCCGCGCCCGTTCATATTGCGGGCCAGCACCTTTTCAACCACGCGCTCCACATCGGAGAGGAAGAAACTGTTGGCCGGCTGCTGAATCGCGACCTTGGTTCCGGGGTGGCCGAGGGCCGAAGCGATCTCGTTCCAACGGTAGATGGTGGAATTTGCCGGCAACAGGACAGGTCTCGGCGCCGGCTCGGGCAGCAGACAATAGGTGACCCAGACCCCAAGGGCAGCGAGTATCAGCGATTCGGCGACGAACTGCACCGGATCGTTTACCGTGCCATAGAAGTTCACCCAGGCAGCCAGCACGAAGTCGCCGGCCGACATCACGCCGAAGCCGAGGGCGATGCCGAAGGCCATGTCGCGCGGCGACATGCGAAGCGCATTCATGGTGAGGCAAAGGAAGGCGAGCAGGCAGATCTCGAGGATGCTCATCGACCGCATCAGTCCGTAGGAGATTCCGAAGATAGCGGCAATCCCGCCCTTGCCATAAGACATCGACGCGAAGCCCAGAATCGCAGAGGCCACTACGGCCCAACGGAAAACCACGACGGTCAGGTTTGCGATACTGGGAAACGGAGACAGCGCAGCGCGGAAGACCTCGATGCAGATGGAGTAGAGCAACACGGCGCTCGCAACGTACATCGCGAAATAGCTGTAGAAATAGACAGTGCCGAGACGATGGGCTGGCCCCCACGGAGTCGACTCGAGCTCCAGTAGAAGCAGCAGGAACGCCCCAGCGGCAGCGCGCAGAAAAAGGTAGGCTCCCGTGGCGCGGAAGCGGCGCTGAAAACCCCTTCTCCAGAAGAGGAAAGCCAGCGCAGCCCAAAGCAACGTCTCAGCCACGACCAACACCGACATTGCGCGACCCATATGCATAGGGCTGATTCAAGCCACAGAACGCCCTAAGAATATCGCCGGAGTGACCTTCGTTCAAACACAAAAGGGTAATGCGCCGCTGACACTTTCGTGCCAGGCGGCGCGCCCTAAGGAACCTTCCAGAGACTTCTACTGGACCGGCACGAAGCAACTGCCGATCGAACCGCATCCCACAGGGCCCGGAACAGCCGCCGTGGGGGCGGGGGCGCTGACCGCAGCCGACATGCGGACGGGGAGCTTTGCATTGGAGCTGAAGGCGGCGGAGGCGAGGCCTACAAAGGCCACGAGCAGAGCGGAAATGCGGAAAGCGGCTTTCATCTTTGGTAACCTCTCGAGGTCTGAAATTGAAGGAGATTTTGTCTCCAACTGATCGCAGATTCTAGGAATTGTTGTAATGTAAGTCTAGTGTTTTCTTAATGATGACAAAAATGAAGCGGATTGAATTACCGACGTCATTCTTTGCATCTCCTCATGCTTCTCTAGTAACCTTTTGTTTACTATTTGCTCTGCTCGGTCTCCCGTCTTCGGCGTGGTAAAATCTCAAATAGGTAAGCACGCTTGATAGCCCTCCTCTTTTCAAGCGGTTAGTCTCGCTTCTCAAGCCCGGATTTATCCCCCGGCAAGCCACCAACTGGCAACCTTGCGAACGGAATTCTATGGCGAGCGAAGTTCTGAGCAGCACAACCATCCACGACGACAACGGCAGCTACACCGGGGAGAACATCAAGGTCCTCGAAGGCCTGGAGGCGGTTCGCCTGCGCCCGGCGATGTATATCGGCTCGACGGGCGAATTAGGGCTGCATCATCTCGTTTATGAGGTTGTGGACAACTCCGTGGATGAGGCCCTCGCCGGGTATTGCAAAAAGATCGATGTCGTCATTCACGTCGACAACTCCATCACCGTGATTGACGATGGCCGCGGCATTCCCGTGGACATGATGGATCTGCCTGGCGGCGAGCGCATGCCTGCGGTTCAGGTAGTGCTGACAAAGCTGCACGCCGGCGGAAAATTCGACTCCTCAACGTACAAAGTTTCCGGCGGCTTGCACGGCGTGGGCGTCAGTTGCGTGAATGCGCTCAGCCAGGAGTTCAACGTCGAAATCTGGCGGGATGGCCACACCTGGGAGATGGACTTCAGTTGTGGCATTCCCACCAGCGATTTGCGCCAGACCGGCACCACCAAGAAGCGTGGGACCAAGGTGCATTTCCTTCCTGACAGAACAATTCTCACGACCACCGAGTTCAACTACGACACGCTCGCGCAGCGCTTGCGCGAGATGGCCTTTCTCAACAAGGGCCTTGAGATTACGCTGACCGACGAGCGCACCGCCGACGCCAAGACCGGCGAGGCACGGCGGACCGAGTTCCGCTATGCCGGAGGCATTGCCGAATTCGTCAAGCACCTGAATCGCGGCAAAACCGTGCTGCATGACAAACCCATCGTGATGGAGGCGTTCCGCGAGGGAGTCGAGATCGACATTGCATTGCAGTACAACGACGGCTACTCGGAATCCGTCTTCAGCTTTGCCAACAATATCAACACTGTGGATGGCGGCACGCATCTTTCCGGCTTCCGCACCGCGCTCACGCGCACCATCAACTTCATTGGCCAGCAAATGGGATTGTTCAAAGACATGAAGGAGAACCTGAGCGGCGACGACGTCCGCGAGGGTCTGGTAGCCGTGGTCAGCGTGAAGCTCTCGCAGCCACAGTTCGAAGGCCAGACCAAGGGCAAGCTTAACTCCGACATTGCGGGCAACGTGCAGGCTTTCGTGAACGAGCGGCTCGGCATGTACCTCGAACAGAACCCGCCGGTGGCCCGCCGCATTATTAACAAAGCCATCGAAGCGGCCCGCGCGCGCGAGGCGGCGCGAAAAGCCCGCGACCTGACGCGGCGCAAAGGCGCGATCGACGGAGGCGGGTTGCCCGGCAAGCTAGCCGATTGCAGCGAGCGCAATCCCGACCGTTGCGAACTGTATCTGGTCGAGGGAGAAAGCGCAGGCGGCACCGCCAAGCAGGGGCGCGACCGCCGCTTTCAGGCCATTCTTCCTCTCAAAGGCAAGATTCTCAACGTCGAGAAGGCCCGCTACGACAAGATGCTCGGCCACGAGGAGATCCGCGCCATGATTACCGCGCTTGGCTGCGGCATCGGCAAGGAAGACTTCGACGCCGCCAAGCTGCGCTACGGAAAAATCATCCTCATGACCGATGCCGATGTGGACGGGTCGCACATCCGCACGCTTTTGTTAACTTTCTTTTTCCGCCACATGACGGAACTGATCAAGCGCGACAACGTCTTCATTGCCCAGCCGCCGCTTTACAAGATATGGAAGGGCCGGTTCGAGCAATACATCAAGGACGATCGCGAATTCGTGAAGGTGATGGTCAACCGCGCTGCGCAGGGCATGATCGTCCGCCACGGCGAATCCGCCGGGCGCATCGAGGGCGCCGATCTTACCCGTTTCATGTCCACGCTGAACGAGTATCTCGGCTTCGTGGAAAAAGTCGACAAGCGGATCCGCAACGAGAAGCTGACTGAGATGCTGGCCCGCGTCGAGCTGACCCACCGCGCCGACTTTGCCTCGCAGAATGGGACAGGAATTCCGGAGAAGCTCGCAGCTCTGCACGCGCAACTGGTCGAACTTTCCGACGAATTCGAAATCAAGGTTGGCAAGCCCGTCGAAGACGAAGAGCACCACACGTGGTCGGTCCGCTTTCGAGATGCCCAGGGCCAGGAGCGATCCATCGACTGGAACCTCGCTTCCAGTCCCGAGTTCCGCCAGATGATGTCGAAGTATTCGCTGATCAAGCAGTATCTCGAGCCGCCATTTCTGGTCGAGTACGCCGCCAAATCGGCGGCCGCTGCTGCTGAGGAGGAGGAAGAGCCGGAAAGCGTCGAGGCGAAATCGGAGGCAAAGGCTTCCGGCCGCGCCGCTCGCATCCTGCGCGAACCCGTGGAGAAGCAGACGGCCCGCGAGCTCTTCGCCTATATCGTCGAGCAGGGCAAAAAGGACTACCAGGTGCAGCGCTACAAAGGTTTGGGAGAAATGACCGCGGCGCAGCTTTGGGAAACCACCATGGATCCCGAGCGCCGCACCCTGCTCTCCGTCAAGCTAGAGGACATCGCTGAGACCGAAGCCATCTTTACCACGCTGATGGGCGAGGACGTGGAGTCCCGACGCAAATTCATCGAAGATAACGCCCTCGACGTGAAGAACCTCGACATTTGACTTTCCGTCGAGCCGCTCGACGGTTGTTTTGTCACTCCCGTCGCCTGCGTCGTCTCTTCCATTCTCTCTAGTACTACAGTTGTAGTTTGCTTGACTTTCTCAAAACTGCGGGTGCCCCACCCTCGCCGCGCCTTTGTTTTTGCGGCTAGGGTGGGACAGTGCTACCCCCAATCTGCCCCAAAAAACAGCAACTACAACTGTAGTACTAGAGCCCGTTATTGGCTTTTCCGCAAGTCGATGATTCAACAACGCTTATAAGCCACAACGTGGGAACGAAGGATCGCGGCAAATTCTTGATTTGACGGAATTTTCCACAAAGTCAATAACAGGCCCTAGAAGTTGTTTCAACAATACGCTTTGAAGGGGCACGGCTTCAGCCGTGCCGTTGGAGGCCGCTAAAATCGCGGGCTTTAGCCCCTGAGGATGTCTCTCG
>Ga0187784_10000118_pt1 | contig 49282 bp, 49 predicted proteins | sample 1015_SJ02_MP15_2_FD_132964 | JGI IMG/M metagenome (GOLD analysis project Ga0187784, IMG submission 132964) | Tropical peat soil microbial communities from peatlands in Department of Meta, Colombia - 1015_SJ02_MP15_20_MG | ecosystem: Environmental > Terrestrial > Soil > Wetlands > Peat | place...
CGGAGAGCGTCAGGGCCGATTGATTGGTCCCGGCGCTGATGACCGGGAGCGCGCCGTCGCCATAGTCGGCGAGGGTGATGACCGCGCTCGATGTGCCGGAGCCCTGTGGTCTCAGTTGGCCTGTGCAGACGCTGCCGCGCGCGAACAAAATGGAGTCACCGGGCTGGAAGGTTGTGGAGTTGACTTTGTCGAGTGACCCCCAGGGAGCGCTGGCCGACGTGCCGCTATTCGCATCGTTGCCGGCGCCGCAATTCACGTAGTACGTGGTCGCGCCCGCCGCGGGCGGAGTGGAGGTGGTTGGCGATACCGTCTTGGATCCGCAACTCAGGGTGTGGCCGGCGAAGACCGGCAGCAATAGTGCTAGCGAACCCCATGACCGCAGTCTCAGAGATGAAAGCCGTCGCATAGCCGTTTTCCTTCCTTAACCCTCAGTTGGAAACCGCCCGCACCGCTACGAGCGAGGCCTTACCGGGGACGTAATTCTCGACGGTAGTCTGGAGGAGAGCCTGGAAGTAGGGGGGAGGCGTCTTTTGGTCTGGCGACAGCGCGAGCAAGGCTTTGTGGAGCTCGGGCATCCGCTCCGCGCTTGTCAGGTATTCGATGGCCGCTTGAGAACCCTGGGTGTAGATACCGTAGACCAGCAGGATGCGATTCTCTTTCTGTTCGTTGGGCAGCATCAGAACCAGCGCGTAGTCGAGCGTGACGCGGTTAGTGACGGGGTCGAACTCTGGTTTGTAAAGAGGTTTCTCCCCAGGACGGGGATTCTTGTTCAGAATGACGCCGGCCTGGAACCGGAACCCCTCGGGGTTCAGGAAAACTCTGCCGCTCCAGGCCTGATTGCCACCGAGCAGGATAGTGTTGCCGTGTTTGATCTCCTCGAAGGTGACCAGCCGAGACTGGAGCAGCCGAGGCTTTTGCCCGATTTGAGAGAACAGGCCGAAGAAATTCGAGAGGCCCATGGTTTCACCGACTCCGGTGAAGTCCGTTGTGGTGGGGACAAAGACAAATCGCTTCAGTTCCCGGAAATGGATCGTGTCATGGAACTCCGGTAGTTCATCCTTGGGTATTTCGTGGCCATGAGCCAGTGTCTGAGCGCTGTCCCCATCGTGGGCTGCGCGCAGCAGAGGGTGATTGGGAATGACGATGAGGGGTGGATCAGCGGGCGGCATGAACGGTTTCCAAAACCATTCAAGTTCCGCCGGCAAGCCTCGAAGGGGTTGTTGGGCGCGCAAAGCTTGTTCAGTTCGTGCCCGCTCACGAAGCAGAAGAAGAACCAGAATCACACAAACTGTCGCTAGTCCGAAAATGAGGGCATAATGGAGACGCTCACTGCCGCGCCGCTCTGTGCCAGACTGCGCCGCCTGAGCATCTTGGTCAAGCGCTCCTTCCGTCGCGGCTCTGTGGAAAAGCGGCACATAATGGCCCAAAGGCAGATCGATGCGCAACGGGCTGGCTTTGCCCTCTTCCTCATAATAGCTCTTTAGAGAGCGACGCATTTCGTGAGCCTGCACGCGCACAATGGGGTCCTCTTGCGGGTTGAAATCAGAACCTCGCCCGTAAACCTCCACGCCGATGAGATATTCGTTGAGTTTCTCGCCGTTCCCGAGCAGGGTCTGTTCGCAGACGAACTCCAGAAATCGGCTCTTCTTTGGGGCATTTGCAAAGCGCCGGCTCTTTAGGACTCGCCGAAGCTCCTCTTTTCTCTCGAAGAGGGAGACAGGTTCCGTTGCGGGCCTGTTATGCTCGGCCATGGCGGCTATCCCAGTTGTGTGGTCTGGCGGGCCCACAGCTTTTGGTGGCTGATTGCCAGCCAAACAGCTCTCGCAACGATAACACTCGACGTGAATTAGGTCAACTCGCTTTCCGTGCGGGTCGCGGAATCCGTTTCCCTGGGGGCTAACGGTTAGCGGCACCGTTAATCAGGGTTAGCAGGCAGGCGGCTGGGGGTTATCGGCTTGGCCGGATTCGGTGCTTGGATAGGTCATTTTGCACCAGAAGACACTCTGTCGTGCCACCACTCGAACTCTGCGCAGGACGAAACAGTGGAGATGGAATTCTTGTCCCTTCATAGACTAATCCAACTCTAATCATTTGAAACCACTTGCTGCCGCATTCAACCAGCTCGATCTGGGTTAACTGCCCCTGTAACAGCTATTACCTTGAGATCCCATGAGCGCATGCGTAGAAACATGTCGTATCGTCGCCCCCGCACGCAAGGGGGGGCCACGGTTACCCGTAGGGGGGACGGCTTGCCGTCCCCTGGTCGTGCTCGCGCAAGCGGGGATCCATGGCTACCGGTAGGGGAGCGGCTTGTCCACGGCTGTCCGAATTAGCCGCTCACGCCATTGCTCAGTGCGGCTCTGCCGCCCCGACCTGCGGAAAGCCTCCGGCTTTCCGGCCGGAGCTGCCCTTTCGTCCACCTCCGCGCAGGCTGGAAGGCTCAGCCTTCCAGCCTGCGCGGAAGAAGTTACTCAAAACGCTGCTCCTTCGGAAAGGCGAAACCTTTCCGCAAGTCAGGCGGCGGAGCCGCAAGTCATCGGTGAGGAAGGCCAACAACGTGACACTTCCACGGCGAGTCGCTTTGTTGTGTTTTTCATCTTTCTGCGTGCCTCTGCTGGCTAGGCCGCAGGTCGACGGTCTGCTACTGAGCGTCACCAAGCAGTTCGATGAGCCGATTCTAACCATTAATTCTGCCAATGCTGTCGGGAATAAGTACGGCTTCGAAGGTGGCAGAGTGCTAAAGCTCAACGGCACTTATCACCTTTTCACTTCTGAGATGGCTGGTGATCCGCATTGGGTAAAGATGAAGCTGGCGCACTGGACCAGCCGGGACCGCATGCATTGGCGACGCGTTTCTACGCTGTTTGAATCGAGCGGCGACTTCACGGGTAAGGACCCACGTGCGGCCTTGTGGTCGCCCATGCCTATCTACGACCCGACAGAGGCCCGCTGGAATTTGTTCTATGTGGCCTATCAGTGCGCACCCGACACGTCCAAGAAGTGGCTGACAAACCACGAGGGCAGGATCTGGCGCGCCGTATCAAAGGTGAAAGGCCCAGGCGGCATCGAAGGGCCCTACGAGGATGTAGGCATCATTCTCCAGCGCGGAAATGACTCCGACCCCTGGGAGGGATTACAGGGGACAGATTCATTCTTCCCTTACACAGTGGGAAACCGTTGGTATGCCTTCTACGGAACCGGCCACACTGAAAAGCTGCCTGTCTGTCTCTGGCAGGTGGGTCTGGCGTGGGCGCCGAGCCTCGCCGGACCCTGGAAACGATGCACAGCGCTGAACCCACTGAACATTGAAAAGGTCTTTATTGAGAACCCAGTGGTTACTTTGCTTCCCAATGCCACCTATGTGGCCGTCTACGACAACAAGGTCGAGCAGTCCGTAGGCTACGCTTTTTCGAGAGATGGGATTCACTGGACTATTGGAAAAAGACTCATCGTCCAGAAGGGAAAAGGAATATGGGCGAACGAAGTCCGCACACCCTTGGGACTGATCCCGGAGGGGAAGGACTCGTTCTCTCTTTTCTACACCGGCAATCAGGAACTGCTGGGCGCCCCGCCCGACCCCCACGGCATCAAGATGACTCCCGGCGCATTAGGCTTGGTGGAGGTAAAATTGGAAAAGGCTGAGGCGAAAACTCGACAGCGAAGATAGAGATAAAGTGGCAGCGCTTCTACAAGGCAGGTATTGACCGGCATTTCAAAGTTCTGATGGGACTCGATTGATGGTTCTGTAAAAAGTTCTGCGAAAGATCCATGAGAGGTGATGGAAAGGAGGAGGAAATGATTAGGCGCATATTACTAATGGGGTTTGTCTCCCAGTTCTTCTTTGTCGCAGCGATGATGGGCCAGGTAGACCGGGCGACCCTGACCGGGACAGTCACCGATCCCAGCGGAGCGGCGGTGCCCGGGGTGGCGGTAACGGCGACCAACGTCAACACTCACGTCGCCGAAAAGACCGAAACCAACAATGCGGGGTTGTACCGCATCATGAATCTGCCGGTTGGCCCTTACATGGTGGCCTATGAGAAGGCCGGTTTTAAAACGGTTGTGCGCAGCGGAATCGTGCTCATTGTCGAGCAGGTGGCCGAGATCAACATCGAACTCAGCCTCGGTACGGTGGCGCAAAAGGTGGAAGTGAGGGAGTCGGCGCCGGTTCTGGAGACGGAGACGGCCGAGGTGGGCACAACCATGACGAGCACCCAGATCGAGAACCTGCCCCACTCCATTAGCGGCGGCCGCGATGTGGAAGACTTTGCCTACGCCGTCATGCCGAACGTGGACGGCAACAATTGGACTTCCTATATCGCCGGCACGCCCGCCTTCAGCAAGTCCGTGCTGCTCGATGGAACCCTGGAGCAAGGGTCGGAGTCGGGAAGTTTTGACGAGATGTTCCCCTCCATGGACGCGGTGGAGGAGTTCAAGGTTGACACGGGAGGAACGAGCGGCCAAGCCGCAGCCAATACCTCCGGCGGCACCTTCATGTTCACGCTAAAATCAGGCACCAACCAGTGGCACGGCTCGGCCTTCGAATTCCTCCACAACACAGCCTTGAACGCCAACACCTGGATGAACAATTACGACGCGGGCGCGAATCCGGCTGATGCCGCGGCGTACAAGACGCCGCTAGACCGCCAGAACGATTTCGGCTTCAGTGTTGGCGGCCCCATAAAGAAAAACAAAACCTTCTTTTACGCGGCGTTTGAGCACTACATGCTGACCGACTACGCCATGGGACTGACCACGGTGCCCACGGCGAACTTCCTGAACGGCGACTTCAGCGCCTTGCTGGGCGGCCCGATCCTGAATTCCAGTGGCAACCCCATCATCAACCCGTGTACCAGCCAGCCGTATCTTCAGGGCCAAATCTTTAATCCGACTACGCTCACCACGGTGGGCGGCCAGTCTTGCGCCACCCCCTTCTCGGGTAACGTTATCCCCAAGACGAGCTTCAGCAGCGTTTCCCAGAAGCTGATCGCCATTTACCAGCAAGACTACGCGCCTACGAACAGTGGAGACATTAACAACGCGCTGACTCCCTCCAGCAACAATCCCTGGTTCCACATGACCCAGTTCAGCCTCAAGATGGACCACAACATATCCGAGAACAACCACCTCTCCGGATCGTTCATCCAAACTGCCCGGCCGCGCTATCTTCTCGACAGCACCTCCGGCATCTGGGAGCAGGGGACGACCAACGGCGGACCCTTCTCGCAAGACCGCCTCCAGGTTGTTTCCACCAACCAGTTCCGGGTGAGCGAGAACCACAGTTTTTCCCCCACCACGATGAACGTGGCCAGTTTCACTGCCCTCTCCTATGTGAACCCAAGCCAACCCGTGACGGTGGGCGGCAATTGGGCGCAGAAGCTTGGCCTCGGCTCAACACTTAATAATTACGGCGGCATACCCGATATCGGCTTCGGATCCGCCGTAAACGGGGTTTCAGAAACGTCCATAGGCGAGAACAACAACGGCGGCTATGTCAGCAACATCTTCGCCTTGGACGACGTTTTCACCAAGATTCATGGCCGCCACACGCTCAATTTCGGCGGTACGCTTCGGGCATTCCAGATGAACAGCCATGCGGGCAGCGGCACGCTCAGTTTTAATTTTGGCAATGCCCAGACCGGCCAGCCCCAGAACTCCCAGGTGGCGCCCTACGTGGGTTTCGGCTTCGCCAGCTTCCTGCTGGGCGACGTGAACAGCGCCTCAGAGGGAACCCCTCTGGATCTCTACGGAAGGCGCAAAGAGCTTTCTCTGTATGCCAACGACACTTTCAAAGTGAGCCGCAAATTGACGCTGACCATGAGCTTGAACTGGAACCAGACCTATCCCTGGCACGAAAAGTACGGCAACTGGGCGAACTTCAACACCACCATGATCAGCCCGGAGTTCGGCATCCCCGGTACAATTCAGTATGCCAGCGGGCCCGGCCAATCCTTTGAGGGTTCGGTCGACTGGACGGCGTTTGCTCCCAGTCTAGGCGTTGCCTACCAGATTACCCACAGGATCGTGGCTCGCGGTTCCTACAGCATGTTTTACACTCCGATCGGCAGCAACTTCTGGGAAGGAGTGCCTTACGGATTCGCCCCCCAATCGCGCGGAACAGACTTGGTCAACACCACAGGCACCATGGCGGCGGCATTCGGTTGGGACGGGGGTTACCCGGGAGTATTCGTTCCCGGCTCCAAGAACCCCGACTATCTTGCCTGGGGGCCGATCTCCGTCAGCCCGCAGTCGCTTATACCCGGCCGCATGAATCAATGGAACATGGGTGCGGAGATCGAGCTTACCCACAACACCCGCCTCTCCCTCTACTACCTTGGCAACCGCGGCACACATCTGCCCGATGGTGAGCTCCAGAGCGACGGTCCTACGCTCGGGCAGGAGCCCAGCTTTTTCAACATGATGAAGACGTACAACATGTGGGACTGGATCTACGACGCCCCAAGCGCACAAGCGGCCGGCGTAACCTTGCCTTACAACGGCTTCCAAGGGTTTGCCTATATGGCGGACAGCTCATTCCCACAAGTCGCGGCCCTCTACAGTCCCCTCTACTACGTCGGCTCGCCGGTGGGAAAGTCCCGGTTTGACTCCTTCACGGCAGAGGTGACGCGTCGCGTCGCCCCCGGGCTTTCCATGGATATGAGCTACGGTTTGGAGCACCAGGCGAGTGACATCGACCCTTATTATGGAAACTTCGCGGAGACCTGGTTAAGCGGCTGCGATTACTATTGCATTCAGGATCTGAACGCTAGCTGGACCGGCAACTCCATCACGCCCTACAATACGCAGATCGTCAAGGGCTTTGTTCAGTACGACCTCCCCCTTGGCAAGGGCCGGCGCTTCCTTTCGAAGGCGAGCAGGCGGCTGGACGCCGCGGTGGGCGGCTGGCGTGTGGGCCTCGTCCTCTACTACAGCACGGGGGGTCAACTCACCGTCGATTCGGCCAACTATTATCCTGGCTGGCCCTCGGTGGTCTATTCCGATGTGGCTCCCGGATCGAGCTTCAAATCGATGTTCAACAAGGGCGGGTTTAATCCCATCTTCAACACCACGCCCACCGCGCCCAACCAGTACTTCAACCCGAGCAGTTTCAGCAATCCGGCGTATGGCGCGCTGGGGAACTCCGGTCCGTGGGTGCCCGGCCTTTACGGCTTCGGCTACGCCGATGAGGACCTGGGCATCTTCAAGAGCTTCGATATCGGCGAGAAGGTCCACATCCAACTCCGCGGCGAATTCTTCAACACTTTGAACCGCCATTTCTACGGTAATCCGGTGACCAATATAAGCAGCCCGCTGTTCGGCTACGTCACCAGCGTGAGCGATTCGCCACGCGAAGGCCAGGTTGGTCTTCGAATAACCTTCTGACGTCCTGAGCCAGAAGTCCGTTAGAGAAGTCAGCCCGGAGAGAGGGCGGTATAGTCTAGCCCACGGCGACAGAGTCCGTGCGAAAACCCGGCCCTCTCCCCCTTGGGGGAGAGGGTGACCGGCGACGGCGTCTTCATCAGCCGGCGCGGGTCAGGTGAGGGGGTCCCAACCTGGATCGATTACCTCATCCTACGGGTTTTTACACAGACTCGACAGCCGTGAGTCCCGAGTGCGGCTCCCTCCCCCTCCCCCGCCAAACGGGGGAGGGGGAACAAAGCGGGGTGGGGGCCATTCTTCCCAGGGCGAAAGGGTTGTGTCCCCAACTTCGGCGCGGCCGCGGTCGAAGAGGGACACGATGCATGTCACGCCCGGAGTTCTGTAGTTGACCAGTTTCATGTAGCGGCGGCTTTACGCCGCCATTTGGCGATCCCGCAGACGCGGGATCGCCGCTACAACGCCCACCTCCCCTGGACTTTCTGTCTCTTGACAACTGTCCTAAGATAGGCTAGAGTTCTAGGGTGAAGACGGGCCGGAGCAGGTTGCAGGCGCCAAGTCCCAGGTGTCAGGTTCCAGATATCGGGGGCTCGGCGAATGGGGTTCGAGAAAGAATTCTTCGAAATTGAACAAACAATCCAGGAATGTCCTTGAAAACAAAGGGGCCGTCGTGAAAAACTCCCGGCGAAGCGTGTATGTCTTTGAAAACACAGATGCTTATCAGTATTATCCGGGAATATTGCTGAAAACAAAGGGGTTGAGCCGAGGCCTGGGTTGCAGCCGGGAAGCGCCCGCGCCTCGCGTCGCGCGACTGCGAGATGGCCCTCTCTGAACGTGCTGACGGGAAGCTGAAAAGCCCTATCCTGTCATTCCGAGCGAAGCGAGGAATCTCGCCCTGCGTCACGGCGGATCGCAGAGCAAATCGGCAGGGCGAGATTCCTCTCCCGCAAGGCGGGATCGGAATGACAACGCTCACAAAGGTTTTTCAGCAGAACCCTAGGGGTGATTGCATGATCGAACATGGCCAGGACGGACGCGCTAGGACGGCATGCCAGCGGGCATGGGTGCTGTCTCTTGCGCTGCTCGCGGTATGTCTGCCCGCTCGCGCGGCGCGCTATTACCTGGACGCCACGAGCGGCGACGACGCTCGTTCCGGATTGTCGCCCGCACAGGCGTGGCGGACGCTCGAGAAGGTCAAGGCCACGGTTTTTCAGCCCGGCGACGAGATGCTGCTCAAGCGCGGCGAGCGCTGGCAAGGGACGCTTGCGCCGCAGGGAAGCGGGACGCCCGAAAACCCCATTCGCCTCGGCGCCTACGGCGAGGGCGCGCGCCCGTTCCTCGACGGCGGAGCGGGGCCTGCCGTGCTCATTCATGACCAGGACGCGTGGATTATCGAAAGCCTGGAAGTGACAAACCGCAAAGACTCGAAGCAGGACGCGTTGAGAGTCTGGGCCGGGCCCCGCCGTCCGCACTACCACTTCATTCGCATCCGGGATTGTGTGGCCCACGATGCCGGTGCCTCGGGGATTCACGTGGGCGAGGGGACGTACGGGAATTACGACGACGTGGTCATCGAAAACTGCGTCGCCTTCCACAACCAGGACAGCGGCATTTTCATTCAGGGCAACGATTTCGCCGAGGTGCGCCAATTAGCCATCCGGCACTCGACGGCCTACGACAACGGCTGGGACGGCATCAAGATTTACAGCGGGCACGACGGCGTCGTCGAATACTGCACCGCCTACCGCAACGGCTGGAAGGAAGACGGGCGCGTGGGCATTTGGTGTTGGAACTCTGAGAATATCGTCATCCAGTTCTGCGAGTCCTACGAGAACGTGACACCGGGCGTGCATGACGGCGGTGGGTTCGACATCGACTGGTCGTGCATCCACTGCCTCATCCAGTATTGCTACTCCCACGATAACGACGGTGCGGGCTACCTCTTCATGGGAAGCGGACGGGGGTTCACCACGCGCTCCCTGGTGCGCTTCAACATCTCCCAGAACGACGGGCGGAAAAACGATTATGGGGGCATCCTCTGCTTCGGCACTCTCCAGGATTCCGAGGTCTACAATAACGTCTTCTACTTCCGGGGGACGGAGGCCGGCGCCGCCATCCATTTTCGCGGCGACAAGGAAGACGGCTACCCGAGCAACGTGCGGGTCTTCAACAACATCGTCATCGCCGCGGAGGGCAGGAGCGTGCTGCGCGTGGCGCCGGAGGCCGCCGGCCAGAACAATTCGTTCGAGTTCGACGACTACTTCTCTCCTACAGGACTAAGAATGATCTTTGGCGATAAGACCTATCAGGATATTGCCGAATTTCGTAAAGCGACGGGCCTGGAATCGCGCGGCCTGGCCGCCGACCCTCGCCTCGAGGCCGCCGGAGCCGCGGGCACGGGCCGCCTGCCCATGGCAGCTTACCGCCTGCTGCCCGATTCGCCTTGCCGGAACGCCGGCAGTCCGTATAAGAGCGGCTTCGGGACTCAGGACTATTGGGGGATGGCGCTGGGCGAGGCGAAGACGCTGAATATCGGTCCCCAACAGTGAAACCGCAGTCCAGGTGCGGTAGAATCGTGCCCGCCGGCGGAATCCCTCAACGGCGGTTTCGAACGGCACAAGCATAGCCCGCCATGTCTCTCCGCGCGCTCCACCCTCGTTTTCTGCTCGTGGCGCTCGCCTTCTACATTGTTCTGGGCGGCGCTCTCCTGCGCGCGTGGCCCGGCGATGATTTCGAGGCCGCCGAACGCTTGTTCCGCCAGGGCGAGTACGCCCGAGCGGAGGCGCTCTTCGCCAAGATCCAGCCCGGCGAACCATCTTATCCGCAGGCGCTGCTTCGCCTGGGGACGATCTATTACGCTACCGGCCGGCCCGAGCTGGCCGAGCAGGCTTTGACCGAATGCCTCCGGCGCAAGCAGTCAGCCGAAGCGTATCGCCTGCTCGCCGGGGCCCAATTCAATCTGAAGAAATTCCCGCAGGCGTATGAGTCGGCCCGAAGCGCCCTGCGCCTCGATCCTCACTATGCCAAGGCGCACACCATGCTCGGAATGATTTACACCGCAACGAATGATTGGCCTGACGCCAAGGCGTCCTACGAGCAGGCGTTGCGCCTGAATCCTCGCGATGCCGATACGTGGTATATGCTCGGCAGGGCGAATTTCATCCGCGACGACTTCGCTCGCTCCCGGGAAGCTTTCGAGACTGCCCTACGGCTCGACCCTCAGCAGGTGCGAATCTATGAGAACCTGGGGCTCACCCTGGATCTCCTCAACGACCCCGGCGAGGCGGAGAAGGTTTTTCAGGAAGGGGCGCGCGTCAACCAGCGCCAAAAACATCCCGACCCGCACCTCTACATTTCCTACGGGACATTTCTTGCCAAAGCCAATCGCGATGAGGAGGGCCTGACACAGTTTCGTGAGGCGGTGCTCGTGGCGCCCCAGGACCCCGACGCTCTCTTCGAACTGGCCAATCAGCTTGCCCGCATGAAACGCTGGGAGGAAGCGGCGGCGGAGGGCGAACTCGCGGCGCGCGCCGACAGCCGGAATCCGCGCTCGCAATCTCTGCTGGCGCGCGTCTACACGGCCCTAGGCAAGCCGGCCCTCGCCGCCCAGCACGCCCACGAGGCCGCGCGCCTGCTGGGAGAATAGAATGACGGGGAAGCCATCCTACTGCCGCGGCTCGACCACGGTGAGAATCTGGTCGGCGGGGATATTGTGTAGCTCCTGGCGGAGGCCACTGGGCCAGCGGATTTCGAGAGATTTGACCACCGCATCCTGCCCTAAGCCGAAATGCGCGCGCACGTCGCTCGAACTGGCGTACCCCACGCTGGTGGTGACGTGGTTGTACTGGACCCCACTGGCGGACTCCAGGCGAATCTTCGCGCCGATACCGTCGCGGTTGCTGCGCGTGCCAACCGTCTTGATAGTCAGCCAGTGGGCGTTGCCCGGAGAAACATTGCGGAAGATTTCCGCGGGCTGGCCGAGGACGGAAATCACCACGTCCACTTTGCCGTCGTTGGTGAGGTCACCGAAAGCCAGGCCGCGATGCGCCGCGGCAGCCTGAAAATCCTCTCCCGCCCCCGCCGAAACGTCCACGAACCGCCCGCCCACGTTGGCGAAGACGGCGTTCTTCTGCTTGAAGGGGACGTTCATCTCCGTCTCGATGTTGTCGTTGACATGGGAATTCGCCGCCAGCAGGTCCTTCCACCCGTCGTTATTCAGATCGTAGATGCCGGCGCCCCACCCGCTCATAAGGAGGCTGAGGCGGCCGAGGCCGGTCTGCGCCGTAAGGTCCTCAAAGAGCCGTCCGTCGAGGTTGTGAAAATAGGTGAAGGTCTCGTTCGAGATGGCGGTCACGAAGAGGTCGGGCCGTCCGTCGTTGTCCACGTCGCGGAAGTCAGCGCCCATAAAGGAGAGCGCCGCGCCGTCGCCATTGAAAGCCACGCCCGTTTGCAGCCCAACCTCGTCAAACGTTCCGTTGCCCTTATTGTGGAAGAGGAAGTTGCGCGTGGTGTCGTTGGCTACGAAGACGTCCGGGTAGCCATCGTCATCGTAATCCGCGAACGCCACGCCCATGCCTTTGCCCAGGAATTGGCCGATGCCGGAGCTGCGCGAAACATCGGTGAAAGTTCCGTCGTGATTGTTGTGATAGAGGATGTTCGGCAGGGGGCCGAACTTGGAGGGATGGCAGTAGACACGCCGGCCCGTCAGCGAGGAGCCGCAGAACGGGTCCTTGTCCAGCCCCCAGTCGCAATAGTTCACCACGAAGAGGTCGAGCCAGCCGTCGTTGTCGTAGTCGAACCAGCCGGCGCAGATCGACCAGGGCTTGCCCCGCTGCGGATCAACGCCCGAGACGCCGGCGCGCGCCGTGACATCGGTGAAGGTGCCGTCCCCATTGTTGTGGTACAGGATATTGCGGTTTACCCCCACCACGTACAGGTCCTCCCAGCCGTCGTTGTCGTAGTCGCCGGCCGCCACGCCCATCGAGTAGCCGTCCCCTTTCACGCCTGCCTGCTCGGTGACGTCGGTGAACGTACCGTCGCCATTATTGCGGTAGAGGCGGTTGTAAAACTCCGGGCCCGTCTTCTGAAGCTCGGGAATCCGCGCCCCGTTGACGAAATAGAGGTCGGGCAGGCCATCGTTGTTGTAATCGAACACCGCAACCCCCGCCACCATGGGTTCGATCTGGTACTTGTGGGGCGTGGCGCTGTTGTTGAGGATGAAGCGTACGCCGGACGACGACGCCATGTTGCGGAACGCGATGGGCGCCACCTGGCGAACGGGAAAGGATGGGCTCGCGTGGCGCGGCGCGGCGGCGGCAACCACCCACACGCCTAAGGCCGAAACCCACACGGCGTGCACCCATCCTGGCAGATTGAGAAACCGCGAAGTCATCGAATCAGATTTCACGCGCCACAGGGGAATTGCCGGGCCACGACACCGATCAAAGCTGGCCTTCGGAGGACCTGGGCCCGGACGGCAAGGAAGCCCTCAGTTAAGGAATGTTATCGCTCCTTCTCGCGGCGGACAAGACCCGCCGACAGGCTCGGGCTGCGCGACATGAGAGTGGAAGCGGAGATGCCGCAGGTGTAGCGTGGGCGAGACGCCCGCGCTACGAGCCAAATCAGGACAGCATCCAAATCTGTCATTTCGAGGAATCAGCAAATAAGGTAAACTCTGCTGACCGGAGTTCGGAGTGTTTCCAGGAGGGAAAACTGGATGCCTGCTAAAAAGAAAGTCATGGTGGGAATCGACATGGGGGGAACGCGGTTGCGCGCTTTGGTGGTGAGTGCAGAAAACGAGATTCTGGGGATGCAGCGAGCGCCCACCAACCCCAAGCAGAAACCCGATCGCTTGGTTGCCGACCTTGCCGTTCTGGTGAAGGCCGCCGTGCAATCCGCGGGTCTGAAACTCTCGGACTTGCGCACGGTGAGCATTGGAGTGCCGGGAGCGGTAGATCCCACTAGTGGTGTTGTTCATCATGCGCCGAACCTGGGATGGAAAAAGGTGGCGCTGGGGTCCAAGTTGGAGGCGCTGCTCAAGGTCCCGGTGTTTGTCGAGAACGACGTCAACATCGGAGTGATGGGAGAATACACGCTGGGCGCTGGGCGCGGCGCGCAGGAATTGGTGGGGATTTTCGTGGGGACAGGAATTGGCGGAGGCATCATTACGGGCGGACGGCTACTTCAGGGTGCGCGCGGCGCCGCCGGCGAAGTCGGCCACATTGTGGTGGAGATGGACGGGCCTCTTTGTGGCTGCGGCAACCGCGGTTGCGCCGAAGCCTTGGCCAGCCGCACCGCAATGGAGCGCGACGTCCGCGCCGCCATAGGAAAAGGAGAAAAGAGCATCGTCCTGAAGCTTATGAAGGAACGGGGCAGGGAGCGCATGACCAGCAACATCATCCAGAGAGCCTTAAAGGAGCGCGATCCGGTCATGGAAAAAGTGATGGAGCGGGCGCAGTTTTGCCTCGGCGTCCTGGTGGCGAACGTGGTCAACACGCTCGATCCTGAATACGTGATTATTGGAGGAGGCATCGCCGCGCGGCTGGGCGAAGATTACGTGACCCCGATCAGGAAGACCGCTTACCAGTATTTCCTTCGCCGCCACGATGCCCAGCGGGTGAAGATTGTTCCCGGCGCACTCGGTGACAACGCGGGACCGCTGGGCGCGGTGGTCCTGGCCAGACAACGGTTGGGGGATAAGCCGGTGAACGAACTGCCCCTGGACCGCATCGGCGGCGTTCCCCTGAACCTGCCTCACAAGCAAGAAACCACTCCAAAGAGGAGGAGTAATGCCTAGTCGGACCGGATCGGCACGCTTGAACCTGGCAAGTGCGCAGATTTGATCGCCGTCGAAGGCGACCCGCCCAAGGACGTAACCACACTGGAAGACGTCAAGGTGGTTTTGAAGGGAGGAGAAGTGGTCAAGGCTGTTAGAGTGGAAGGCCGTGAGGCGGAAGTTAAGCGATGACGAACCATAACGGGAAACCAGAAACCCGACAACGGAACGGAACGATCCTGCCAAGGACAACTGACGACTGACCACTGCCAACCGACCACTGACAATTTCCATGCCCCACACCGACTACGCCCGGATAGCGATTCTTATCACCCTCGTCATCGTGCTGTATTACGTCTTCCGCATCCTGGAGCCTTTTCTGCCGGCCCTGGCCTGGGCGGCTATTCTGGCCACGGTCTTCCACCCGCTGTTTTCTGCCTTGGCGCGGCGCCTGCGCCGTCCCCGCTTGGCGAGCGCGGTGTCATGCGTGTTGCTGACGGTAGTGATCGTGCTGCCCGCGATGTTTCTTTTGTTCATGCTGGCACAGCAGTCCGTCGGCGCTTACAGGATGCTCGAGGCGCGTGTGACGTCGGGCGGTCCAGCATCTTTTGAAGCCGTCCGCAAAACGTCCTCTTACCAGTGGGTGCTTTCCAAGACGAAGGGGTGGGGCATGCCCGCGCCTGACTTGGGCGCGTTAGCCCCGAAGGCCATCGGCATCGTGAGCGAGTTTCTGGTCAGCAGAAGCGCATCCATCTTTTCGGGTATTACCCACTTCGTGGTCAACTTCTTTGTGATGATCTTCGCTCTCTATTATCTGCTCCTGAAGGGCCCCGGAATACTCCATGAGCTCGGCGAGCTAAGCCCTCTTCGCCCCGAGCACCAAGAAAAAATCATGGAGAAATTCCGTGCGGTCAGTCGTGCGGCACTGGGTGGAAGTCTCGCCACGGCATCGATTCACGGCACCGCGGGTGGACTGATTTTCCTTTTCTTCGGCTTGCCCTCTCCTTTGCTCTGGGGCGCCGTGATGGCTCTTCTATCGTTGGTCCCGGTGGTCGGCACGGCGCTGGTCTGGGCGCCGCTTGTGGTCTATTACATCCTGACGGGGTCAGTGTGGAAGGGGATTGTCCTTCTGATCGTTTTCGTCGCAGTGGTGGGAACCGTGGATAACCTTGTTAAGCCGGCCTTAATCAGGCGTGGGACGGAAATTGACACGCTCTGGATTTTCCTGAGTGTGCTTGGGGGCATTGGGGTCTTCGGTTTCCTGGGTTTGTTCCTGGGGCCATTCCTGGTCACCATTTGCTTGGTGCTGGTCGAGATTTATAAAGTTGAATTCCGCGATGAACTGAGAGGAAATACAGCTTCGTAGAGGACAACCCCAACGGGGCCATTCGACGACGGAATGATAACTTGGCGCAATTCGCCGGCAACCCCGTCATCGCCGCGCCCCCACAAGGCATGGAGATCACGGGCTTCCGCGATCGAAGATCCAGGCGGTGCCCATCAATACCGAGCTCATCCACCTGTCCTTGCGCCTTCTCGACTCGCATCCTCTCAAGGCCCTCGACTCGCTGTATCTTGCGGGGGAGTTGGGATTGAAGGAGGCCTTGAAGGAGCCGGTGCTCTTTGTCTCAGCCGGCCGGCATCTTCTCCAGGCCGCCCAAGCGGAAGGGCTGCGTGCACTAAATCCGGAAGTGGCGCTTTGAGCGGGGTACGCAGAGGTGCCGACGGGGCATCGGCCTTAGGAAAGCTCACGAAGAGCCGCAGAGCCCGGAAACGGGGTCTGCTTTTCCTCATTGCCCCCGGGCTGGGTCCGAATCCTGTTGCAAGCAACCCTCTCTTCGATGATGCCCGCGTCGAGCACTTTCCCGAGCAGCTCTCCGCTTTCGAGAAACTCGATGTCTTATTGGTGCAGCTTGTCTCAGGCCTCGTGACCTTCATCCGGGCCGGGGCGGACAGAATTGCAGCGGCAACCCCCCTTCCCAGGGCGACGGCCGCAGGCGCACAAGCCGGCGACTTCGCCGACTCAGACAACCTCGCGTGCCTGTTAGTGACGGACCTCCTGGGAAACAGGCGAACAGCCTTTGGTTTTGGTCCGGGGCCAGGCCCGGTGGAGCTGCGGACGTTCTCCGGAGACGAGTTCGCTCGAGGTGAAAAGGAGGCCGTGACAGCTTGGTATGACGCCGGACGGGCCATCATACGAAAAAGCTGGGAACAAAGCGACCTCGCAGAGCGGCTGACAGACATACTCAGGCAGGCCGTTGAAGTCTCGAGGATGATCAACGACCTACAACATACTTGCGACCTGAGGGGGCGCTGCCGCTACGTCTGCGGCTGAAGCCCGAATTTGTCCAAGCAGGCGCAATCTCGCCCAGATTTCAAGACTTATTCCTTCCTTGACAGGTGAGGGGAGCTCCTTCTTTGATTTTCGGGCGCGAGTAGCCACGCGGACCGCGCCGACGTCGCTCATTACCTCAGTGACCCCTGGGGATCCGTCCCATGTCCCGCAGTTTCCAGCCAGCACCATCGTGAATCGGGCGACAGACATGAAAAGCAGTGTCTGCGCCACCCGCGAAAACAAGCGGTTGTCTTGAGGGAGCATGCTGCTTTATACTTTTGAGAGGCGTCGCCTATGAGAGCTATCGAACTCTTCGGTGAAATTGACGACCGGCACCGGCTTCGTGCCCAGGTGCCGGAGGTCTTTCCGACCGGCTCGGTCCGTGTGATCGTCTTGATGCCGGAGGAAGACGAAGCAGGCTTGGCCTGGGCTGGTAGCGTCTCTGCCGAATGGTCGGCAGAATTGAGCGATCCCAATCAGGATATCTATACCCTTAACGACGGACAGCCGGTAGATGCGCCCCGGTGAAATCTACCTCGCCAAGTTCCCATTCGGGGATGTCCCCGGAATGAAACTTCGTCCTGTGCTGTTGCTAACCGCGCCCCTCGGCACGGTCCCGGAGGTCCTCGTCGCATACATCTCGTCAGTGGTTCCCACCCGGTCCCTGGCTTCTGACCTTCTTCTTGATCCGACCGTTCCAGGGTTCCGCTCAACCAACCTCAAAACATCGTCGGCATTGCGTCTGCACAAACTGGCGACGATCCACTGCTCCAGCCTTGCCCGTTACCTCGGCGTCGTGGACAGCCAGACCCAGACTGTCGTGGCATCCAAGCTTAGAGATCTCCTGCAACTATAGACAGAATCCCTGATATTGTGGCTTTCGCGGTCCGCCCTTCATTCTGACTCCTGACTTCTGCGGCTACAATGAATCCATGAAAATCAGATAAGAAGAACTCCAGAGACTGGTGGGAATCGATCCACGTGGCTGAGCGGTAAGGATGATGTTGAAGGCCTGCGGGGCGGAGGCAATGGCAGGCAGCAGGGAAGGGGTGGAGACCCCGATGATGGGGTCGATGAGCGCCAAGGCCTCGAGCGCAGGATAGATGATCTCCTGGGAGGGCGCCATAGGGGTTTCGAACCTATCCGTGAGGAATTGCATCTGCGCGTCGATTTCGTAGAAATGCCACGCCAGGCAGGCACAGAAGGTGACGGCCTTTTCAAACTTGGCCTCGAGAGTGGACTCGGCCTGGGGCAAAAGGGTGTCAAAGACCAGCCGCAAACGGCGCTCGTCTTCGCGGGTAAATTCTCGCACCTTCACCGCCTGCGCTTTCGCCGTCGCCTTCCAATCCACATGCCGCGCTGTGTCGCCTTCCTGGTAGTCACGTATGGCGTAGAGGTCGTGGCCTCGCCCCTTGTAGAAGCTTTCCATCTCGCCACCAATCAGTGGAAGGATCTCGTAAAACTCCTCCGTGGGCTGTATGTTGGGCAGTACGAGGATCTCCTGCTTGGTGGGGATTTCATGCGACTTGCGCAAGAAGCCGAAAGGAAACTTGCTGCTTACGCGAAAGCCCTCCTGAGCGTAGCGGCCACGGCGCGGGAAGGTGATTTCAACGTGCTGCGTGACGGAGGAGCGGTGCGGAATGTAAGGGACGTAGACCGGCGTCTCCAGGATTTGCCGCGGCGGCGGGTCCAAATGTTTCTTACGCTTTTTCCTGCCTGCGTCACGAGCCGAGACCGCGACGGAAAAGGAAGGAAAGAGCAACTTCAGATTGTTGACCGTCAGCCGGGAAATCATGGGCTGTTCGGCAAAGACGTGGTCGGGTAGAACAAAATCCAGCTCCAGGCGCGACAGCACGATTTGCGAGAGGATGCCTGAAACCAGGATGGCTGCAAGGAGACTGGCCAGGATGAGGAAGAGAAGGTTGTTGCCTGTGTTCAAGGCCGCGATCGTAATTACGCCAATGATGACGAGGTAGAGCGCTCCTTCGCGAGTGAATTCGTACTCGATCTTGATCAGCCAACGCTCCAGAGCGGTCCGCCGTGCCAGATAGGGGACGACCTTGACCGCCACAATCGCGGTCAAGAGCAGTGAGCTGGCAGCGGCCCAGACGGCTGCTCCCACCCGGCCGGCTTCTGTGAGCGCCGTCGAATAGAGCGCCAGGAAAAAAGCCACGCTCAATCCAAGGAGACCCAGATAGAATCGCCGCCAACCAGGGTGGTCGGTGCGCGCCCACAGCCGGCGAGCACGAAGCCGTAACTCTCCCCAGACGCCGCCAGTCGTTGATCGTGTGCTCATCTCTACAACGGAACAGCCGTGGAGTCGATGATTCCTTGCAACACGGCTTCGGCCTGGTCGGATTTCTTGAGGGTGGAGATATAGCGCGAACTCACCACGCAGCGATGAGAAAAGACGGAGAGAATAAGGCGTTTGAAATCGTCGGGGATACAATAGTTGCGGCCCTCGAGGAAGGCAAGGGCCTGCCCCGCGCGGTAGAGCGACATCGACCCTCGCGGGCTTACTCCCAGGCTTAGGTATTCATGCTGCCGCGTCTTTTCTACGACCGCGAGCATGTAATTCACCAACTCTTCATCCACCATCACCCGGCGGACCTGATTCTGGATTTCCACAACTTCGGCCGCTGTCATCACCGGCCTGACGTTTGCCAGCGGGTCGGATTGGGCAAAGTTCTGAAGGATCTCCTTCTCGCTGTCGGCGCTGGGGTAACCGATCTTCAACCGCATCAGGAAGCGATCGAGCTGGGATTCGGGGAGAGGATAGGTTCCGTGGTGCTCGATAGGATTCTGAGTGGCCATCACCATGAAGGGTTGAGGCAAGGGCGAGGTGCGGTTTTCCACAGTCACCTGGTTTTCATTCATGGCTTCCAGCAGGGCGCTCTGAGTTTTGGGCGTCGTGCGGTTGATTTCGTCGGCCAAGATGATATTGGCGAAGATCGGTCCCGGGCGGAACTCGAAGCGCTGGGTCTGCTGGCTGAAAACGCTGATGCCGAGGACGTCCGAGGGAAGCATGTCCGAGGTGAACTGGATGCGCTGGAAGGCGCAATTAAACGAACGGGCCAGGGCATGCGCAAGCGTCGTCTTCCCAACCCCGGGAACGTCCTCGATGAGCAGATGCCCACGGGCAAGCAGACTCACCAGCGCCAGTTGGATCGCCTCATCCTTACCCCGAATGACGGTTTGGACGGATTGTTGCACCCGCACCAGGAGGTCGGGGGCCACTGCTGCTTGATCGCTTACACTCGTTTTGCCCATGTGATCTGCCGGGCTAGACCCACACCCGAAAATCTGCTATGTTGAGTGACGCTGTGTGGGCGGTTAACTCAGCGGTAGAGTGCTATCCTCACACGGTAGAAGTCAGAGGTTCGAATCCTCTACCGCCCACCATCACGGCTGAGCACTTTCCACCCTGGTCATTCTACCTAAAGATCGAGGTCCCTTTCAATGATACCTATTTCCTTCACCCGACGACAATTCATCTGCAAGTCAGGAAGAGCTGGGATAGCGCTGGCTACGGCGTGGTCCGCGCCGGCGCTGGCGGCGGGCGCTGCGCCAGTGTCCTTTCCCGAAACTGCGGCGAACGACGGAGAAGCAGCCGGATTGAGAGACTTGTTCCTCAATCCTCCCAGTTCAGCCCGGCCTATGACCCGCTGGTGGTGGTTTGGCGGAGCGGCCACGCCGGAGGAGATTACGCGTGAACTCAGCTTGATGTCTGAAAGCGGATTGCGAGGAGTGGAGCTTCAACCGGTTTACCCCCTGGAAGTAGACGACCCCAAACGAGGGATTCGGAACATCCGATATTTTTCCTCGGAGTGGGTTGAGCTGCTGCGACACACCACGAAAGAAACTCGCCGCTTAGGCATGCAGTTTGACCTCACTCTGGGAAGCGGCTGGCCTTACGGGGGGCCGTTCATCCCCGTCGAGTTGGCCGCGCGCCAGGCGCGAGTCCTGATTCAGGAGAGCGTAGGGCCCGGGAGCTTCTCGTGGCTTTTTACACCTGAGCTCACCGAGTCGGGAAGCATCATCGCCGCCTTGGCGGTTCCCGTTCTCCCGACTGGCCAGCCCGATATCCATCGCTCGCGAGTGATCACGGATCAGATCAAACGAGAGACCAAATATGGAGATCTGGTCGGGATTGGATTCGAAAGCTGGGCGGTTCCGCCGGGCCCCTGGAGAATCATGGTGTTCATAGATTGTCCCACCGGCCAGCAAGTGAAGCGACCCACACTGGGCATGGAAGGGTACGTCATTGACCATTTCAATCGCCAAGCCATGGACCTCTTTCTCGAGGCCGCGGGAGACCAGGTCCTGAATGAACTCAAGGATGTCGCGGACCCTCCCTTTCGTTCGGTTTTCTGCGACAGCCTGGAAGTTTATGGGGCGGACTGGACGCCTCGCCTCCTCGAGGAATTTGAAAGACGCCGCGGCTATGCGTTGACTCCTTATCTCCCCGCTTTGTGGCAGGATGCCGGCCCCCTGACTCCCCATATACGTTACGACTATCACCTCACTCTTTCGGACCTGATGTTGGAGAACTTCTTCGCGCCTTTGGCGCATTGGGCCCAGGAGCATGGCATGACGGCGCGCATCCAGGCGCACGGGGCCATGGCCGATGTCATGCAGGGATATTCCTGCGCCGATATCCCGGAAGGCGAGCACATCGAAGGGGGCGACGAGTCCGCGGTTGACATTAAGCATCGACGCCTTGCCTCCTCCGCCGGGCATGTCTACCAGAAACCTGTCATCTCGGCGGAGTCCTACACTTGGCTGCGTTTTCCTCTTTTCATGGTCACCCTGGAGATGATGAAGGCGGCTTCCGACGCGCAATTTCTGGACGGCATCAATCAGATCGTCAACCAGGGCTATTCCTACTCGCCGCCCCAGGTGGGTCAGCCCGGCTGGACGTTCTACGCTTCCACCGTGGTGAACCACAACAATGTTTGGTGGCGCCACTATAAGTACTTAGCTCACTATGTTCAACGCGTTTGCGCCTTGCTTCAGCGGGGAGTGCCGGTCAATCCGGTGGCTGTGTACGTTCCGCTCGCCGACGTCTACGCCAAGTTCGGCATCGGCTCTCTGAACATGGATGTGGAGATTGAAAGGCAGCTCGGGACAGAGTTGTTTCTGGAGTTGCGACGCTCGGGGTATGACTTCGACTTCCTCAACGATGATGCGTTGGCGCGCATTGCCTCTGTGCAAGCAGGGATGTTGCGTGCCGGGACAGCAGCGTACTCGGTCGTCATCGTCCCTGGTGTCCAGTATATGCCCCCGGAATCTCTGGAGTGTTTGCTGAGATTTGTTCAGGAGGGTGGATTTCTGATCTTCGCCGCGCACCTTCCGGCTGCGGCCCCAGGGCTAAAGGATAACGACGCCAAGACCGCGCAGTTGAGATCGATTCTGGAATCTCTCTGGGAGGGCAACCCGCCCCAGACCGAGGCGATCCAGACCCATGGAGGGGGCAAGGTGGCCTTGTGCAGAGACCGTTCGGCTGTGATGGCACGCTTGCAGTCGGTCGTCCCGCCCGACTTCGAAATCGTCCAGGCTGGTGACTCGAGTGAATCGGCCCGCAATCATGCGCGGGAGAATGTCGGCTTCCTTCATCGAAGATCGGGTGACGCGGATTTGTATTTCATCAGCAACATATCCTCTTTTTTCCAGGACCTAAGAGTGCAGTTTTCTGTTGGGCACAAGATACCTCAGCGATGGAATCCGGAGAGCGGCGAAATCGAAGATACCCTGGTGTTCAGGCATTCCACAGGTGCAGGCGCGAGTTCGCCGGTGACGGAAGTTCAGGTCCAGCTCGCGCCCTATGAATCGTGCCTTGTGCTTTTCAGCCCAACAGGTGAAGCCCCCGCCATCACCCATACAAATTGGCCCGGCGCCCTGAAGATCGGAAAAGTGGGAAACAAAACCCAAGTGATGGGTCTGATTCCGAGAAACGGGGAGTATTTCCTGACGGATGCGGCGGGGCACACTCACCGATTCGAGGTCAAGGGTATCCCGGAACCTATCGCTTTGAATGGCCCCTGGCGCCTGACGCTGGGAGAACAGAGTGCGCTGGCGCTCGCTCGGTTGCAATCCTGGAATGACTTGCCGGAGGGGAAAGACTACAGCGGCTGGGCGGTTTACGAAACGGGTTTTGAATTGACCAGTCTGGGCGAACAACTCGAGTGGGAGTTGGATTTGGGGACGGTCCACGAGACCGCCGAAGTTGCATTGAATCGACTTGTTCTGGGAAGCGCTTGGAAGGGTTCACGAGTACTGCCTTGCAGTAAAGCTTTGAAAGTTGGGACCAACCATTTGAGGGTGGAAGTGGGGAATCTCTGGATTCATCATGTCCAATCGCTCCCCAAACCGGACCGGAAAGCTTTAGCCGAAACGGTTGGCATCCGCTGGGGGACGTATGGTGAGATCAAGCCGGCGAAGCTTCCTCCCTCCGGCCTTTTGGGCCCCGTGCAGCTCGTGCCGCGAAAGCAGTGGGCCGCCACGCTCTAGTTTTTCATCACGCGGAATCGTTTCGCAGACCCCGCCCTATTCCTAATCTCGCCCGCAGTGTAAAATTGATGGGTGCCCGAATTAAGCCGATTCTTTGGTATTATCGTTCGCATGTTCGCAGAGGTGGGGGCGGAACACCACGTGCCCCACTTTCACGCTTACTACCAAGAGGAAGTGGGAATTTTCAGTGTCGATCCGGTGGACATGATCGCCGGTTCCCTCCCGAGGCGGCAGAAGCGCCTGGTTGAAGCGTGGGCCGAACTGCATCAAAATGAATTGATGTCAGATTGGAACAGCCTGCAACAGGGAAGACCGCCGCGGCCGATTGAGCCGCTGAAGTAAAACCATGAATCATCCGATCTATCGCGTGGTGAGCTTCGAAATTGTGGCGCCTTACACCCTGCGGCTCCGCTTCGACGACGCCACGGAGCAGACGATCAATTTCCAGCCGGTTCTGGCCGGTGAATTGTACGCGCCCCTCCGTGATCCGAAACTCTTTTACCGGGTCAAGATTGATCCTGAGGTGCACACGCTGGTCTGGCCCAACGGGGCGGATTTTGATCCAGCCACCCTGCACGATTGGCCGCTGCTTGAGCCGGCGCTGGCTGAGCGCGCGAAGCTCTGGCAGGCTATCCAAGTCTAAAGGGCGCAACGAGCGATGGGAAAAAGCATGCGAAGGCGAAGGCTGCCGGATAGGGACTCGATTCAAGAGTTGGCCAGATTTTGGGACACCCACGACCTAACAGGTTTTGAGCCGGATCTGGAGGAGGTCGGCGAGCCAGTGTTTGTGCGTTCTAGGGGTGCATCTCTGAGCATCGACCTGCCCCGTCGTGAGATTCAGCGCGTAAGGCAAATCGCGAAATCCAAGGGTTTAAAGGAAACCACGATGCTGCGCGAATGGATTCTCGAAAGGCTCCGTGGGTCTTCGTGACTGGATGCCCGCTTGACACCAGGAGGCAGCGGGGAGCGGGTAGCGTGGAGCGTGGAACATGGCTGCTCAACTGGATAATTTGGATGAATTCCTGAATCGGGTCGAGCATTTCATCGACCCCAACACCCTTTCCGGTTTCATCCGCCCCTTCGCAATGTATCACTCCCTTGAGTTCTCTTGCACGGCGGCGAAAAGTGGCTCCGGGTGGGTTCTCATTGCGGGCAGCGCCGCGCTCAGCACGGAGCCATGCGCCTCCCACTCCCTAATATCGCCCATTGTTAACACCGACAACTTCGTCGCGCTCTCTGGACGCCTGAGCGCCACCGACATCGGCGCCCTTGTGAATAACCTGAAGGGCTCGGTGGTGGTGGTGGGGGTTCCCGGATACAAAGTTCGACTAATGCCTGGAGAGGTGGGCGAGTGTGCCTGGCAGGAGCCCGTCGTTCGGCCCGTTGACAAGAGCGTATACCCATCGAGCAGGTGGAAGAGCGAGCTCTCGATGCGGGGAACCGGCGCGGACATCTCCACCATGCTCGCGCCGTGGTGGCAGCAGATCGACGACCAACTACTTCACAGCACGCGGCGTTTCAAAGGTTTCGATGGGCTGTGCCGAAAACTGCACATCCCAGCGATACACGGCAACGTGGGTCGGTCCTCCTTTCACATCTCAGCCGAGTTGCCCGCTCAGTTCGTCTCTATCCACGACGATAGAAAGCTACTCACTGTGGAGGTCGATTTCGACTGCGTTGGCACGCCTGCGCTGATGGCCGAGTGGCTTCCCGGGGGTGACCTCGATTCGGTGCAGTGGGAACACGATCCCCGGTCGAATCGCCAGCATGCTTCAATCGAAGTACGCCCCGGTTCGGCGGAGGTGGAGCTGACGCTTCTCTTTGATGGGCTCGGCCAGGCGGATATCCAGCGATACCGCGTCCCACGCGAAGGCATCCTACTTCGTATCGCAGAATACTTCGACCCCCAACAAAGCCGACTCACGAAATACCTGTTGGAAATGACCGACGCGCGTGCGAACGCTCTCGAGCTCGGAGTCGCGCGACTCCTGAGCACAGCGGGCTTCGTAGTCCAATGGTTTGGAAAGGCAAGCAAGGAGGCGTTGCCTGACATGGTCGCGTACTGGCGAAGCCCGCGCGGAGACGAACACGTGATTCTGGCAGAGTGCACAATGAGAGACCCTGCTAGCAAGCTCACCGACTTAATTCACCGCCGTAAGCTGATGTCGGAAGGTACGGGGATTGCTGTGGATCGCGTACTGCCGGTGTTGTTTCTAAGGACCAGCGCAACTACCCCCGACTTCAAAGCCGCAGCCGAGCGGGGGATAGCGTTGTGCGACGCGGGGAGGCTCAGAGAGTTGCGGCATCGGGTCACGTCGGGGGAAACGCCGCCGGAAATATGCACAAGCCTATGCGCCTGGGCACGCAGCGGGTAGCTAGGGTGCACCGGCGCGGTTTTCCCAATCTGCGGCTCTTCGCTCTTGGTCTCCCAAGATCCGCGGACCTTGAAGAGCAGATCTGCGCTACGCTTGCTCCGGGGGGGAGGTCACGCGGCTAACTGAACGGGGCCGAGCTTTGATATAATGTTTCTAGGGAGAAGAAGTGCCAGGAGGTTCCATGGCGAACGAATTCACCGCCGTATTTGAGCGCGATGGCGAATGGTACATAGCCTACTGTCCCGAGATTCCTGGAGCCAACGGGCAGGGCAAAACTAAGGAGGAAGCTCGTGGAAGCTTGGCCGAGGCAATTGCTCTCATCCTGGAAGACAGGCGGCAAGACGCGCTGCGCGGCATTCCACCGGAAGCCGAACTTGAAACTGTAACCCTCGGGAGCCGCAGGCCTTGGGAAGCAGCCCCGCGCTATCCTGGGCGAGACGGGGTCGTTCCATTGGAGCCAATTAATCTTGCCAAAGTCCGAGCGCCTAAAGTTCAAGCTTGCAATCGGCGGAGTGATACTTTAGTATCACTTTCATGAAAACGCATCTCGTGACCACTTTAAAGCGGAATGCAACCAAGATTCTCACTCAACTGGCGCAGGACCAGTCTCCGGTCCTTATCACCCAGCATGGAGTCCCCACAGCCTATTTGGTGGATGTGGTCACCTTCGAAGCCCTTCAGAGCCGACTGCGACTTTTGGAAGGAATTACGCGCGGCGAAAAAGCCATCCAGGAGGGGCGGGTCTCCACGCACGTTCAGGCGAAGCGGCGGTTGGGGCGATGGCTAGAATAATCTGGGCTGACCCGGCGGTTCAGGATTTGGATGCGATTGCAGATTACATTGCCTTGGACAAACCTCAGGCGGCTCAGCGGCTAGTCCAACAGGTATTGGCTGCCGTGGAAAGGCTTCAGAAATTTCCCCGGATGGGGTCGCTTCCAGCGGAACTCCGTGGCTTGCCCTATCGCCAGTTGATTGTGCCCCCCTGCCGCATTTTCTATCGCATTGAGAAGAAGGTCATCTATATCGTTCACGTTCTGCGGGGAGAGCAATTGGTTCGAAGAGAATTATTCACTTCCCAACCGCGCGTATTAGAATCTCATAACAAGCAGGATCGACCCGACGCGCGGCGCGTGAGTTCTGTCGTTGGGTGAGATGAGACCGCGAGAATGAGCTCCGCAAGGTTGGCGGTTGCAATGGTGGTGTTGTACGCTGCCCTGCCCCTGTTGTTTCTGGGCATGGGCGGTCGTGCAATACACTTCATCATCCCAAGTCTCATTGTGGTTTCGGTCTGGTGCATAGGGTCGCTTCCGCAGGACTCGAGAGCGGCGTTGTGGGAATTGAGGCCACTGAAGAAGTGCGCAGGGAGAATTGTCGCGCGTTTCGTTGTGGGAGGATTGGCGTTAAGCGCTGCCACTTATGCGCTGCTTCCGCAGCACTTCCTGGCGCTTCCCAGGCACAATCCCCGCTTGTGGCTGCTGATTTCTGTTCTCTATCCCCTGCTTTCGGCATATCCGCAGCTCGATGAAAATCAGGGGTGGCGCAGACGTGCCGTAGTTTGGCATGTCTGCGGCCCTTTCGAGAAGGCGCATACATCCCGCCAAAGAACGGCGGGACGTATGCGCCACCCTGGTTTTTCGACCGGCAGCTTTTTTTCGTTGCTTAAGAATCGTGGACCTTGGAAAGCCAGTCTGTGGTACACTAGCCCAGGTCTGTACCGAAAGACTGGGAAATGAACGGGAATGGAGGAACCGCATGAGCGATGAAACACTCCGCCAAGCGATTATCAACGAAGAACATCTCAAACTCCTTTCAATCGGCTATCTGGTTTCCGCCGGAGTAGCTGCACTCTTCTCATTGTTGGGGCTTTTGTATGTCTTCATGGGCGTGATGATGAGCGTGACTTTCAGCGAAGCGGCGAAGAAAGCAAATCAGGTCCCTCCCCCAGCTTTTGTAGGCTGGGTTTTCGGCATTATCGGATTAGTGATCTTTCTCCTCCTGATCGCCATGGCCGCACTGAAGTTTTGTACGGCGCAGTGTATCAAACGTCGACGGGCAAGAGCATTCTGCATGGTGGTGGCTGCATTTTCCTGCCTTGAAATCCCATATGGCACCGTGCTGGGTGTGTTCACATTCGTCGTGCTCGGACGCGATTCCGTGAAGTGCTTGTTCGAACCCCAAGCTGCTCCCGCGTCCCTGGTTTAGCGCGCCTGCAGCCGCTCGCGCTTCTGCGGGTTGGCGATGTAGCGCCGCCCCGGTTTTCACGGTCGGTGGCTTTTCCGTCTATGTCACCCAAGGGTCGGTGCTAGTATTATAGGAGGCAGAAGACAGGAGTTGGGAGCCTGCCGAATGCCGAACATCGGAACTCGATATTCGAAGCTCGCCAGCTAGCCACGTTTTTCGAATTTCGAGTTTCGCTACAGACTTCTAGCTTCTGACTTCTGACGAGCATTTCAAATCCCACACTGAGCATCCTGAGGCGACCTTGCTGAGAATGGGTATTGTTGGGCTGGCCCAAGTGGGCAAGACGACCTTGTTTCACATTCTTACCCGAGCGCACGGGAGCGGGCACGGCGCGGGGCGGCCGGAAACACATGTGGGTATTGTTCGTGTACCCGACGCGCGTCTTGAACGATTGGTGGAGATGTTTCAGCGGCAGAAAACCATTCACGCCACCATCGAGTACGTCGATACCCCCGGCAGCATCATCGAGTTGGCGCGGACCGGTGCCCAATCCCAAAACTTGCGTGAGTTGAACGCTCTCCTGCACGTCGTGAGGGCGTTTCAGGACGAAGCGATTCCTGCTGAAGGCGGAGCGGTCAATCCCCAGCGCGACATTGAAAACGTGGAGCTTGAATTGATACTTTCCGACCTGGCGATGGTGGAGAAACGCGTGGAACGGCTGGAGAGGGATCTTAAGAAGCAGAAGAATCCCACCCTGGAAAAGGAGCTCGAAGTATTGAAGGTGTGCAAGACCTCCCTTGAAAAGCAGACACCTTTGCGCGAGGCTTCCCTCGGACCGGAAGAGGAGCGGCTGATCCGAGGCTTCACTTTCCTCAGCTTGAAACCTATGCTCTATGTGCTCAACCTGGGAGAGAAAGATGCGGCCCGTGCTAATGCTGCGGAACAGTTTGCGGTGGCGGCGGGATTAAAACAAAGGCCCCACACTGCGGTCACCGCGATTTGCGGCAAAGTGGAAGCCGAACTGGCCGAACTGAGCGAGTCCGAGGCGGCAGAATTCCTGGCCAGTTACGATCTGAAGGAGTCCGCCATCTCCAGGCTGATCCACGCCAGCTATCAGCTTTTGGGTTTGATTTCCTTTTTCACCGTCGGTGATGACGAATGCCGGGCTTGGACCATCCGTGCCGGGACGTCCGCCCTCGAGGCCGCCGGAGAAATCCATTCCGACATGCAGCGTGGGTTCATTCGCGCTGAAGTAGTCAAATTCGAGGACCTTGTTGCGGCTGGAAGCTTCGCCGAGGCGCGCACTCGCGCCCAGCTCAGGCTGGAAGGGAAAGACTATATCGTGCACGACGGCGAAGTCGTCCGCATCCGGCATTCCGGGTAAGAGCAGTGTATGTCCTATCTCTGGATCAGCCTCGCCTTGGGCATGGTCGCCGGGTTGGCGAATATGCTGGGTGGAGTCATCGTCACTGCCCGGCCCTGGCGGCGAGGTTTTCTTGCCTACTTCATCGCATTCGGTGCCGGGTTTATGCTGGCGACGACGATAACGGTGATGATTCCCGAAGCTTTTGAGCGCCTTCAGGCGGCTCGCGCCGCCCTCTGGATTCTGCTGGGGTACTTCATCGTGCATGTGTTCGAACACTCTTTGCCCGCACACTTCCACTTCGGCGAGGAGACCCACGCCGAGGAGTTTCTCCATGCCGGAGTTGCCTACGCGGCGCTGGGAGGGTTGCTGACCCATACGTTTTTCGATGGGGTGTGCATCGCCTGCGGCTTCCTGATCTCCAACTGGCTCGGCATTGTCATTTTCGGCGCGGTTATCTTGCATAACATCCCGGAGGGATTCACCATGGCCTCGGTTATGGCAGCGGCCAACAAAAGCCGTGCCGCCGGAATGTGGGCAGTGACTGGGTTGGGAATATCGAGGCTTGTAGGCATCCTGGCTATGGCTGTCGCGCAGCGGTGGGTGAACTATGGTTTGGCGCTTTCAGCGGGAGTCACTCTGTATGTGGCCGCTTCGGATCTCATCCCCGAGGTCAATAAGTTGCCCGGGCCCCGCGTCGCCCTGACGGTGGGGGCGGGAGTGGCGCTCGTCCTCCTATTGCGCTTCTGGTTCTTAGGGTCGTTTATACCCTGAGGGCGGAGGCTGGGGACTCGCCAGAAGGCGGAGAAGAAATTCAAAATTCAAATGGCAAAGGGCAAATGGAAAACCATTTGAAATTTGCTCCCGCCTCGCGGGACCCTTTGCCATTTGATTTGCTCGTTGGTTTGCCCCAGCACTTTTGGACCGACCGCGGACAAGTGACTACATGGGTAGTGCTATGTACTCCGAAGAGGTTCTCGACCACTTTCATCACCCACGCAACGTGGGCGAAATCCCAGAGGCCACGTTCGTAGTCGAGGCCGCAAACCCCGCCTGTGGCGACCTGATGAAATTGTGGGCGGTGGTCCGGGACGGCGTGATTGTTGATGCCAGGTTCAAGGTGGCGGGATGCGTTCCGGCGGTGGCCTGCGGGTCTTGGTTGACGGAAAGAATCGCGGGAAAGCAGGTCGCGGAGCTGGCTAATCTAACGCCTGACCACATGGATTCCGCCCTAGGGGGGTTACCCGCTGCCTCCAAACACGCTGCGGTGCTTGCTTCCGACGCCCTGAAACAACTCCTCGCCCGACTGCTCTAATCCGGGAGGAGAAGAGCCGGAAGTGCTTTGCTCTCGCCTCGTTGTGGGTTCTAAAGCCCAAAAATTGAAATTGACTTTTTGTCGGAATTCGAGCCAACAAAAAATCATCATAAAAATTAATTTTTATATTGACTTTATTAATAAAAATTGCCATTATGTTGAATGAATGTGAGGAAAACTATGGATATTTCTAAAGCCCGCTGCCCAGATTGCAACCAACCCCTAAAGGTCACGCGCATGACTTGTCGATCTTGCGATTTGGCGATGGAGAACGATTTTGAGATATCCCCTCTCGCGCAGCTTTGCCTTGACGACCAAGCATTCGTGATGGCTTTCCTGCGCCATCACGGTTCGATCAAGAAAATGGAATCACTATTCGGAATTAGTTACCCAACGGTGAAGAACCGCTTGAACTCGATCAGCGCGTCGCTGGACAAGAGTTTGCAGGCGCCTTCACCAAACCTCTTCGTCCTTGAGCAACTCTCCCGTGGTGAGATTACGGTGGAAGAGGCTCTGGAGAAGTTATCTTGAGAAAAGGAGACAATCATCATGTCAGCAGAAACACGAAAGGTTCTGGAGATGCTTCAAGCAGGTCAGATCAGCGCCGCCGACGCTGAGAAGCTTTTGGAGAAGTTGGATCGAGGGGCGAACGCTTCCCCCGAACCGCAGGCAGGTCATGAGTCCCCTTCGCCAGCCCAGAAACTCCGCTACCTTCGGGTTCTGGTCGAGAATCCGAAGAGCGAGCAGGTGAACGTGCGCATCCCGTTAGCTTTCGTGAGGAGTGGGATGAAGCTTTTGGCCGTGCTCCCTCCTCGCGTCAACGAAAAACTTACCGAAAAGGGCATCGACCTGTCGGCCCTCTCCGAGCTCAAAGGCGAGGAACTCGAGCAGGCTTTGCGGGACCTCCTGGTCAACGTGGATGGCCCGGAGGGAAATAAAGTGCAGGTATTCTGCGAGTGACACATACATGAATCAGGAAGTCACCCCCGCCAATTGCCGCGCGCAGTAAGGGCAGTAAATATCCTCTCCCTTCACGGGGTGGTGGCATTGTGGGCACGCCGGATGCAGGTTGAATTTGCACTTCGGGCAGAAATTGAATCGCGCGCTTACGCTGGCGCGGCACCCGGGACAAGGGTAAAGGAGCGGCTCCCGCACCAAGAAATAGATGATCGCCCCGATCAAGTAAGGCACAAGAATGGCGAGCAGCGTCCAAAGTGTGGAATTCATTCCACGCCGCTCAGCATCCCGATTTATATAGCCGAAAAAGAGCAGGAAGAGGTCGGCGGCGAGAGCAATCGCCACCGCCACTCCCATGGCCGGGAGCAGGGGCTCCGCCTTAGGCGCGAAGAAGTGGACCAGTTGAGCCACGACTTGTCCGACAACAAAAAGCGCGATGGCCGAGCCCTTGATCCAGCGAGGGATAATCCGAAACTCGTCGGCGAAGCGAAATCTCTCGTGCGCCATGCGCCAACGAATCAGCCGCACACTTTCCGTTAACTGGTTTTTTGGTTCGGTCATGGCTTATTCTCGCTTTCTCCGGGGACCTGCCCAGTTCTGTCAGGCCATCCGCCTCGGTGATCTTCCGCCCCTCCGGCGCTCAGCGAGGCAAGTTGGTGTAGTCATCGACTGACCCGGCGCGCTGGCGCTTCCAAGCGAGCAACGCAGCCACAGCGCCCGCCGGCCACAGCCACCAAAGAACGAATCCTGCCTCCCAAATCACGTTTGGCAAAGCAGCGTGGTGGCCGGCCCACTCGAAGGCTCGCCACACAAGCGGCGCGCTCGCCACACCCAAAATCCACGAAAGCCCGCAGGAAATCCACAGGGCGCGCAACCGCACCTGATTTTCGTTAAGCTCGCGGGCTCGCAAATGGACGCGTGCCTGCGTCGCTTCCACAAGCCCCGGACTCTCGCGTATAGAGAGGGACCGCAGCCGCTGGAGGGCGCCTTCATTCGCCTGCGCGCGCGCTCGACACCGAGCACATTCTTCCAGGTGCCCGTCGAGCCATTCGCGCTCGGCGGCGCTGATCCCTTCCACCCTCCATGCGTCCATGAGCTGTTCTGCGCGTGCATGCACGTTGTGGCTCATGCCCCTATTCCCTCCAAAAGGTTTCGCAATTCTTCGAGCCCGCGGTAGAGCCTCGATTTCACAGTGGAAAGAGGAGAATCGACTATGCGGGCAATCTCTTCGAGCGCCATGTCCTCGTGGAAACGCAGGGTGAGCACTTCGCGGCAGGAAGGAGGGAGATGCGCCAGCGCGGTCGCAACGCTCGCGGCTTCTTCACCCTGGGATGCTTGCTCGAACGCCGATGATGATGCGGTGTCTTCGAGTTCGAGGGAGCGGCTTGATCCAACCGGTTGCAGCAGGGCATCAAGGCTCTGCGGCTGGCGGCGCCGCAGGAAGTCGATGGCCAAGTGGCGCCCGATCGTAAAGAGCCAGGTTTCAAACTTCCAGCGCTTTTTGTACTGGTGGCCCTTTTCGAGTACCCGCATCCAGGTTTCCTGGAATAGGTCTTCAGCCTCCGCGCGACTGCCGGTAAGCATGAGCAAGTAACGCAACAGGCGGTACTGATACTGTTGGATGAGATAGTCGATCAGAGTGGGATCGCGCCGCCGCAACCCTCGGGCCACCGTCCCGGCGTCCTGTTCAACCGCGTTCATAAACCAGCAAGTCGCGAGTCCCATTCTATCCCGGTATACGGAATAGCTCTTCCAAAAGACGCACGGGCACCTTCGCTCTACAATGCGTGTTTTTGAGAATCGTTAAGCGAGGCGGCTGTTCAGGCTGGCAGGCCTGCAATTTTGGCCGTTTCTTGCCACAGACGTTGCGCCGAGATTTCGTCTTGCGCCTCCTTGGAGGGAGTTACCGGGCGGCATTTGTGGAAGTATTGGCCGGTCATGCCGGCCACCTCGGGCGACGAGGCTAGATACACCATTGTTTCCGCGCCCTCGTGAGGCGACAAGGCAAAGCGCTTGGCGACACGGACGCCAAAGGAGATTAATCCGCCGCTTTGATCGCCGAAGCGAGTGGCGACGAAGCCGGGATGGAAGCAATTGGCCGTTACTCCTGTGCCTGTAAGGCGCCGCGCGAGTTCGCGCGTGAAGAGGATGTTGCACAGCTTCGAGCGGCCATACACTTTGAAACCGGGGCCTCCGTACCGCAACCAATCCCAAAAAGTGCCGCGATAGGCCTTGGCCGACTGCAAGTCATCAAAGTCGAGCGTAGCCGATAGGTGCGCGTCCGAAGCCGTATTCACGATTCGCGCCGGCGCGGCGGCCGCTAAGCGTTCGCTCAGGCCGCGCGCCAGTACGAAGTAGGCCAAGTGGTTCAACGCGAAGGTGCGCTCCAGGCCGTCTTCAGTAAGTTGGCGGGAGCCGAAGAGGGCGCCGGCATTGTTGATGAGCACATGGATACGCGGCTCAGCCCCGGCAATCTCCGACGCCACTCGCTTCATCTCGCTGAGCCGCGAAAGATCGGCATAGTAGATAGCGTGCGCGGGGCCAGGAGCGCGCTTTTGGAGCCGTTTCAGGGCGGCTTCGCCTCTTTTCGGGTCGCGTGCCACTTGTATGATGCGCGCGCCCATTGCGGCAAGGACCTCCGCCGCTGCCTGGCCAATCCCCGACGTGGCGCCGCTGATAACCACTACTCGACCTTGCATGTCTCCGTTCATAGTTCGATACTTGAGCCTCCCTGCCGGAGGAGATTATAATCCAGAAGCGAGTATGACTGGGCATGCCAGAGCGCGCCCCCTTATCTTCCTCTGTTGCTTGGGGTTCATTTCCTCTATGCAGTTGGTGGCGCAGGAAAAGGAAGGAGTCGAGCAACCGCCATTAAAGATTGAAGTCAACGTGAACACTGTGCTGGTGCCGGTAGTGGTTCGCGATGGGCAAGGCCGCGCGGTGGGCAACCTCACGCGGGAGGACTTCCAACTCTTCGACCAAAACAAGCCAAAAACGATTTCAGGATTCAGCATCGTGAAGCGAGGGGGAGGGGAGAGCCATGCGAACACTGCCGGCGTGGCGCCTGTTGCCCCAAATGTGGCAGCGCCGCCCTCGCCGGTCCCCGAACGCTCCATCGTGTTTTTGTTCGACGACCTGCACCTGAGCGCCGGCGACCTAATCAACATCCAACAGGCGGCAGCGAAAGTGGTCGCCGCGTCCCTCTTGGATTCGGACCTGGCGGCCGTAGTTTCTACCTCGGGGAGCGCCACTAGTCTGACACGCAATCGCGCGGCGTTAGAAGAGGCCATCGCGAAACTGAAACCGCACCTGCTCTACCGGCATGACGATCGAAGCTGCCCCAATGTTGACTACTACCAAGCGGACCTAATGCTGAACAAGCGTGATCATACAGCACTGGAGGCCGCGATAGCCGACGCCATGGTTTGCGCGCACCTTGATCCTACTCGCTGGCGAGATTTAGCCGAGGAAATGGCGAGAACTGCCGCGAGCAATGCCCTCATGCTCGGGGACCAGGATGTTCGCGTGACCCTGGGCGTACTGAGCGAAGTTGTGCGGAGATTGGGGACCCTGCCCGGGCAGCACACGCTGGTCTTCGTTTCACCCGGTTTGCCTACACAGACGCCGGAAGCGATGACGGAGAAATCGCAACTTCTGAACCTTGCGGCGCGGTCCAATGTGACCGTCAGTGCGCTCGATGCTCGCGGATTGTACTCGACAGAACCGGATGCGAGCGCCCGAGGCGCATATACATCTCGGAACATGATTTATGAATCGCAATCTCGACCCCTGGAGATGTCTCTCAACCAGGACATCATGGCAGAACTTGCGGACGGGACTGGCGGCACTTTCTTCCACAACAGCAATGATTTGCAAGGTGGACTCAGACTCCTGACGGCGGCGCCGGAGTATGTGTACCTCCTCCAATTCTCACTCGATAACGTGAAACCCGACGGTACTTATCATCGTTTGAGGGTGAAAGTTGACAAGGAAGGCTTGCACCTCCAGGCGCGCCGCGGCTATTTTGCGCCGAAGCCGGCGAAAGCCAAGAAGTAAGCTCCGTGGTTCAAGGCGAAAGCGCGCCTCAGGCCGCCTTCGGTCGCCAGGCGGCTCACCCCAATCATCTCCAGAGGGCTAGCGCTAAGCGAAGCTCTGCGGTCTCTGAAAGCGTGGCGCGGTGGTTGGTGGCCGGGCCCACGGCCACGGCCCAAAGGATGCTGGGGTTATAGGATTTCACTTCTCCGAGTGGATGACCTTCCCCCTCCGGGTGGTGTAGCGCACTTTGGAAAATGCCGTTACGTCCTGCGCAGGGTCGACGCGCAAGACCACCAGATCGGCGTCCATCCCTTTTGCGATGCGGCCGTTGCGGTTGGAGTATCCGAACCGACGCGCCGGATTGGTGGTGAGTGAGGCGAGGATTTGCTGGGAATTCATTCCCCCTCGCGACACGAGAGTGAATTCCAGTACAACCAGACCTTTGCAGTCAATCACGGTCGCCTGGCGCGGGATTTTGATTGTGGCCCTCGGTCCAACGGCAAGAATATGGCCGTAGTGCACAAGGATTGAGCCGTTTTCGATGGGCGGTTCTGCGGGGGAGAGATAAACCTTTGCCCTAATCAGGGCCAGATCCCGCTCTGGCGTGGGTGTCTCGCCCGCTGCGCTGTGGGTGCTCGGGCAGCTCACAAAAAAGAGTAAACTCAAGAGAAGGGGAAGATCGCGTCGAATTCGCATATCAAAAGGACGTATTCCTTTGCCTGACTCCGATTGTCGCAGCCGAAAAAAGGACTTGACGTCCGAACCGGTTCGGGGGTCTAAAGTTTTTGGAGCGAGCCACCATGAAAACGGATCGAAAGTCGCTGCGTTCGGGCGAGCTGGCGAGGTTAGCCGGCGTCAGCCCCGATACCTTGCGGCACTATGAGCTGATGGGTGTGCTCCCCTCGCCTCCGCGCTCGACCAACGGGTATCGGTGCTATCCCGCTGACGCCGTACAGCGCGTGCAGCTCGTCCGCATGGCGCTTCGGCTTGGTTTCAGCCTCGAGGAACTCGCCGGCGTATTCCGTCTCCGTGCAGAAGGTGAAGTGCCATGCCGGCATGTGCACACCCTGGCTGCCGCCAAATTGCGCGAGTTGCGCCAGCGCCGGGAAGAGATCAATCAGCTCTGCGAGCTGCTCGAGATCATCATCCGGCGTTGGGGCCGCAGGCTGCGCCGGACTCCTTCCGGTAAGCACGCTCATCTCCTCGACATGCTGGTGACCGCCGATTCGCACCTCATGGCGCGCTTGGCTCCGCCTTCTTCCTGCATGAAAGGGCGGAAACTCAAACAAGGAGTCATGCGATGAAACTTGTGAACGCCGTCCTCACGCTTTCTCTACTCCCGCTGCCACTGACCGCGGTGGCGCAGGAAGCAGTGCATGAGTGCCCGTATATGATGAACCCGGGGCACCAAATGACCCATGATACTACGCTCACGTCGGGCTTGTCCGAGCAACAACGAACCGAATACCTGAACGGCGAGGGTATGGGCTTTGCAAGACAGGCGGAGCTCAACCACTACCCCGGCCCGCGGCATGTCCTCGATAACGCCAACAAACTACAACTCTCTTCCGACCAGCTCTCCAAGACGCAGGCGCTCTTTCAGGAGGTCCACACGAAGGCCCAGGCGCTCGGCAAGGAGATCGTGGCCAAGGAAGACGAACTCGATTCGCTCTTCCGCGGTCAGCACGCCGATGTCGAAAAGATCTCCAGCTTGACGTCCGAGATCGCGCGCCTACAGGGAGAATTGCGGGCCCTGCACCTTAGCATGCACATCCGGGAGAGGGCTGTGCTCTCACCCCAGCAGGTGGCGAAGTACGACTCCCTACGGAATTACACGCCGGGTTTAAATCCAGCGCCGATGCATCAACGCTGATTCGACGATCTTATGTCTGGATGGCTTCCATAGTCATGCTTTCAATCTACGCGAAGCGCTCTGGCGCTGTGAAGCTGAAAAGCCGTGGATCTTGGAAAGCACGTTGGCGCTAGTTGTTACTTTCTTTCCGATGCATCTCGCCTGACCGGCAAGTTCAGAGTATGATGGCATCCATGATGGAAACACACGCGGCAAGTTTCGCGCGCACGGTCTTGGGACGAACCGGTCTCGAAGTAGGACGGCTCGGCTTAGCTTCCGGCTACGGAGTTCCGGGAACGTCGCTCGAGTGGGCCTTCGAGCGCGGCGTGAACTACATCTTTTGGGGCAGCAGGCGGGGTGATTCGTTCGGCGGGGCGCTCAAGCGCCTGCGCCCGCATCGGGAACGCCTCGTGCTGGTCATCGAGTCCTACACCCGGGTAGCCAGCCTGCTGAGCTGGAGCCTGGAGCGCGCTCTTCGGACTTTGAGCTTCGAATACACAGAAATTCTGCTTTTGGGGCTGTGGAACAAGCCGGTCCCTCCGAGGATTTTCGAGGCGGCGTGCCGGCTCAAAGAACGCGGCTTGGTGCGATTCCTGGGCGTTTCGACGCACGAGCGAACGCTGGTGCCCCGCGTTGCCGCCGGGCGCGATTTCGACGTGGTCCATTTCCGCTACAACGCTGCCCATCCCGGGGCCGAACGGGACATCTTTCCGCACCTGCCTGCTGCCGATCGGCCCGGCATGGTAGCGTTCACGGCTACAAGTTGGGGCTCACTGCTGGGCAAAGCATCGCTCCAGGGAATTCTCACGGGCACGCATAAGCCTCCCAAGTCGGAGCGCGTACCCACCGCCGCTGATTGCTACCGCTACGTCCTGGCCCGGCCGGAAGTCGATGTGTGTTTGACCGGGCCCGCCAATGCCGCGCAAATGGAACAGGCGCTCGAAGCGCTGCGGCTCGGTCCGATGAGCGAGGACGAACTGGCCTGGATGCGGCGCGTGGGCCGGGCGGTGGCGGGGAAGTCGGCCTAATCGGGGCTAGAGGAGAAGATCATGGCTTGGTTGCTCCTCATGGTTCTCATCGGCTTTCTTGCAATCCTGCTTTTATGGGTACGGAGGGTGCTGCTCGTCTTTTCTGGGAGTCGACTGCGGCGGCTCTGCGGCGCCATGCTATTCGTCGCCAATGTCTTTGTAGCACTAACTGCCGTGCTAGGCGGCATCACGGTGGCGACCGGAGCTGATAAGTTTCCAGCCGACTGGTTAGCAGGAACGCTGTTCCGCAGCTACTTGGTCCCCGGCCTGATCCTGTCTGTGGTGGTTGGAGGAAGCGCGACTGCGGCAGCGATCGCCACAGTGCGCAACCGAGGGTTTGGTGTGCTGTCCTCCCTGCTGGCCGGTGCGATCTTGCTGGGTTGGCTGATCGGTGAACGCCTTATCCTTCCCCCGGCGGCTTTCCCGCCTCAACTCTCGTGGCTTGAAGCCATATATGTCGCCGCGGGGTTGATGATGGTGGTTCCGGCGGCGGTGGTCCGATGGAGCGAAGGGAGCAGGCGGCCATGAAGCTGAGGAGGGTGGCTCCGGTATGTAGGGCTCGCGGCTTTATATTGCCATTTGCCTTGGTCGTGTTCGGATTCGCCCTTTTGCCTTTGTGGGTCGCCGAGGCTCAGCTTACCGACACGAGCGGGCAGTTTTACTACCTGAACGCCAGACCCTTGCTCGACTATCCTCTACAAGACCTCTTGAGGGCAGTGCCAGAACTTCGAGGACTCGAACCCGCCCCCAACCAGGACGACTTGGCTTCCATGCTGGATAAGGCTGGAAAGGTGACCGAGGACTTGTTGGACAGCATGCCGAATCTGGTTTCGCATGAGGAGGTAACGCAGCAAAAGCTGGGCGCTCCGGGCAGGGTCATGGACCATCGTCGAGTTGAATTTGATTACATGATCCTTGCCCATCAGCACGGCGCAAACGCCACCCTGGACGAATACCGGGCGGGGCTCGATGGCTCTCCCCTGACGACGGAAGGTCTGGAGGAGGGCTATATGCTTACGCGGGGGTTTGCCTCCGAGTGGCTCCACTTCCTTCCTCCGATTCAACCGGCGGCGCGGTTCCGCTATCTCGGTCAACAGACCGACGGTGGGCTCAGGTGCTACGTCGTGGCCTTCGCCCAGAAACCGGGATTCGCCACTATCACCGGCACGGTCGTCCAAGGGGGGAGATCGGCCTGCATCTTGTATCAAGGGATTGCGTGGATCGATGAGGCGAGCTTTCGAATCGTTCGCTTGCGGACGGATTTGTTGGCGCCGCGCCCTGACATTGGCTTGGAAAGACAGACGACCGAGCTCCACTTCGGGGAGGTACATTTGCCGCAGACAGTCTCAGCCCTTTGGCTCCCCCAGGAAGTCATTGTCACGACTGACATGAAGGATCACCTCTTCCGAAACATCCATCGCTACTCGGGCTACAGGTTGTTCAAGGTGGAAGCGAGGATCCTGCCGGCTCCACCCGATCAGCCCCTGCCCAAGAAGCCCGATTAGGTCCGTTCATTTCCAGGAGTCTTTGCCACTTGTGCGCGTTCGATCGGGCGTATAATCCCCTTGACGGAGGGAAACATGAAACTCATCGAGCATCGACGGATCAGGTCGGAACGACGCCTCATCCCTTACCCCATACTTCTTGCATTTTGCTCACTTTTGTTCGGCGCGATTTCCCTTGCCGCGCAAACCGATCTGACAGGCTTCTGGGTTCTGCGCGTGCCCACCGGGGACGGCAACTACCGCGAGACGTTCTTCGATCTCAAACAGGCGGGCGAGAAAATCACGGGCAGGATTCTGTTTGGTCCTCGTGAATTACCGATCAGCGAGGGGACTTTCAGCAACGGCAAGCTACACTTTGTCGTCACCTTCCGGTTTGACAACCAGGAACGCACCGTCAACTACGACGGAACAATGGAGGGCGGCAAGATCTCGATGACGAGGGTGTTTCCCGGACGCCCTCCGAGCTCGGGTATTGCCGAGCGCACTACACCGGATGCGGCGCTTCCTCCACCGCGCCTGCCCCTGCCGGCTCTGCATGATGTTGCCGACAACGGCTTGGCGCGCACGCCTCCCATGGGCTGGAACAGTTGGAACAAGTTCGCCGGCAAAGTGGACGACGCGGCCGTGCGGGGTATGGCCGACACCATGGTTGCGACGGGCATGAAGGATGTGGGCTACAACTACATCAACATTGACGACACCTGGCAGGGCCCCCGCGACGCGCAGGGTAACATCACCCCCAATCGCAAATTCCCCGATATGAAAGCCCTGGCCGATTACGTTCACTCCAAGGGATTGAAGATCGGAATTTACTCTTCACCCGGGCCAAAGACCTGCGCGGGCTACGAAGGCAGCTACGGTCACGAACAGCAGGACGCGAACACCTACGCCGCCTGGGGCTTTGACTACCTCAAGTACGATTGGTGCAGCGCCGGCGACATTTACAAGGATGAGGATATGCAGGCCGTCTATCAGAAGATGGGTGATGCGCTGCTGAAGACCGGCCGGCCTATCGTTTTCAGTCTCTGCCAGTACGGACTGGCCGAGGTGTGGAAGTGGGGCCCGAAAGTCGGCGGAAACCTCTGGCGAACCACCGGAGACATCAGCGACCACTGGAAGTCGATGGAGAACATCGGCTTCAAGCAGTTCAACATCGCTCCCTTCATAGGGCCGGGCCACTGGAACGATCCGGACATGCTGGAAATCGGCAACGGCGGCATGAGCGGCGACGAGTACCGCACCCACATGGCCCTCTGGTCGCTGTTGGCAGCGCCCCTGCTTGCCGGCAACGACTTGCGCGCCATGAGTGATGAGACAAAATCTATCCTGATGAATACCGAGATTATCGCCATTGACCAGGATCCCCTGGCCAAGCCCGCGAAGAAGATCTCCGAGCGCGGTCCCACGCTGGTCGTCGCGCGCCCGCTCAACGACAACTCTATGGCCGTCGGGCTTTTCAATAGGGGTGAGGCCGCTGCAACCGTCACCGTCCCCTGGTCTGATCTGGGATTGCGCGGCAAGCTGAAGGTGCGCGACTTGTGGGCTCACCAGGATAAGGGCGCAATAGCGGATCAGTTCTCAGCCACGGTTCCCGCGCATGGTGTCGTGCTGATTACGGTCAAGCCCTGATGCGCCGGCCATAAATGGCAGCACCTTATTCATAGATACTCCCACTGCGCCGGTTGGCGCACAGCGGAGCTCTGCGATTTGGGAAAGCCCGACGCGGAATGAGGGGAGTTGGTGTAGGCTCAAGGCGAGCGATTGGCTTACGAATCGCGGTTGTCCCGGATGAAAATGTCGCCTGGACCAGGATGATGAGTGGCCGTACAGCACCCGCTGCGGGGGCGCAGATTGCTAAACCACGGAAACTGAGTATACTGGAAGTGAGGAAGGTCCGATGACCATCACTATCGAGATCCCGGACGGGTTGGCTGCCGCCCTCACTCCTTGTGGCCAGGACCTCTGTCGCGCCATCCTCGAAGCCATTGCCCTCGACGGTTATCGGCGCGACCGACTGACGGAAGCCGATATCCGCCAACTGCTCGGATTCGAAACCCGCATGGAAGTGCACGGCTTCTTGAAGGAGCACGGGGCGTTTCTGCCCTACACAATCCAAGACCTCGAACATGATCGCGAAGCAGCCCGCCAAGTCGCACGACTTGCCCAGACACAGCGGCAGAAAGAACTGGCCAGCAACCGGCACCCCAGATGATCGTCATTGCCGATACCAGCCCCATCAACTACCTCGTTCTAATTGACGAAGTGGAAGTGCTGCCAGCGCTCTACGGACGTGTTTTGGTTCCTCCTTCCGTATGCGCCGAACTTCAGCGGGCGCGCGCTTCGGAACGGGTGCGAACCTGGATTGCGCAGCCACCCCCGTGGCTGGAGGTACGCGCGCCGAGCCGATCGTTCGATGAGCAACTCGCCCGCCTAGACGCCGGGGAACGCGATGCCATTCTGCTGGCGGAGGAATTGGGGGCGGATCAACTCATTATCGATGAAATTCGCGGGCGGCGAGAGGCGGAGCGCCGCCGACTCCCATTCACCGGCACTCTGGGTGTCCTGGCTGCGGCTGCCGAGAACGGGCTTTTGGACCTGAGAAACGCCGTAGATCAGTTACGCCACACCAATTTCCACGTTGCACAGAATATCTTGGACCGCTTGATCGAGGGCCAACCCTAGACAAGAGGAGCAACCCACTCGGTGCCCTTTGTCAAGTGGGCCGAGTTGCAGAGTGTTGGACGCCCCGCGCACGACCCCAATTGAAGTGGATAGTTTCCGGTTGGCACACAGCAAGGCTGTGCGACCTGGCAAAACACGACGGGGAGGAAGGGAGTTGGTCCAGGCCCAACACGAACGAGCGAGTAATAGACAGAGGTTCCTCGGCGTGAAAATGCCGCCTCGCCTCTAAACCAGCATGGTGGGTGTTCGTACACCGCCTGCGGCGCGGTGCAGATCGCCAACGGAGAGTTTCGATCCGCCAGCCGCGGTCAATTCGCCTTTGGACTCGGCTCTGGGGTGCGCGCCTTTGCCCATTCGTTGACCAACTGCTTGGCGATTTTCCCCGCTGCGGCCCCTCCGTCGACGGCGGTGACCTTGCCTGAATCGAGGACTCTTGAGGTCTTCGAATCGGTCACCGAATAGGTGAATGTGTATGTGAACAGGGGGCGGTCAACCATAATAAGCAAGTCCGCAACCCGCATGTCCTTGACGACCATTAGCCCGAGGCTGTCGAAGTTTTTCTGGCTCGCCAGCGCCTTTTCCAATGTCTCAGGCGTGAAATACATACTGCGACTTGCAATGTGGAGCGTCTTTGCGGCGCGCAGGATGTCCTGCGCGCTGGAAGAAGCAACTGCGGCTGAGGAGGGCGACGGCTGACTGGCCGGCATCTGCAATGCCGCACCATTGCCAAGCGCAAGGCTCCCGGTCCCGTCTGCCAAGCCAATCACCGTCTCGATCGGCACCGCGAACCCAGCGCCCGACTGCATTCCCCCTTGGCCTAATGCAATGCCTCGGGTGATGACTCCTAGAAGAGCGCCCCGCGAGTCCACGAGCGGCCCTCCGCTCGCCCCGCCACTTACCGGGGCCGTGAACTGCAATACCCTGAATCCCTGCCCCGCTCCAGGTATCTCGTCCGCCAGCCGCAGGGCCGCTATGATTCCCTTGCTGGCGCTCCATGCGAGGCCGCTGGAATTGGACACGACATAAGCCGATTCGCCGGGCTTGGCTTCAGCACCCACCCCAATGGGAAGGGTGGGCAGGCTTGCGGCAGAAATCCTTAATGCCGCCACATCACGGCGCTTGTCAACCCCAATTAGCACAGCCTGATCGTACACATCGCCCGTGCGCAAGCGCACCTGCACTTCTCGGGCGTCCTTGACGGCATGGTACGCTGTTAGGATGACCCCGTTTGGCCGCACGATTACACCCGTGCCAATCGAGGAAAGCCTTCCCGCGCCTTCGCCAGAAAGGATAAGAACGGTGGCCGCGCTGATGCGCGCCACCACTTCGGAGTCGCTGGGAACCTCCTGGGCGGCGGCAGCGCAGAAACATAAGATGAGGGCAACAATCAAAACGTAGGTTCTATTCATGCCGCAGATTCTACTCTGCTGGTCTGACTAGTTCAAGATGTGATGGTGAGACCTGCACGACGGCTTGGACCCGTGGCCGCGCCGGGAATCGGTGTCAGCCTGCTCCAGACGCGCTGCGTCGCCATGCCTGATAGGCTTTGGCACCACTCGCTGGGGGCCGGGAAACTCCCGCCTCGGATTCTGCTTCTAAGCACCCAGCGACGAATTGCGGTGGTGCCAGAATGAACAAATGGCTCGCATCAATCTTGTGGCTCCTCCTGGCGATGCCCTTGTTCGGCTCCGGCAAGAAATGCACGGACGCCGAGGGCTTGGGTTTCGCCGGTCCTATCAAGTCAGTCTCAACCACGCAACAGACATTCACGCAACAGCCAGTCCAGCCTGCCGGCCCCAGTGTCATCTACCCGCTCTTCTGTGTGGATTGCGAGTTCGACAGGCAAGGCAACAAGGTTAGGGGCAAGAGTGGCAGCGACTTGGAGCGGAGGATCCTGGATGCGCAGGGAAGAGTGCAGGAAGAGATAACAGAAAACGAAAAGGGCGAGGTGATCTTCCGGGGCGTGTACACGAACGGCCCTGCGGGGAAGGTGCAAAGCGAGACTTACTTGAACGGGAATTTGTTAAGCACGGCCGACTTCAAGTATGACAGCCAGGGAAACATGATCGAATCGACCACCTACAAGCCTGACGGCACAGTTGAATCCCATAACTGGAACAGATTCGACGAGCACGGCAATGTGATTGAGTCGGTCTCGGAAGGCCCGGGGGACATCTATTACGATGTCGTTGAGACCTACAATCCCCGGACTGGGAACCTGGAAACATTCACCAGCTTGAACCGCGACGGCTCAACGCGGCTTTGGGTCACGATGAATGATAGTACGGTACTGTCGTTCTGGCAGCAGCCTGGGGATGAGCGCACCTATGGAAGCGACATCTGCTTTGCCGATGACAATGGGACAGAACGCGATTGCCGCGAGTACAATTCGGACGGGTCCTACGCCACGACGCATTACTCCTTCACTGACAAGACCAAGCGCAACCCAGTGAAAGTCATCCTGTGTGACGCCGAGCATCAGCTTGTATTGGAGGCCGACTACGACTACGAGCTTGACGCCTACGGAAACTGGACGAAGCGCACCATCTGGGTCCAGACGCGGGAATCAAGCGAGCGGCAACTGCTGGAAAAAGACGCCCGCACATTGAACTACTATGCTGCAGAATCCGCCTTCCCGCAGCCTTGAGCGCGGTGGCTGAATATCTCGGCAACAGCCACGCCGAGCTCCGGCCCGTGGGCAAGCACACGGCCGTAGAGCATCGCCGGCGGGCGCTGATTGCTAAGCCGCTGAGCTTCCTTCTGCGCCAGGCCGCGCTCGTCGCACCAGGCGGGCCAAGGCTGCCGCAATGCTCCCGAACAGCATCCCCGAGACCGTTGTGAATCCGACCCAAAAGATGAGTTGAGGGAAGAAGCCGAGCCACAGATACTTCGGCAAGAGGGCCATGCCGGCGGGCATGTCGGAGGGCGCTGCATCGTAGTGCGTGCCCCAACTTCCTCGGATGGCGAAGAACATGAGGATGGCCACAGGGATTCGTGCGGAGTATGCGTAGGCCAGCATTGTCTTGAAGAGGGTCGGCCAACCCGGAAGGGTCGCCAGCGTGCCGAGTGCAAGAACTGACCAGACAGCAACGAGTCTGGTGTAAAACGAGGAATTGAGATGCAAGGCTGGGGCGACGAAGAATCCTACTAAAACGACGGCAACGCCCAGCATCGCGAAAAGAATCGCGCGCCAGGGCGAGGCCGGGCCTCCGCCCCGCGCCGAAAGTCTCAAAGCGAAATAGACTCCGAACAAGGGCGCCAGCCACACAATGGCCACAATTGAGGCGCCCATGTCCGTGGAAAACCACGCCGTCGACCAGTGGCGAAGCTCGCCGAACAGCCGTAGCAGGGTGACTACCAATGTGATGATGGCCGGAGCCAATATGAGCTTCTTGATGGGTTGCCTGGCACTGCGATTTGCGTCCGTCATTGCATCCTCCGCGCGCCTCACGCTTTCTGCGGCTCTCCCACGCTTGCGAGGTCAGGGCTGCACGGGCGGCGGGAAAACCCTTCCAAGCCGTCATTCCGATCCCGCCTTGCGGGAGAGGAATCTTGCCTTGTGTATTTTAGCGCGGCGTTGACATGTCTGCACACGCAGTCTAACATCTGTCTGAAAGTTGGATTGCTCCTATGGTCGGTCGTACTATCGGCCACTATCGCATTGTCGAGATGCTCGGCGGGGGCGGCATGGGCGTGGTGTACAAGGCTGAGGACACCAAGCTGGGTCGGTTTGCCGCACTCAAGTTCCTGCCCGAGGAGCTTTCCAAAGACCGGCAGGCTCTGGAGCGCTTCCGGCGGGAAGCCCGTGCCGCCTCCGCGCTGAACCATCCCAACATCTGCACCATTTACGACATCGACGAGCATACAGACCAGCCGTTTATCGTGATGGAGTTCCTGGAGGGCCAGACGCTCAAGCACCACATCCAAGGCAAGCCTCTGAAAGTCGAGGAGGCCCTGGCAGTGGCGATCCAGATCGCCGACGCCCTGGACGCGGCGCACGCCAAAGGCATCATCCACCGCGACATCAAGCCGGCCAACGTGTTTGTGACGAATCGTGGGCAAGCTAAGATTCTGGATTTCGGCCTGGCCAAGTTGGCGACAGTAGGGGCGAGCGGCGCTCGCCCGTCGGACGAGGCCGAACGCCGTTCGGCCCTACCAGACGCACTGACGGCGTCGATCGAGCCCGAACACCTTACCAGTCCGGGCGTGGCGATCGGCACGGTCGCCTACATGTCCCCGGAGCAGGCTCTGGGGCAAGAACTCGATGGGCGCACGGATTTGTTCAGCTTCGGGGCGCTTCTTTACGAGATGGCCACTGGGCATCAGGCTTTCGTGGGCGCTACCTCCGCAGCCATCTTCGAGGCGATCCTGCACAAAGCACCCATCTCACCGATGCGTTTGAATCCTGAGTGTCCTGCTGATTTGGAAAGGATCATCAACAAGGCGTTAGAGAAGGATCGCGACCTGCGCTGTCAGTCGGCGGCGGAGCTTCGCGCCGATCTCATGCGCCTCAGGCGCGACAGCAGCTCAGGGGAAACTCTGAGCATGGCGGGCGCTCGCTGGGAGTTCGGCCGGGAGGGCGCTATCGTTCGGGCAGGGTCAGCGCTCCGCCGGGGCTGGTGGCTCGCGGCGATCGTGGCCTTCATTGGCGTCGGCCTCTTTGCCTACTTGGGGCTTCGGCCCTTGCCTCCACCCAGGGTGACGGGATACCAGCAAATCACGAGTGACGGCGTCGGGAAGGATCTCGTGGGCACGGACGGCGTGCGGCTATATTTCAGTGAGGGTTCTGGCTTAGAGCGTTGGATCGCGCAGATCGCCATAGGGGGTGGCGAACCGGCGCGCGTGACCATGCCCTCCCCGTCTTTCCAGCTCTTGGATGTGTCCCCGGACGGTTCGAGCCTGCTGGCTGGAGAGATAATCACCTACGGCCAAGGCCCGCTGTGGACCGTGCCTATTCTTGGCGGCTCTCCGCATCGTATCGGCAACCTTGTCGCCAGAACGGCGGCGTGGTCGCCGGATGGCCAGCGCGTGGCCTATGTGCAGGGGAAGGACTTGTTCGTTGCCCAAAGCGACGGAAGCGTGGCGCTTAAACTGGCGAGTGTCTCAGGCTTCGTTTTCCGTCCCGCCTGGTCGCCAGATGGCAGCCGAATCCGCTTTACGGCGGGCGACGAGGACAGGCTTTCGCAGACTTTGTGGGAAGTATCGACAGAACGACCCAACGCCCACCCCCTGTTTCCGGGGTGGCACAACCCACCTGACGAATGCTGCGGCAAGTGGACTACGGACGGTAAGTATTTCGTTTTCTACTCGCAGGGGGGCATTTGGGCTCTGGCAGAACGACGCGGGCTACTGCGTCGGGCCGCTCCGCAGCCGGTGCGCCTTACCAGCGGCCCCATTCCTTTCACCGAAGTCCTGCCCTCCAAAGATGGAAAACATTTGTTTGCGACCGGCACGGCGCCACGCGGGGAACTGATCCGGTTCGATGTCCGAAGCGAGCAATTCGTACCCTTCCTCTCCGGCGTCTCGGCGGAGCATGTGTCGTTTTCGAAAGACGGCCAGTGGGTGGCGTATATCACTTTCCCCGACGGGGCGTTGTGGCGGAGCAAGGCCGACGGGACCGACCGGCTTCAGCTTATCCAATCATCCTTTTTTTCCTCTATGTTCTCAGCCTTGGCGGCGAGCGCAACTCCGTCGTCCTACGCCCTCAATCCACGCTGGTCGCCCGACGGGAGTGAAATCGCTTACTCCTCCCAGGTGCCTGGGCGGTTGGCTAAGATCTATCTCGTTTCGGCGACTGGCGGCCAGCCTCAAGAGTTGCTCCCTAACCTGAACGAGGTTCAGTCGGACCCAACCTGGTCCGAGGATGGCAAGAGGATCTGCTTCGCAGGAGGCTCGAGCACGGCCGCCCTGCCCAGCCCGAATATCCACATTCTTGACCTTGAAACCCGGACAGTCGCCGACGTGCCCGACTCGAACGGATTCTTCTCTCCTCGTTGGTCGCCCGATGGGCGTTACCTCGCGGCGCTAGGCGTCGATTCCACCAAGTTGGCCCTTTTCGATTTCTCTGCCCAGAAGTGGGAGAAAGTCGTCGAGGGAGGCTTCTTTAGCTTTCCTTACTGGTCGCACGATGGACGTTACGTTTATTATCTTCAGGGGGTTCGCAGTCCAGCCGTCATGCGCTTCCGCACAAGCGACAGGAAAGCAGAGCGCGTCGTGGATCTCAAGGATATCCGCACGACGGGGTTCTATGGGGCGTCGCTCTCCCTCACCCCGGACGATCAGCCCATTTTTACACGCGACATCGGCACGCAGGAGATCTTTGCTCTCGATTGGCAGGCGCCGTAGCCGGCAGTCCCCCTGACAGTCTCCTTCAGAGTATCTGTACAAATCGCGTGCGAGCGCGGCGGGAGGAAGCGTAAGCCAGACTTGTTTTTTAAGTCTGTGGCTCATGTGTGTTAGTTTTTGAACGAACCGCGGACCTGCGAATCGAATGCGCGCTGACGTGCTTGCTGCTGGCGCGCAAGCTGTCATACATGTATGATATGTATGAAGGATAGTGCAAAGGGAGAATTCAATGCTTTCGATCCGGCTCGACCCTGACGTCGAAAGGCGCCTGACAGATCTGGCGAAGCGCACGGGGCGCACGAAGTCCTACTACGCTCGTGAACTCATCGAGGGCAACCTCGAAGACCTTGAAGATCGCTATCTTGCCGAGGCGCGGCTGGAGAAGCGCCGCCCGCCGCTCACCAGCCGGCAAGTGAGGAAAGAGCTTGGCCTGGACCATTGAGTACGATCCCCGTGCTTTGAAGGATCTCCAGAAGCTTGACCGGACGAGCCAGCGCGAAATCCTCGATTACATGGATCAGCGCGTTGCGTCGGCCAAGGACGCGCGCGACTTCGGCAAACCTCTTCGCGGTAGCAAGTTTGGGTTGTGGCGGTATCGGGTGCGGGATTACCGCATCATTTGTGAACTACAAGAGGAGCGCTTGGTA
>Ga0187784_10000119_pt1 | contig 49234 bp, 41 predicted proteins | sample 1015_SJ02_MP15_2_FD_132964 | JGI IMG/M metagenome (GOLD analysis project Ga0187784, IMG submission 132964) | Tropical peat soil microbial communities from peatlands in Department of Meta, Colombia - 1015_SJ02_MP15_20_MG | ecosystem: Environmental > Terrestrial > Soil > Wetlands > Peat | place...
CGAAATCAATTCGCCATCCCACGCGAATGCGATTGACGGCGGCCCGGAAATTGCATGGAAATTGCGTATACTTGAGGGCCCAAAGGCCGTTCGTATCGCGTATCAGCATGTCCATCCTCGTCGGACTTCATCACTCGACGCGCTACGAATACGACCGGCCGGTCGGTCTCGGGCCGCAAATCGTGCGACTGCGGCCGGGACCGCACTGCCGCACGCGGATCGTGAGCTACTCGCTCACCGTCCGGCCCGCCCAGCATTTCGTGAACTGGCAGCAGGATCCGCACGGCAATTGGCTTGCGCGTTTCGTCTTTTCTGAAAAAACCAAAGAATTTTCCGTTACGGTCGATCTCCTGGCCGATCTCGAAGTCGTCAACCCGTTCGATTTTTTCGTCGAGCCTTATGCGCAAACATGGCCGTTCACATTTCCCGCCGAGTCGCAAGCTGACCTTTCCGCTTTCGCCGAGCCGGAACCGGCAGGCCCGCGCTTGACCGAACTGATCCGGTCGATCCCGCGCGAGACGCGCAACACCGTCGACTTTCTGGTTGGACTTAATCAGCGCCTGCAACGGATGATCCGTTATCTCATCCGCATGGAGCCGGGCGTGCAGACACCCGAAGAGACGCTGGCATCCGCCGCCGGCTCCTGCCGCGATACGGCTTGGCTATTGGTACAGCTCCTGCGCCACATCGGCCTGCCGGCGCGCTTCGTATCCGGTTATCTCATCCAGTTGCGGCCGGACGTAAAGCCGCTCGAGGGCGCCGTCGGCGCCGAACGCGACTTCACCGATCTGCACGCATGGACCGAGGTGTATCTGCCCGGCGCGGGCTGGATCGGTCTCGATCCGACGTCGGGATTGCTGTGCGGCGAAGGCCACCTGCCGGTCGCAGCGACGCCGCATTTTCGCAGCGCCGCTCCGATCAGCGGCCTGGTCGAACCGAGCGAGGTTCGCTTCGCGTTCGAAATGAGCGTGAAGCGCATCGCCGAACAGCCGCGGGTCACGGCCCCGTTTTCGGAAGAGGCCTGGACTGCGCTCGATGCGCTTGGCGAGAAAGTTGACGCCGATCTTGTCGCGCAGGACGTACGCCTGACGATGGGCGGCGAACCGACCTTCGTGTCGGTCGACGACTATCAGTCGGCCGAGTGGAGTACCGCCGCGCTCGGTCCGATGAAGCGCGTACGCGCCGACGATCTGATCCGGCGCCTGCGCCGGCGCTTCGCGCCGGGCGGCTGCCTGCATTACGGCCAGGGCAAGTGGTATCCCGGTGAACCGCTCCCGCGCTGGGCATTCTCGCTTTATTGGCGCCGCGACGGCGTGCCGATCTGGCGCGACGCGCGTCTGATCGCGCGCGAAGCCGCCGATCACAGACCGACGGTGCAGGATTCACAGCACCTCGCCGAAGGGATTGCCGCTCATCTCGGAATCATGGCCGATTACGTGCAGCCCGCTTACGAGGACCCGGCCGACCGGATGCTCAAGCAAGGTTTGATACCGGAAAATGTCGATCCGAGCGATCCCAAGATCGACGATCCGCATGAGCGTGCGCGTATTCTCGGTCTGTTTGACAGCCGAATCGGCGAGCCGGCGGGGTTCGTGCTGCCGCTGCAATGCTGGACCGCGCAGGCAAAACCGGGATGGCTGAGCGAGCTGTGGCAGACCCGCCGCGGCCGATTGTTCCTGGTTCCCGGCGACTCGCCACTCGGCTTTCGGCTGCCGCTGCAATCCCTGCCTTATCTTGCTCCCGTCGACTATCCGCACCCGGTGCCGGCCGATCCCTTCGCCGAGCGCCGGCCGCTGCCGGACCCCCGCATCACCCCTCCGATCGCAAAGCCGGCGTCGCGCAACGCGGTCGGCGAAGAGGCTTCACCGCCGCTTGCGCCGGGGACACCGGCAACGCAGCCGCCGCAACGCACGGCAGCCGCGTCCGCCGGATCGACGATGCCGGTGCGCACGGCGCTGACCGTCGAAGTGCGCGACGGACATTTGTGCGTCTTCATGCCGCCGGTCGAGACGCTCGCCGACTATCTTGAACTGCTGGAGGCGGTCGAGACAGCGGCGGCCGAACTGAGCCTGCCGGTCCATATCGAGGGTTACGCACCGCCGCCCGACCCGCGGCTCAACGTCATCAAGGTGACGCCCGATCCCGGCGTCATCGAGGTCAATGTCCATCCGGCGCAATCATGGCCGGAAGCTGTCGCGATCACCCGCGCCCTCTACGAAGAGGCGCACTTGGCGCGGCTCGGCACCGACAAATTCATGATCGACGGCCGGCATACCGGAACCGGCGGCGGCAACCATGTCGTCCTCGGCGGCAGCGATGCCGCCGACAGCCCGTTCCTGCGCCGGCCCGACCTGCTCAAGAGCCTGGTGCTCTATTGGCAGCGGCGGCCGTCGCTTTCGTATTTCTTCTCCGGCTTGTTCATCGGACCGACCAGCCAGGCGCCGCGCATCGATGAAGCGCGCCAGGACATGCTCTATGAGCTTGAAATCGCGCTCGGCAACGTGCCGCCGCCGGACAGCGCGGCAAGCGTGGCGCCGTGGCTCGTCGATCGCTTGTTCCGCAATATCCTGGTCGACGTCACCGGCAATACCCACCGCACCGAGATCTGCATCGACAAATTGTTTTCGCCCGACGGCCCGACCGGCCGGCTCGGCCTCGTGGAATTCCGCTCTTTTGAAATGCCGCCGGACGCGCGCATGAGCCTCGCCCAGCAACTGCTGCTGCGCGCCCTCATCGCCATGTTCTGGCGCGCCCCGCTCGACGGCAAGCCGGTGCGCTGGGGAACGGCCTTGCACGATCGTTACATGCTCGAGCATTTCGTCTGGCGCGACCTCCTCGAAGTCTTGGACGATCTCGGGCGCGGCGGCTACGCCTTCGATCCCGCGTGGTTCGAAGCGCAACGACAATTCCGCTTCCCGCTGTACGGCTCAGTGCAGCACGCGGGTGTGCGGCTCGAGCTGCGGCAGGCGATCGAGCCCTGGTATGTGCTCGGCGAAGAAGGCGCGGCCGGCGGCGCCGTGCGGCTCGTCGATTCATCCGTCGAGCGGTTGCAAGTGAAGGTCGACGGCCTCGACGCAGGCCGTCACGTCATCACCTGCAACGGCGCCCGCGTTCCGCTCGCGTCCACCGGCCGTTCCGGCGAATTCGTCGCCGGCGTGCGCTTCAAGGCTTGGAATCTCGCCTCGAGCCTGCATCCGACCATCGGCGTCGATGCGCCGCTGACGTTCGACATCGTCGATACCTGGAATCGGCGCTCGCTCGGGGGCTGCGTCTATCACGTCGCGCATCCCGGCGGCCGCAATTATGAGACCTATCCGATCAACTCCTACGAGGCGGAGGCGCGCCGCCGCGCGCGTTTCCAGGACCACGGCCATACCGGCGGACCGATCGGCGTTCCCCCGCTCGAGCTCTCGCTCGAGTACCCGACCACGCTCGATCTGCGGCGCGCGGTCTGAAGGCCATCGCCATGGCAGCGCATCCCGACATTGTCGAACAAGGAAGAGCAAGCCTCGAGCAGTTCGTGGCCGGCTACCGGCCGCTGCCCGGCATCTTCGACGAGATGATGGACGGCGACGGGCGCGTGCGCGCGCACTGGCAGCGGTTTCTCGGCATGCTGGCGGGGCTCGGCGGCGAGGAGATCAACCGCCGCTTCGCCGCCGCCGACCGCTACCTGCGCGGCTCCGGCGTTTTTTATCGCGTCTACGAAGATGCCGCCGGCATCGAGCGGCCTTGGCCGCTCAGCCACGTGCCGCTCATCATCGAGCCCGCCGAATGGACGCAACTGGAGGCGGGCCTTATCCAGCGCGCCGAGCTTCTCGAAGCGATCCTCGCCGACGCCTACGCCCCGGCGACGTTGAGCCGCGACGGCCGGCTGCCCGCCGCCTTGATCGCCGGCAATCCGGAATTTCTCCGCCCGCTGGTCGGCGTCGCGCCTCCCGGCGGCGCGCATCTGCGCTTTTACGCCGTCGACGTCGGCCGCGGCGCCGACGGCCGCTGGTGGGTGCTCAGCGATCGCGCGCAGGCGCCTTCGGGGGCCGGCTACGCCATCGAGAACCGCCTCGCTCTGTCGCGCGCCATTCCCGACATCTACCGTTTGACGCGGGTCGAACGCGTCGCGCCGTTCTTCCAAGCCTTGCAGGCGGAGCTTTACGCGCTCAGCCGCCAGGACGACGCCCATATCTGTTTGCTCACGCCCGGCCCGATGAGCGAGACCTATTTCGAGCACGCCTATCTCGCGCGCTATCTCGGGCTGTTGCTGGTCGAAGGCGAAGATTTGAGCGTGCGCGACGACGGCGTTTTCGTGCGCACCGTATCCGGCTTGCAGCGCACGGAAGTGCTGCTGCGGCGCATCGACGCCGACTTCGTCGATCCGCTTGAGCTCAATGCCGCCTCGCGGCTGGGAGCGCCCGGCCTCCTGCAAGCCGTGCGCGACGATAAGATCGTCGTCATCAATGCGCTCGGCGCCGGCCTTATCGAGGCGCGCGCGATGCTGGCGTTCCTGCCGGCGCTGGCGCCGGTCGTGCTCGGCACCGAGCTTGCCATCCCGAACGTGGCAACGTGGTGGCTCGGGCGGGCCGACCTGCGCGAGGAGATGATCGAAAAGCTCGACCGCATGGTGATCGCGCCGGCATTCGAGTCGCCGACCGACGCTCGCAACGGCAGCGAAGTTTTGGGCGCCAAGCTTGACGATGCGCAGCGCCGGGCCCTCATCCGTTCGATTCGCGACCGCGGCGTCGATTACGTGGCGCAGGAGGCGGTCACGCTGTCGAGCATGCCGGTCTGGCGCGACGGCCGCCTGCAACCACGGCCGTTCACCTTGCGCCTGTTCCTCGCCAAGGTCGGCGAGCGCTGGCAGGTCATGCCCGGCGGCTTCGTGCGCATCGCCGACAATGCCGACGCGCGTGCGGTGAGCCTGCAACGCGGCGCCGCCACCGCGGATGCCTGGGTGCCGGCGCACGGCCCGGTCGCCGAGACTACGCTGTTGCCGACGCCGGAGCGCATTCAGGTCCAGCGCGCCACCGGGCTGCTGCCAAGCCGCGCGGCCGACAATTTGTTTTGGGTCGGACGCTACGTCGAGCGCGCCGAGGCAACACTGCGGCTCATCCGCACCATGATCAACCGCGCCGCGGAGGCCGATGAGGCGTCGACACCGGTGATCGGCAGCATCGGCGCTTTGCTCGAAGCCTGGGAAGCGGTCCCGCGCGAAACCGGCGGCGGGCCGACGGCATTCACCGCACGCGCCGTGCTCACGCGCGCCGACTTGCCGGGCTCGCTGCCGCATCTCGCCGGCGCCGCAAGGACGGCCGCCTCCGTGATCCGCGATCGCTTCTCGCCCGACGCTTGGCGCGCCATCAACGACCTCGCCACCATGATCGCCACGCCGTTGCCGATCGGGCCTGCGGAAACCGCGATCGTCGAGCGCGTCGAAGCGGCCTTGCGCATTATTTCCTCGCTCTCGGGGCTGGCGCAGGAAAACATGACGCAGCTTGCCGGCTGGCGTTTTCTCGAACTCGGTCGCCGCATCGAGCGCGCCGTCCTGACCGGCCGGCTGGTGCGCCGCTTCGCCCTCGCCGGCGCACCCGATGGCAGCCTCGACATCTTGCTCGAACTCGCCGACAGCCAGATCACCTACCGGCAGCGTTACGTCATGGTCGCAGCCTGTACGCCGGTGATCGACCTCGTCATGCTCGATCCCAACAACCCGCGCTCGGCGGCGTTTCAACTCGACCGCATCGAAACGCATCTGTCCGCGCTGCCCAAACGCAACGTCGCCGGCCGCCTCTCGCCGGTACAGCAGATCGCCGCCGCGATCGCGACGCGCTTGCGCACCGTCGAGGCGGCTGCGATCGACGAAACGCTGATCCTCGACATCGAGCAATCGCTGATGAAGCTTTCGGATGCGATCACCGCGGCCTATCTCACCAACAATGAGCGCTACGAGTCCGCATGGGAGGCGCTGGCGTGATCTACGACGTGCGGCAGGCGACGACCTGCGTCTATGCCTCGCCCGTGGCGCATGCGCGCCATGTGCTGCGGCTCACCCCGATTCATCGCGACGGTCAGCGCGTGCATGTCGCCGCCTTGCAGATTTTTCCCGAACCGCACCGCCGACGCGAAGGGCGAGACTTTTTCGGCAATCGCTTGACCTGGATCGACGTCGAGGAGCCGCACGAAACGCTCACGGTCAAATTGGCGGCGCGCGTCACGGTCGACCCGCCGGCGGAGCCGCGCATGCCGACGACGCCGGCCTGGGAGGCCGTGCGCGAAGAGGCATTTGCGACCAACGACGTGAGCCCGTTGTCGCCCGCGCACTTCTTGTTCCCGAGCCGCATGGTCACGCTCGATCCGGAAATTCGCGACTATGCGCATACGAGTTTTTCCGCCGGGCGGCCCGTGCTCGAGGCCGCCGTCGAGTTGATCAATCGCCTCAAGTCCGACATCGCCTACGAAATCGGCGCGACCACCGTCACCACCACACCGCCGATGTCATTTGCGCTGCGCCGCGGCGTTTGCCAGGATTTCGCGCATATCATGATCTCCGGATTGCGCGGCATCGGCTTGCCGGCCGCCTATGTCAGCGGCTATCTGCGCTCCGCCCCACGCACCGATCCGGCGCGATTGCTGGGCGCCGACGCCATGCACGCCTGGGTACTGGTGTGGTGCGGTTCACAAACCGGCTGGATCGGGCTTGATCCGACCAACGCCGTTGTCGCCTGCGATGAACATATCGTGCTGGCCATCGGACGCGACTATACCGATGTTGCACCGATGGACGGCGTGATCATCAGCGCCGGCGCACAGCGTCTCGACGTCGCCGTGAACGTCACGCCGGCCGGCTGAGCTGCCTCAACGCCGGGAGTTTGCGTATGCGCGCCTATCAACTGCCGAAGAGCGGCGCCGGGGTCGACGCGCTGACGATCGTCGATCGGCCGGTGCCGAAGCCGCTCTACCGGCAAGTGCTGGTCAAGATCGCCGCCTGTTCGCTCAACTACCGCGACTTGCTCATCGTGCGCGGCGGTTACCGTGCGCCGGTGCGCGACAATCTGATTCCTCTGTCGGACGGCGCCGGCGAGGTGGTCGAAGTCGGCCCCGGGGTCACCCGCGTCAAGATCGGCGACAAGATAGCCGGCTGCTTCTTCCAGCGCTGGCCGGGCGGCGAGCCGGACGCAAGCCTCGGCGCCTCGGCGCTCGGCGGCAGCCTCGACGGCATGCTCGCCGAATACGCCGTGCTCGAAGAAGATGGCGTCGTCGCAATCCCTCAGCATTTGTCGCTTGAAGAAGGCGCGACGCTGCCCTGCGCCGGCGTGACCGCGTGGTACGCCATCATGCATCACGCCAAGCTCGTCACCGGCCAAACGGTGCTGCTGCAGGGCACCGGCGGCGTCTCGATCTTCGGGCTGCAATTGGCGCACGCGATGGGGATCACGACCATCATCACGTCGTCGAGCGACGAAAAGCTTGCGCGCGCCAAAGCGCTCGGCGCGACCTTCGGCATCAACTACAAGACGACGCCGGAATGGGACCGGGCGGCGCGTGAACTCACCGGCGGACGCGGCGTCGACCACGTCCTCGAAGTCGGCGGGGTGGCGACGCTGACGCGCTCCTTCAACGCCATCCGCCCGGGCGGCAAGATCAGCATCATCGGCAGCGTCAGCGGCGGCGCGCGCGAGCTTCATCCGGGGCTGATCTTTTCCAGGCGCGCCAACGTGCAGGGCATTTCCGTCGGCTCGATGCGGGATTTCGAGGCGATGAACGCCGCCATCGCGGCGAACAAGGTCAAGCCGGCAATCGACCGCGTGTTCGGTTTCGACGACGTCAAGGCCGCCTTCAACCACATGGCCACGGGCGCTCATTTCGGCAAAATCGTCGTGCGCGTTGCGTGAGTGGTGGGCCGTCAAGGCACCGGCAGGCCGCCAGCGCTATCGCGCCACCACCCGCGTCGGCGGGAATGCGACCTCGATCAAGGTGCCGGCGTTCGGCGCGCTCTTGATGCTGAAATGCGCGCGGTTTGCCTCCGCCAGCGCCTTGGTCAGCGGCAGTCCGAGCCCGGTCCCGCCCGAGCCCCAGCTTCCGGAGGTCGCCACCTGCCGGAATGGCTCGAGCGCCGCTTCGACGTCCTTTTCGCTCATGCCGACGCCGGTATCACGCACGCGCAGCACCGCCTCGCCGCTGTCGGCGAACGCCGTCGATACGATCACCTGGCCGCCCGGGCCGGTGAACCTGATCGAGTTCGAGAGCAGATTGAGCACGATCTGACGGAGCGAGCGCTCGTCGGCGACGATTTGCGGCAAGCCGGGCGTGAGCGAGGTGCGAATGATGATGCGCGCGCGGCTCGCCTGCGGCTGCATGATGCCGACGCATTGCTGCGTGAGGTCGTTGAGGCTGACGTTGGCGAAGGTCAGATCGAGCTGACCGGTCTCGATCTTGGAAAGATCGAGCAGATCGTTCAACAATGAGACGAGATGCATTCCACCGGCGTGGATGTCCTTCAGATATTCGCGGTAGCGCTCGTTGCCGATCGGGCCGAAGCGCTCCGCCATGATCACCTCGGCAAAGCCGGTGATGGTGTTGAGCGGGGTGCGAATCTCGTGGCTGACCTTGGCGACGAAATCCGCTTTCGCCGCCGCCGCCCGTTGCGCCTCGCGCGTCGCCGTGCGCAGCTCCTCCTCGGTATTCTTGAAGGATTCGAGCTTGGCCTTGAGCTCGCGGATTTCGTTCTCGGCCGCGCTCAGCGAAGGTGACGTCGCGCGGCGGCGTTCTTCGGCCTCGCCGTTACTCAAGATCAGCGCCAGCGCCGACGCGCCACCCCAGGGGACCGTGAACAAGCGGCCCGCAACCGGGCGGCGGTCGCCGCCGCGCGTCGCGATCGACAGCGTTTGCATGCCGCTGCGTTGCGCGAGCGCACCGGGCTCGACAAGAAGCGCGCCCAGACCGCCGGCGGCGGCAAGCGCATCGAGGTTTTGATAACCGCTCAATTCGAAAAAATGGCGATTGGCGTAGAGGAGCGAGTCGTAGCGGTAAATCAGCACGCCGAGCGGAATGCGATCAAGCAGCAGCGGCTCGAGTGCAGCCAAGGCCTGCCTCGGCGCCGCCGCGGCTTCCTCGCCGGGCGATTCGGCGCCAGAAAGAGCGGCCGCGGGCTCGGCGGATTCGCTGGGAATTGCCGGCGGTTCAGGCGGCATGCTGCCGCCGCTCTCGGAGGCCTCGCGCCCTCCCCGTAAGCGCGCGGTCAATTCTTGCGCCAGTTCGCGAAACGCTTTGCGCTCCACCGGGCTCAGGCTGGGTGTCTTTGGCTCGGGCGCCGCACCGGGACGGAACTGCACGACATTGGCGGGGGAAAGCGCCGCGCTTGGCGGCGCGGGCTCGGTACCGCGCGCGATGACTTCGGTTTGCGCAGCCAGCAATGCCGCGGCCGCGGATTTCGTCTCCGCGATCGGCGCCTCGCCTGGCGGCTCCGCCGAGGCGGCGCCACCTTCGTCGACCGGCGCCTCCGGCTGCGCGACGAAGCTGAACGGACGCTCGCGGCGCGCGCGCATCAATTGGTTGATACGGCCGACGTCGCGACAGACGCCGAACCCGCGATAGCCGCGAAAGTCGCGCGCGCGATCGAACACCGGAAGCCCGGACAGTTCGACAGGCAGCCGCTCGCCGCCGTCGTCGACCGGCCAGGAGACGGTGATGCCGCTCCAGGTTTCGTGCGTGGCCACCGCGCGCGCGACCTGATTTTCCGGATCGAGCTTCAGCTCGATTGCGATCTCGGTCCACAATCGGCCGAATGCGGCAGTCGTTCGCGGTCCGATGAGCTCGATGAAGTCGTCCGAACCGATCACAAAGCGGCCGTCGGCATCCATCTGCCAGACGAAGCGCAAGGGATGACGCCGCTCGGCAACGGTTTCGTCATGCGCGGAAGGCCGCGACACTTGCGGCGCCGGTGACGCGGCAGCCGCCGGTTGCGCAGGCACCGTCACGGTTTCAGCGGCCGGCGCCTCGCGCTTCTGCGCGGCAAATGTCACGACCAGCACGGTCGATGCATCGCCGCCGATACGGTCGACGGTGATCGCACCGTCACTGGCGCTGCCGGCCGCGAGCGCTTGCGAAGCGATCGCCGCAAGGCCGAGAGCCGATAATGTCGGCGGCGTCCCGGCAACGTGCATCCGTGCCGCTTCAGTGGCGTAGAGGAGCGTGCCGTCCGGCGCGAACACTGCAAGCGATCGTTCGCCGTTCTGGAACAGACGGCTGACCCGCTCGCGCAGCGTCAGCGGCGGTCCGGCCGCCTCGGTGGCGATGACGAGAACCGCCGCCTGGCCGTCGTCGAGAACATGGCGCGAGCACAGGCAGGTGAGCGCACGACCGAAGCTCGCTCCGAAGCCACGCAAACGCTCCAGCCGCGCGAGCCCCGCCGGCGGCAGCGTTGCCGCAAGCCGAACGATCTCGACGGTGGCCGGATGCTTTAGGTCGAACCGCCGCGCGGCGCACTCGCCGATAGCGGCGGCGCCGAAGACCGCACCGCCGACCGCATTCGCCCACAGCATTCGCGACCCGTCCGCGCTCCACAACCAGGCAGGTGTCGCGCTGGTCGCGTGGTCGGCGAGCTCAGTTGCGAGTCGCGGGTCGCGCGAGGAGGCGAACGCTTGCTCCACGATCGGCATGCGGACAATGACTCATTGCCTAACAAATTCTTAATAGTGCGGGCGGCCGCCGCCGTCCACGTCCGGCTCTCGACCCGCTTTCGGCAAGGACGGATAACCTTAATGGCACCAATGACTTGACGCCGCGCCAAGATCGGGATGCACCGCGGCAGCGAATTCGCGCTAGGATGATGCGGTCAGGGGGTACGAGGAGCTGACAATGGCCAAGGAACCGTTCGAGCAATTCGCAATGCCCAACGAAATGCGTGCTTTCGTCGAACAGAGCGTGGCGCATGCGCGAGGCGCTTTCGACGGCATTGTCCAGGCGGCGAACCAAGCCGTCGCCCAATGGCGCGGTCATACGGAAGCGGCACGCGCCGGCGCCAGCGAAATTGCGCACAAGTCGATGGCTTATGCCGAGCAGAACATGGCGGCGACATTCGACTTCGCCCGAAAGATGATGAACGCAAAGGACCCGACCGAACTCATGCGCCTGCAATCGGAGTATCTCAGCCAGCAGATGAAAACGCTCACGGCGCAGGCGAAGGACCTCGGACAAAGTGCTGCCAAAATAGTCATGGATGCTACCAAGCCGAAAACGTGAAATTCTCCACAGCCGTTTTGTAGAAAAATTAATATAATCAATGCCATGAGCATTATTTGTGCGATGCAATAATTCTTATTGCAATGCACCAAAATCTTTGCTATATAATGTTGAGGGAAGAGCCCGGGGCTTAGAAGTTGTGCTGCGTATGGCCGCGGGGTCGATGAAATGTAATGCCGCGCGCTATTGGGCGGCGAGGCAAGTCGAGAATTCGAGGCCGATCGCGAATTCTCCGTTGAAAAAACAGCCCAAGGAACCCAGAGAGCAAGGACAAGTGTCATGGCAGAAGCCGCACCTGCTGCCCCCAAAGCAAAGACCGCCAAGCCGGCGACAGCCGCGTTTGAAATGCCGAAGTTCGAAATGCCGAAATTCGATATCCCGAAGGTCGAGATGCCGGCCGCCTTCCGCGAGTTCGCGGAGCGCGGTGTCGCGCAGGCCAAGGACACCTACGAAAAGATGAAGGCCGCCGCCGAAGAGGCGACGGACGTTCTCGAAACCACCTATTCGACGGCCACCAAAGGCGCCTCCGACTACGGCCTCAAGGTGATCGAGGTGGCGCGCGCCAACACCAATGCCGCATTCGACTTTGCCGGCGAGATCATGGCGGCGAAGACGTTGTCGGAGGTCGTCGAGCTCACGAGCGCGCATGCGCGCAAGCAATTCGAAGCGTTGACGCAGCAGAGCAAGGAGCTTGGTGCGCTGGCGCAGAAGGTTGCCACCGAGACGGCCGAGCCGATCAAGAGCGGTATGAACAAGGCGTTCAGCAAGGTCGCCTGAACGAACGGCCCATATTCGCTTTTTGCTGTTCCCCGTCGCGCGACAGGGATAAAGCCCGGGTTTTTCGGCCCGGGCTTTTGCTTGTGCGTGCTTTAAGGCCGTGCCGGCGGAGCGCGCGGATGCGAACCGACGGGCTCGACCTTGCCAAACCGGCGACTTCCTCCTCGCCACGTCATTGCTTTAGACGATTGCCGCACTAATATTTTGGCGAAGCATGATCTTTTCGGAAAACCGGCTTCCACTTTTGCGGATCATGCTTTAGCTTTCGCGCGCCTGCCGACTGCGGGCCGTGCAGCTGTAGCTCAGTTGGTTAGAGCGCCTGACTGTGGATCAGGAGGTCGGTGGTTCGAGTCCACCCAGCTGTACCACCAAAAACAATTACTGAGCGTTGGGCTCGTTTTCGAGCACATCCACGAGCACGTTTCAGAGCTTTTGTTACAGACACAACGATTAAAGTTAGCTGTTAAGGTCGCCTCGCGACGTGCTCTCCTCGTGGCTGGCCGCCATATGAGCTGAGCAAAAAATATTTGGCGTGCTGCAATCTTCTCGGCTCCCGCACATTTTGCGAAGCGATTATAAATGGCCTCGTCGTGATCAATTCCAGAAACGCTTTGATCCTGATTAAAAATATAAATTGAGAACACCTGTGGAAGAGACTATTTGCATTATTAATAAGTCATTAATCAGCAAAATCCAATTTCTTTCAACAAACCGAACGGGACGCTATCGATCACCTAGCATCGTTGCCGCTCACCGACAACAGCACTCTCGTTAAACTAGCAAAGACCGAATGTCGCAAGGCGAAAGGAAAATTATATGATGGATGTCAATCGTCGGGCAGTATCGGTTGGCCGCGCAAAGGTTCATGGATCCACATATGGATTTCATTTTTTGGCGCTGGCACTGACATTTGGTCTGCAGATTCTCGAGACAGCTGCGATACAATTTAATCAATTAGCGATCGCTTACGGGCTTGGATTTGCGGTTATTGCAGCGGCCGGGCTGCAGTGATCTTGCAGCTAAGTCGCAAGCTGCCCATTGGCGAGGGGTTAACGTCGGATAACATCATAATCCGCGCTGCACTTGAGGCGTGCAAAACGAACGTGATGGTGGCCGATGGGAACTACAATATCGTTTACATGAACAAGACGATGAGGGAGATGATGCAGGTGGCCGAGGTCGATCTGCGCAAGGACATTCCCGCACTCGATACTCGCACGCTGATCGGTACAAATATTGATGTTTTTCACAAGAATCCCTCACATCAACGCCGCATCCTGGATGGTCTCAACAGTGTGTTTGAAACCGATCTCAATGTTGGCGGGAGGAACTTCCATCTGGTCGTGACGCCGATCCGGAGTAACGGCGGAAATCGTATCGGCACGGTCGTTGAGTGGAAGGACGAAACCGAACAAAAGAACCTGGAGATTGCGGCCGCCCGCGTCCGCAGCGTTCTAGATTCTTGCTCGACAAACGTGATGGTGGCCGATGAGAACTGTAAAATCGTCTATATGAATCACACTTTGATCAAAATGCTCAAGGTGGCCGAAGCCGATCTGCGCAAGGAGCTACCAAGTTTCGACAGCGAGAAATTGCTTGGCACATCGATGGACGTATTTCACAAGAATCCCGCGCACCAACGGCGCCTTATCGAAACACTCGTTGGCACCTATGAAGCAGATATCAAGGTAGGCCCACGCCGGTTCCATCTGATTGCATCGGTTGCAAAAGACGCCAATGATCGGCGCTTCGGTACCGTCGTCGAGTGGAAGGACACCACCGCCGAAAAGGCAATCGAAAGGGCAATCGAGGAAGAGATCAACAGTATGGTGAAGGCTGCGGTCGATGGTGATCTTACGCAACACGTCACTCTCGACGGTAAAACCGGCTTCATACTCAATCTTGCCACTGCAGTGAATAAATTGTCCGAATCGTTCGCCAGCGTCGTCCGCGAGGTGAAGCAGACTGCCCACGAGGTCGCCAACGCATCGGCCGAAATAGCGACAAGCACCACCGACCTCTCGCAGCGCACCGAGGAGCAAGCCGCCAGCCTGGAAGAAACCTCGGCCTCTATGGAAGAAATCTCCGCGACGGTGAACAAGAACGCGGAGAATGCCCAGCGGGCCAAACAATCTGCATACAACACGCGCGAGGTCGCGGATCGCGGCGGCCAAGTGGTCGCCAAGGCGGTCGAAGCTATGGCGTCGATCGATGATTCGTCGCACAAGGTCTCGGATATCATCGGCGTGATCGACGAGATCGCGCGGCAAACCAACTTGCTGGCGCTCAACGCGGCCGTGGAGGCCGCGCGCGCCGGCGAAGCCGGGCGCGGCTTCGCGGTAGTGGCGTCGGAAGTCCGCAGCCTGGCGCAGCGCTCATCGCAAGCGGCCAAGGATATCAAGGACCTGATCACCAACTCTAACGACCAAGTGCGGGAGGGCGTCGCTCTCGTCAACAAAACGGGCACGGCGCTGACCGACATCGTCGAGTCGATCAAGAAAGTAGCGGAGATCGTATCTGAAATCGCCAGCGCCTCCGTCGAGCAAGCAAGCGGCATCGAGCAGATCAACAAAGCGCTAACACAGATGGACGAGGTCACACAGCAAAACTCCGCACTGGTCGAGGAGAACGCGGCGACCGCCAAGACGCTCGAGCATCACGCCCAAACCATGAATGAACGGGTCTCACTCTTTCGCATCGAAGAGGCGCCGGGCACGGCTCACAAGGCGCCAACTGCCGCCGTGACGGCGGTGCGCAGTCCACAAGTCGCGGCAAGGGAGCCACACGCGGCAGACGCGAAAGTCAGGGCGGCACCGTTGTCAAAGCGAACCGTCGCGACGGCCAATGGCGACCGGGTCGGGCGCACACGGACAGTCACTCGCCACCGCGATTAAAGACGGTCCGAGTTGGCAGGAGTTTTAGGTCATCCCCTACCAACGCCGTTCCATAAAGCGGCGCCTGAATGACGACATGCGAATGAAAGACAAAACCCTGACCATCGCGAGAAGCCTTCCCAACAAATCAACTCCCCCAACGCGGGATATGTTGCTCGAAGGCAAAGAAGCAATGAAGCTATACGTTGCTGAAATCGGGCGTAAGATAGATGCGCTTGGTAAGCAGATCGACCTTTTGCAAGAAGCATTCACTGAAAGGAAGCAATTGCTGCGCGAAATCGACTGCCGCCATGTGCTCCGCCTGTAATGAATTTCGCTTCACCGTCAGTCGTTCCGGCCGTTTTTGAACAGACCCAAATCCCGCGGCGAACAGACTAGAATCGGATGGGGAACGTTGTTCTCTTTTTCGGCAGCCCGCTAACGAGGCCGGAAGTTAACCGACTGATCCCTCCGAACTTCTCTCGCAAATTGCGGTCAGTTAACAGCAAATTGCTCCCCGATTCCGGCCGTTTCTTTTAAGCCGCAAGCCGTCGCGACAGCGGACGCTTTATTGCGGCTCGGATCACCTGTTTCGCCGAGAAGGAACATGCCCCTTTCAGTAGCAAAATATCTTCGTCACTTGGCTACGCGATGTAGTCGGATGTCCCGTGATTGCTACGATTCTGTGGTGGGCCGAGAACTAGAGAACGTCAGCTTCGAGCTTGTTGCAAAAGCCGAAGATTTGGAAGTCCTGTTCGCACTGACAGATCATTCGGCCGACGCGTAGAACCGCACATGTCCGCCAAAGGCAACGGCGCGAGGTAAATTTTTATGAGACGTCATTTAGCTGGCGAATGCCTCAGTTTGGCGTCCGTTTCGGGTCAGGTCGTGGATCGCGAGGGGCCTGCGGCCGTGGTATCGCAACATGCTCGGGATCATCGAGCGCCTTAGCCAGTAGTGCGCGCACGGAGCGGGACCGCGGACTGTCGTAGAGCATCTCCGCGGCTTCCCGGCAGCCGCGGACTAATTGCCGATCGCTGAACCGACGCACCGAATCGATGCATGAGATGCAGTTCTTCCCCTGTGAAGCCTGTCAGGTATTTGAGCACAGCTTGTGTCAAGCCGCTTCCACCACGCGAACAGTGCCGGCCCGGCGCATCATCCGCGGCGAGCGCAACTTCCACGATACTGTGCCAATTATCTGCCGCGGATGGGCGGCATCCTTCATTGGGGTGCCGGACGGCGGCCGACAAATCTTATCTTTTCTTCTGCCGGGCGAGCTCGTTTCAATGTTACTGTTTGAATCGCAGTCACCCTACATGATCGAGGCGATTATTGATGTCGAATATCGCTGGTTCAAGCGCAGCGAATTGAAAGGAATTCTACTCAAGCACCCGAATTTATTCGACGAGCTCTCGAAGGCTTGGGCCGAAGAGAAGAGTCGAGCGGACCAACTCATTGTCGACCTAGGACGGCGCAATGCCGACGAACGGATCGCCCGCCTGATTCTGAATTTGGCGGCAAGGCTTGCTCAGCGCGGCATGGTGCAGGCTGAAAACGTAGAAATGGAATTTCCGCTACGCCTACATCATATTGCGGACGCCACCGGTTTAACCATAGTCCATGTCAGCAGAGTGCTGTGTGAATTTCGCCGCAGCGGTCTGCTCAAGCTAAGCGGCCGGACACTGACGATTCTCGATCCCAAGGGGTTCAGACATCTCGCCGGCATGCGGTAGGTAGCAAAAAGGATTAGGGCTGACTACAATGCACCGTTCCGGCCAATTCGGCTTTGCCGCCGAGTGGCACCTGCATGCGCGTATCGTCAGGTGCACGCCCCTGCTTGAGTAGCGACCGCCGCGTAGACTTTGTCAGGCGTTTTAACCGGAATGACGTGTTTGGGATCAAGCGCAAGCTCTCCCGCATTTTTGCCGGTTGATCGCGTGAGCGAAAGGCTTGGCGCAACGTTACCGATTGCCTCGTCAGCCCGAAGGACCGTCACTTTGACCGGCAACTTTCACAACGAAAATGCAACAGGCGGAATAGGGGCGGGTGTACATATTGCGCGACCATCCTAGGCCGCGCATGATCGACGATCAGCCGCTCGACCTGGCCCGGCAGCCGGTTGGCATAGCGCACCGGCTGGCGCGAGCGATCGCACAGCGCATCGATCCCGTCCTGCTTGTAGCGGCCGAAGCTCTTGTAGCCGGTCTTGCGGGATATCCCGAAAGACCCGCAAACCATCGCTCATCGCTTCCCCATCCAGAAGCCGAGCGACAAAGCGTAGATGCTCCTCCACCACCGAACACTCCTTCCACGGCATCAACACCTCCCGCCAAATGGCAAAAAGTGTTACCCATGTGTCCGGTACAAACCGTCACCTATCTTTCAGGTTGCAGGAGCTGCGCTGGCCTAAAACTACCCTAATTCGCGAACACGCCGAGAAACTGCGCGAGCCGATCTGTCGTGAACGACACCGTAACGAAGCCGCTCCTCGAAAAGGTGATGGCGCTGCGCTGGCAGGACGGCCCGTCCGATGTGCGGATCCTCATCAAGCAATGCGTGCTCGATTGGCTCGGCGTTTCCATCATCGCCGCCGCGGAACCGGCAGCGCGTATCTTGCGGGAGGAATTGCAGGAGCAAGGCAGCCATCCGCAAGTGCGCGTGTTCGGCAGCACGCAGCGGATGTCGACCCAGCATGCGGCACTGCTCAACGGCACCATCGCGCACATGCTGGACTACGATGACGTGAATTTCGCCATACCCGGCCATGCCACGACGCCGGTGCTGCCGGCGGTCCTGGCATTGGCCGAGCATCGCCGCGCAAGCGGATCGGCGCTGATGAATGCATTTCTCACCGGCTACGAAACCGCGTGCCGGGTCGGCCGGCTTGTTGCGCCCGGGCACTATAATCGCGGCTTCCATGCGACGGGTACAGTCGGCTGTTTCGGCGCGGCCGCCGCCTGCGCGCGCCTGCTCGGCCTCGATCGCGGCGCGGCGGCGCGCGCGCTCGGCATCGCCGCAACGCGCACGGCCGGCCTCAAGGCCATGTTCGGCACCTCATGCAAGCCGTTGCATGCCGGCGCCGCGGCCGCGAACGGCCTGTTCGCGGCGACGCTGGCGCAGCGCGGCTTCGACAGCCGCGAGGATGCGCTCGAATGTGCGCAAGGATTTGCCGCAACCCACAGCCCCGATTTCAATGTTGCGGCGGCGCTGCGCGACCCCGAAGAGGGCTATCATCTCTTCAACAACCTCTTCAAATTTCACGCTGCCTGCTACGAACTTCAGGCGACGCTTGAATGCGCTCATCGCCTGCGCGAGACGCCCGGCTTTTCGTTGGACGACGTGCGCGTCGTGCGCGTGCGCGCCAACGATCACTGCGACGACATCTGCAATATCGCGAAGCCGAAAACCGGCATGGAGACCAAGTTCAGCCTGCGCGCGGCGACTGCTTTCGCGTTGGCGGGCCTTGAGACCTCGCGTCCCGACGCGTTCAGCGATGCGAACGCCAACTCGCCGCGTCTCAATGCCATTCGCGACAAGGTCGTGGTGGAGCTGACCGGCGATCTGGCGCTGACCGAATGCGGAATCAGCGTCGAAGCCGGCAACGGACAAATGCTGCATGCACGGCACGACGCCGGATTTCCCATGAAAGATCGCGCCGCACAGGGCCGCCGCGTCACCGATAAATTCCATGCCTTGGTCGCTCCTGTCCTCGGCCGCGAGCGCAGCGAAGCGATTGCGACGGAGGTCAGCCGATTGGAAGAAATGTCGGATGTCGGCGACCTGATGCGCCTGTGCGTCGAACATCCTCCGCCGCTTGCCGCGCGAGCTGCAACCGCTCCTTAACCAGCCAAGGCTTTGCGGCGCCGGACGGCGCAGCAGCGTCAGTGCCGCGAGACAAGCGCGGCACGTCGCGACCCTCGGCATGGGCCAGCAGGTACGTCGGCCGCCGCATCGGCAAAATGACCGTACATTCCGTCAGTGGACCAGCCGAGACGCGACGTCAGAACGACATTTTTGAAAGTTGCCGGAGCGGGATGAGCGGCCGGCGCAACTGGTCGGGCTGAGGTTCACCGCCGCTTTACCTTAACGCGACCCGGCCGCGGCTGGCGAGGCAACCTTAGCTATTCTCGATTACACGCATGAACATGCGTCATCGTCCATTTCAGCGAATGCCGTGATGCGCACCATGACCCTGACGGCGTTGCGGAACGCCGGTTCGCCCGCGGATATCCGTCCCGCGGCTGCCGCGCCGCGCGCGGAGCGCATCGGCGAAGCCCCGCCGGACCTGACGCTGCGCATCCATCACGACTTGGCCGAGGTCGAGGCAGAATGGCGGCGCTTTGAACGCCTCGCCGACTGCACGGCGTTCCAGACGTTTGATTGGCTGGCGACATGGCATCGGCATGTCGGGGAACGCCGGCGCGCGCAGCCCGCCATTGCCGTCGGCCGTTTCGGCGACGGCGACATCGCCTTCATGCTGCCGCTTTGCGTCATGCCGGAGCGTCCGGCGCGGCGGCTCTGCTGGCTCGGCCAGGAGCATTGCGACTACAACGCGCCGCTGCTTTCCCGGGATTTTTCACAGCGCGTCACGCCCGCGCGTTTTCTCGCCGCCTGGCACGCGCTGCAGGGCCACATGCAGCGCGATCCGCTGCTGCGTTACGACTGGATCGAGTTTGAGAAGATGCCGCAGGCGGTCGGCGCCCAGATCAATCCATTCGTGCATCTCGGTGTCACGCCCAACGCCAGCGGCGCGCATCTGACGAACCTGGGCGACGATTGGGAAAAATTCTATCTCGACAAGCGCTCCTCGGCGACGCGGCGCCGCGACCGCGCCAAGCGCCGGCACCTGTCCGAATATGGTGAAATCGGCTTCATGACCGCGTCGGATGCCGCCGACGCCCGGCGTACGCTGGAAGCGTTGATGCAGCAAAAAAGCCGCTCGCTCGCGCGCAAAGGAGCGGCCGACATCTTTGCTGCGCCGGGACACCGGGATTTCTATCTCGATCTCGTCACGAATCCGAAAAGCCGGCATCTCACTCACGTCAGCCGCGTGGAGGTCGGCAAGGACTGCGCGGCGGTGAATCTCGGTATCGTATTCGGCGATTGCTACTACCACGTGCTCGCCAGCTACGCCGACGGCGAACTGTCCCATTACGGGCCCGGCGCGCTGCACCTGCGCGAGCTGATGGCGCACGCGATCAGGCTCGGGCTCAAGCGTTTCGATTTCACGATCGGAGACGAGCCGTACAAGCTGGAATGGTCGGACACCTATCTCCAGCTGTACGACTACGCCGCGCCGGCGACCTGGCGCGGCTTGTCGGCATTCTGCTCGTCGAGTGCGCGGCGGCGGATCAAGCGCTTCATCAAGCAAACGCCCGTGCTGTGGCGCCTGGCTTCGCGCTTGCGCGCCGCAGCAGGCGCGCTGCGGCATCCGCGCGGCCGCGGATCGCGAGCGGCAGAAAAGCCTTCATCCTCACCACGAGACGTCCGTTGAAGACGGCGATCATTTCGCCTTCTCGTAGGGATAAATGAGGTCGCCCGTCTTCTGATCGGGGGGCGTGAGCACCGTCTGATAGCTCATGCCGCGCCACGTCTCCAGGTTCGCGGCGTCGGTGATGCCGTGATACTGCACTTGCAGCATGCCGGATTTGGTCCACTCGCCGTTTTTGCCGAAGGCGATGTCGGCCATGATGGTCTTGAACTCATGGCTGCGCAGATAATCGGCGAGCTTGTCGTCGTCGACGCTTTTGGCGCCTGCAATCGCCTGACCCAGCACCTGAAGATAGGCGTAGCCCCAGCCGCCGAGGTAATAGCCGAGCGGATCGACGCCTTCGGATTTGGCGCGCTCCTGATAGACCTTGAAGAAGCCCGCTGCGGGCGCCATCAATTTCGGCGACGGCACCCATGTTTCGTAGTTTACGATGCCGTTCATCTTGGATTTGAGCTTTTCCTTGAACACGGTCGATTGCAGACCGACCATGGCGCCGCCGAGCATCTTTGGCGTAAAGTTCAACTCGTTGGCGGACAAAACGATGCCGACCGTGCTCAGCGGATAGGAGCACACCACGACGAGATCGGCGTTCGCGGCCTGTAGCGCGCGGATGATCGGCGAGAAGTCGGTCGTGCCCGGCGGGAACGTCCGGTCGTAAATGATCTTGATGTTGAATTTCTTCGCATTCTCGCGCGCGCCCTCGCAGGCGTTGCGGGCGAACTCGGCGTCTTCGGACGCAAGCGCAACCGTCGTCGGCTTCGGATTCTGCTCCAACGCGACCCGGAAGAACCCGTCGGTGAAGACGGCTTTGGTGTCCGGGCCGGTCGGCAGCATCGAAAAGTATTTCGGGTAGTGGAACTCGCTGTTCACGTCGAGCGCGAACAGGCCGATGAAGGTCTTGCCCTTTTGCATGACGACCGGCATGGCCGGCGCGTTCATGTTCGTCGCATAGGGTCCGACGACGATGTCGACTTTGTCGACGTCGAGCAGCTTGGTGTAGATGCCGGGCACGTTTGCCGGATTGGACTGGTCGTCGTAATTGACGAGCTGAACCTTGCGCCCGAGCAGACCGCCCTTGGCGTTGGTTTCCTCTTCCCAAATCTTCATGCCGAGCAACGTTTGCTTGCCGTTGGGTGCAAGCGGGCCGGTAAGCGCCATGCTGAAGCCGATTTTGATCGGCTCCGCGCCCTGCGCGGAGGCCGGAATGGGCGCTAGGGCGAAGCTCGCGGCAACAACGGCCGCGCCGAACCCTCCAGTACCTCGTATCATGCGACCAAGCATGGCGTTCCTCCTCCAAGGCTTTTTTTCTGTTTTGCGCCCCGCGTCCGGTCGCCCGGGTTTCGGACGCGGCCGTAAACAGTGTCATGAACACAATGCCGTGCTTCCCCGGCGATGGAAAGAGAGCGTGGCAATGTGCCCTGGCGCGGGCACCGGCCCACCGGCATCGCAAACAGGCCGACAACTCCCTCTTGTCGAGAGGGGTCGCTTCGACTTACCTTCATGGCCATCGAGACACGCATGCTCAATCCGGGCGCGCGCCTCAAGCGGTGACAAGCGGTGAGAAGGGAAACGACCATGGCCTGGACAACCCCGACCCTCGTCGAAATCTGCATCGGGCTCGAGATCAACGGCTACCTGCCGGCCGAGTTCTGATCCTCGCAATCAGTCTTCCGCGAACCCCTTGAATGGGGCGTCTTGCTGCCATCGTGCTCGGTGCTGCGGCGGGTGGTGGTTATCCGCAATGGAACTGTCGCTGCCCGGTGTGCCTTCTCGCCTGGGCCGCGGATTCGCGGACCAAGCGGCGCACGCAGGCGAGCCTCGCCGTCTCCGCTGACGGCGAGCATTGGATTGTGCTCAACGCCTCTCCCGACCTGCGCGCCCAAATCCTGGCGACGCCCGCATTGCATCCGCGCCGGGGCCTGCGCGGCAGCCCAATCGGCGCCGTCGTTCTCACCGGCGCCGAGGTCGACCAGGTCGCCGGACTTCTGACCCTGCGCGAACGCGGCAGTTTCACGGTGTTCGCCACCGCCGAGACGGCGGCGGCATTGGCTGCCAATCCGATTTTCGGCGTTCTGGCCGACGTGGTAACGCGCAAGATCGTCGCCCGTGACCAGCGGTTTTCTCTGCCCGGCGGCCTCGATGCGGAGCTGTTCGCCGTTCCCGGCAAGGTCGCGCTTTATCTCGAAGGTGAACACCCCGCGCTTGCCGACGAAACCGGCGCCAATGTCGGCGTCGAGCTCGTCTGCGGCTCCCGGCGGCTCGCCTACGTGCCGGGCGCCGCCGCAATGACGCCGCAACTGCGCGCACGTCTCGCCCGCGCCGACGTCGTGTTCTTCGACGGAACGCTCTTTGTCGACGACGAGATGATCGCCACCGGGACCGGCGATAAAACCGGGCGGCGCATGGGTCACATGCCGCTCGATGGCGAGGACGGAACGCTTGCGGCGCTCGCCGGTATCGGCGGGCGGCGCATCTTGACCCACATCAACAACACCAATCCGATCCTCATCGAGGATTCCATCGAGCGGCGCAAGGTCGAGGCGGCGGGCTTCGAGGTCGCCGAGGACGGCATGGAGATCGTACTGTGAAAACGCTGAGTGCGGATGAGCTCGAAGCCGAGCTGCGTGAAATCGGCGCGCGGCGCTATCACCGCCTGCACCCGTTCCATAATCTCTTGCATGGCGGGGCTTGCAGCAAAGGCCAGGTGCAGGCCTGGGCGCTCAACCGCTACTATTACCAGGCGATGATCCCGATCAAGGATGCAAGCCTGATCGCGCGCTGCGAGGATGTGGCGACGCGCCGCGAATGGCGGAGCCGCCTTGTCGACCACGACGGCGCGCATGAGGGCGAAGGTGGCATTGCCCGCTGGCTCAAGCTCACCGACGGATTGGGCCTCGACCGCGACTATGTCACGTCGCTGCGCGGGCTGTTGCCGGCGACGCGCTTTGCCGTCGATGCCTATGTGCATTTCGTGCGGGAAAAAACGCTGCTCGAAGCGATCGCCTCGTCGCTCACGGAGCTGTTCTCTCCGGCCATCATCGGCGAACGCATGCAGGGCATGCTCAAGAACTACGATTTCGTGACGGCGGAAACGCTCGCCTATTTCTCACAGCGTCCGCCGCAAGCCGAACGCGACTCGCGCTTTGCGCTCGAATACGTCAAACGGCATGCGCGCACGCCGGAAACCCAGCGCGGCGTGCTTTCGGCGCTCGAATTCAAATGCGACGTGCTGTGGGCGATGCTGGATGCGCTCTATCACGCTTACGTCGCGCCGAAGCAGGTTCCGCCCGGCGCCTTCATGCCGAGCGATTAGGCAATGGCCGTGAACGAGACGCCAGCAGCCATTGCCCCGGACGCGCGGCCGCGCCTGCCGCGCGGCGTGCGCCTTATGCACAATGAAGCGCAGGGCGGATGGGTGCTGCTCGCGCCCGAGCGCGTATTCAAGGCGGACGCCATCGCCGCCGAGGTGGTCAAACGCTGCACGGGGGAAGCGACGTTCGCGGCGATCGTCGACGAGCTGGCCCAGACCTACGCGGCACCGCGTGAGCGGATTCTCGCCGACGTCACGGCGCTGCTGCGCGGCCTTGCCGACAAAAGGCTGCTGGAATTGTGATAACATTCCGGCGGTCGCAACGACCGGCATATCGCAAAGGCCAGGCATCACGTGGCTTCGACAACGAGCGCGGCGCTTCCCAGCCCTCTCGGCCTCCTCGCCGAGCTGACGCATCGCTGTCCGCTGGGCTGCCCTTATTGCTCCAACCCGCTCGCGCTCGATCCGCGGCAAAGCGAACTCGATACGGCGACCTGGGCGCGGGTGTTGCGCGAAGCCGCAGCGCTCGGCGTCCTGCAGGTGCATCTCTCCGGCGGCGAACCCGGCGCGCGGCGCGACCTCGTCGCGATTGCCGAGGCGGCGCATAATGCCGGCCTTTACACCAATCTCATCACCTCGGCGGTCGGCATCACCGCGACGACGTTGCATGAACTCGCCGACGCCGGCCTCGATCATGTGCAGATTTCGATCCAGGACAGCGAGCCGGCGAGCGCCGACCGCATCGCCGGCTACGAGGGCGCGTTCGCGCGCAAGCGCGCGCTTGCCGAAGAGGTCGTGCGCCTGAAAATTCCGCTGACCGTCAACGCCGTGATCCACCGCGCCAACATCGACCGCCTCGAAGACATGGTGGCGCTGGCGCTCGCGCTCGGCGCCGGCCGGGTCGAGATCGCGCACGCGCAATATTACGGCTGGGCGTTGAAGAACCGCGCCGCTTTGATGCCGAGCGCCGCGCAGGTCAAGCGCGCCGCCGCCGCGGTCGAGCAATTGCGCACGCAACATCGCGGCGAGATCGTCATCGACGCGGTGGTGCCCGACTATTACGCGCGACTGCCGAAGCCGTGCGTCGGCGGTTGGGGCCGGCGCTCGCTCAACGTGACGCCAAGCGGCAGGGTCCTGCCCTGCCACGCCGCCGAGTCCATTCCCGGGCTTGAGTTCTGGTCGGTGCGCGAGCGCTCGCTCGCCGACATTTGGGCGAATTCGCCGGCCTTCAACGCCTTCCGCGGCACGGCGTGGATGCAGGAGCCGTGCCGGAGCTGCGCTCGCCGCGACATCGACTTCGGCGGCTGCCGCTGCCAGGCGTTCGCGCTGACCGGCGATGCGCGCGCAACCGACCCGGTCTGCCATCTCGCCCCCCGCCACGCCGACGTAGCTGCGCTCGCCGCCGTGCAGCACGAAATCCCGTATATCTACCGGCGGATGTGAGCGGTAAAGCCGCGCCGATTTGCGCTTTTGGCTTCCGCCTTGTGAAAGGCTAAATTTGATCGTGTGATCACAGGGCAGGCGCGGCCCTGCAAATACGGGGCGCCGACGGCAAGAGCGAGCATGACGTCACTTTCCATCAACGGCAGGTCCTATCAAGTCGACGTGGAGCCGGACACGCCCCTGCTGTGGGTGCTGCGCGACACGATCGGGCTCACCGGAACCAAATACGGCTGCGGCGTCGCCCAATGCGGCGCCTGCACCGTGCATATCGACGGTGTCGCTACGCGTTCGTGCCAGGTACCCGTCGGTACGCTCGGCGGCAGAGAGGTGACGACGATCGAGGCGCTGGCGCAGGAAGGCACGTTGCACGCGGTGCAGAAAGTCTGGATCGATCTGGACGTGCCTCAGTGCGGCTACTGTCAGAGCGGAATGATGATGGCGGTGGTGGCGCTGCTTGCGCGCAAGCCGAAGCCGACGGACGCCGATATCGACGCGGCGATCACCAACATTTGCCGCTGCGGCACCTATCAGCGCATCCGCGCCGCGATCCATGCGGCGGCCAACGCTTGACAGCGAGGCGCGATGATCCGCGCGGTCGGAGTCTCGCTGACCCTGCTGATCTTCGCCGCCGCCACGTCTTGCATAGCCGCCTCGGCGGCTGAGCAAGTCGATCTGCTGCTGGTGCTCGCCGCCGACGTCTCGCGCAGCGTCGATAACGGCAAATTCCAACTGCAGCGCGAAGGCTATGCCGCCGCGATCTCCGATCCCCACGTTCTCGACGCCGTCCGCTCGGGCCGCAACGGCCGCATCGGCCTGACGTTCGTCGAGTGGTCGGGCGTCGGCTCGCAGCGCGTGGTGATCGAATGGACGACGATTGGCGACGGCGCATCGGCCAAAGAATTCGGCGACCGTCTGCTGGAAGCGCCGCGATCGTTCGCCGACCGCACCTCCATCAGCGGCGCGATCGAATTCGCCATGGGGCAGCTCGCGCGCGCACCTTATGAACCGGCGCGCCGCACCATCGATATTTCCGGCGACGGCACCAACAATGCCGGCCGCGACGTCACTTTGGCGCGCGACGAGGCGCTCGCCCAAGGCGTCACGATCAACGGCCTTGCGATTCTCAGCGAAACCCCGCTGGCCTGGAATCCGGACCACACCAACCCGCCCGGCGGGCTTGAGAACTACTACCGCAACAACGTGATCGGCGGTCCCGGCGCCTTCGTACTGGCGGCGCAAAACTTCAACGCCTTCGGCCAGGCCATCGTCAAGAAGATGATCGCCGAGGTGGCGCAGGCGCCTGAGCAACGGCCGCCGTGGATTTCGATGCGATGAGCGCCGCCGCAGCCCGCACCGCTGCGGCGGCCGGCGGCGCAATCACGGCGGCAAGCCGGTCGGCGCGGGCGGGATCGGCCTTTTGCCGCAACTCTCGGGGCCGGTACGCGGCGGTTGCAGCCACGAAAGCGACACAGATGCGGGGCAGCTTTGCAGCTCACCTGCCAAACCCGTATATTTGACGGCTTAAGCGAACTTCGGAACGCCTCCTGTGACTGCGGCCACCGGCTTCAAACGCCTCGCGATTGCCGTCGCCACCGTAGTTGCGGCGGTTGCCTTCACGCTCGTTGCGCTGTCGTTTCTCATTCCGACCGCCTCGGTGCGGGACGCGGTCACCAGAGAAATCCGCGCAGTCACCGGCCTCGACCCGGTGCTGCGCGGCGACTTCTCGGTTTCGCTGTTCCCGTCTTCCACCGTCAGCTTCCACAATGTGGCGCTCGGCGACGACCGTACCGGCAAGCCTGCGGTGGTTGCCGACGAATTGACCGCACATCTGCGCTATTTTCCGCTGCTCGCCGGGCGCGTCGAAATCGCCGATGTGACCCTGGTGCGGCCGACCATCACTGTGACGTTCCAGGCCGGCGGCCAATCGAACTGGTCGGGACTGATTCAATCGCTCGCGCATGCGCTGCAACCGGATCCCGGCCGAACGACCTCGTTCTCGGAGATCGGCATCCATGACGGCACCGTGGTCGTGCACAATCATTACGGCGGCAAGGACACGGTCGACCGGCTCGACGGCGTGGAATTTCAGCTGGCCTGGCCGTCGATCTCGCGCAGCTTCGGGGCCAACGGCCGTTTCGTGTGGCACGATCAGCCGATCGAGGCCAACTTCACGCTCGGCGATTTTCTCGCCGCGCTCAGCGGCGAGCGCTCGGGCATCAAGCTGCGGCTGTCCGGCGCGCTGGTGAAAGCCGCCTTCGACGGCGCCACCAGCGCGCAGCCGACGTTCAAGGTCGACGGCACGTTAAGCGTGGAATCGCCGTCGCTGCGCGACACCATGCATTGGACCGATGCGAGCCAGGTGCCCTTCGGGGGTTTCGGACGCTTCGCGCTCAGGGCGCACAGCACCATCACCGGCGGCGCGGTTTCACTCTCCGGCGTCAACGTCGAACTCGACGGCAATACGGCCGAAGGCGTGATCACGCTCTCGACCGACCATCGCACCGTCCAGGGCACGCTTGCCGCCGACGCGCTCGACCTGACGCCCTACGTGTCCGGCATTCACCTCTTGGCCGCCAACGAACGCAACTGGGATCGACTGCCGATCGCGCTCGAGGGTTTAGCTGACTTCGACCTCGATCTGCGGCTCTCGGCCGCCACCATCAAGATAGCGAGTGCGCAACTGGGCCGAACGGCGATCGCTACCAACATGCGCAACGGCAAGCTCGACGTCACCATCGGCGAATCGCAGGCTTTCGACGGCATCGCCAAGGGCTCGCTCGGACTCGCCAGCATCAAAGGCGGCGTCGGCGTGACCTCGCACGTGCAGTTCGTCGACGTCGATCTCGAAAGCTGTCTCGGCCAGGTATTCGGAATTCGCAAGCTCGAAGGCCGGGGCAATTTGGCGCTCAACATCGAGGGCTCGGGATCCTCGGTGCTGGCAGTGACCAACACGCTCAACGGAACGGCGAGCCTGACGGCCCACAACGGGGCGCTGGCCGGTATCAACCTTGAGCAATTGCTGCGCCGGCTCGAGCGCCGGCCGCTGTCGGGCAACGGCGACTTCCGCACCGGGCGCACCCCGTTCGATCAGCTTGCGCTCAGCATCAGGATCGAGCAGGGCCAGGTGTCGGTCGACGACATGCATCTTAACGGCCCGACGGTACGTTTGGCGGTCGGCGGTCAGGTTTCGGTGCCGACGCGCGATCTCGACCTCAAGGGCATGGCGACGTTGGTATCGGGCGAAACCGCCAACGAGTTCGCGCTGCCGTTCGTCGTACAGGGCCAGTGGGATGATCCGATCATGCTGCCGGACGCGCAGAGCCTGATCCGCCGCTCCGGCGCCGCCGCTCCGCTGCTTGACGCCATCAAGGCCCGCACCGCCGGCTCGGCGGTGCGCTCGGTCATCGACAAGCTCTTGGCGTCTCCGACCGCGTCGACGCCGCCGCCGGCGCCGAAAAACCCCGACTAGCGCGGTCGCCGCCCGGCGTGCCCCCGCGCGGCCGTTGGATTATGCTTCGCGGCGTACGAATCAGCGCGGGTGTTCCGCCCGCGACGGGGGCAGGATGCTAAGCCGCCTCACTCGCACATTGATCAAGGTGCTGGTTGCGTCGTTGATCGTCGGCACGATCCTTGCGCATTTCGGCATCACTACCGACGAGTTGATGAGGGTCGCCGGCCTGTCATCCGACCGCATCGCCGAAATGGCGCGCGCGGGCGTCGCCTGGGCGCTGCCGAACCTGCTGCTCGGCTCGCTGGTGATCGTGCCGATCTGGTTCTTGCTCTACCTGTTCCGTCCGCCGGGCGAGAGCCGGGATTGATCGATCATCCGAGCGGCCCCGGCGTTCCCCGCGTTGCACCGAGCTTGCCAAAGAGCGAGGCGGCGACGACGGCAACGCCGACGACGCCGACCATGATGGTGCACACCGCATTCATCTCCGGCTTCACCCCGAGGCGGACTTCCGAATAGATGCGGATCGGCAGCGTCGTCGCGCCCGGCCCGGTGGTGAAGCTCGCCAGCACGAGATCGTCGAGCGAAAGCGCGAAAGCGAGCATCCAGGCGGCGGCGATCGCGGGCAGGATCAGCGGCAAGGTCACCGACAAAAACGTGCGCAGCGGCGAAGCGCCGAGATCCATCGCCGCTTCCTCCAGGCTCACGTCGAAGTCGACGAGCCGCGACTGCACGATCACGGTAACGAAGCACATCGCCATCGTGGTGTGCGCAGCCGCAACCGTCCAAAATCCGCGATCGACCGCGACGGCCACGAACAGCAGCAATAACGACAGGCCGGTGATCACCTCGGGCATCACCAGTGGCGCATAGATCATGGCGGCGAACAGGAGCCGGCCGCGGAAGCGGCCGAAGCGCACCAGCGCCAGCGCCGCCAGCGTCCCCAATATCGTCGCCGCGCTCGCCGCGACGAACGCGAGGCGGAGGCTGACCAGGGCCGATTCCACGAGCGGGGCGTCGTTGATCAGCTCGGCATACCAGCGTGTCGACCAGCCGCCCCACACCGACACCAAGCGCGAGGCGTTGAATGAATAGATCACCAGCACCGCAATCGGCAGATAGAGAAAGGCGACGCCGAGAACGATGGCGAGGAGATTGAAGGTGGAAACCTTGCGCATCCTCACTCCCGCTCCGGCGCGCGCATCGCCTGGTTCTGGTAGAGGACGATCGGCGTGACCAGGAGGCAAACAAGAACGACGGCCACCGCGGAAGCGGCCGGCCAATCCTTGTTGCCGAAGAACTCCATCCAGATCGTCTGCCCGATCATCGGCAACCGTGAGCCGCCCAGCAGGTCGGGGATGACAAACTCGCCGACGATCGGGATGAAACACAGGAGCACGCCCGCCACCACGCCGGATGACGACAACGGCAAGGTCACCAGCCAGAAAATCTTCCAGCGCGGACAGCCGAGATCGGCTGCCGCTTCGAGCAGCGTCTCGTCCAGTTTTTCCAGCGTCGCATGGAGCGGCAACACCATGAACGGCAGGTAGGAATAGACGATGCCGATATAGATGGCGGTGTCGGTCGCGAGCCAAACCGGCGGCTCTCTGACGATCGCGAGTGCGACGAGCACATCGTTGAGCGGCCCGTCGCGTTGCAGGATGTTCATCCAGGCGTAGATGCGGATGAGCAGCGAGGTCCAGAACGGCAGCACCGTGAGCAGAACGAGCACCGCTTGCCAGCGCCGCGACGTGCGCGCGATCGCGTACGCGATGGGATAGCCGATCAGGAGCAGCATGAGGGTGGCAAATGCAGCGATCTCCACGCTCTTGACGTAAGAAAGGAAGTAAAGCGGATCGGAGCCGAGCAGCAGATAATTGTCGAGCGAAAGCCCGGAGAAAAACGCGGCAAGGCCGCGCCAGCCGGCGGCGAGGTCGAGCACCGGCGTATATGGCGGCTGCGCGATCGCCGTCTGCGCCAAACTGATCTTGAGCACGATCAAAAACGGCACGAGGAAGAAGGCAAGCAGCCACGCATACGGGAGCCGCACGACCAGCCCGCGCCAGGAAAAGAGCTCGCGCCATCGCCTCATGGCAGCTACCGTGTCAGCATGATCACCGCTTCCGCGGGCCAGCTCAACCATACTTGTTCGTCGAAAGTGACGGCGCGCTCGGCGCGGCCGCCGACATTGGCGATCGCCGCCTTCACCAGCGAGCCGTCGCGGATACGCAGCTTGTAGACCGAGATCTCGCCGAGATAGCCGATATCGGCGACCGTGCCGGCGACGCAATTGTCGGCGCCCGACGGCGGCTCGCGGGTGACGCGGACCTTCTCGGGCCGCACCGCGGCCCAGACCATCGTGCCGGGTTCGGCGCGCGCCTTGCCGGCGACGCGCAAGCGGCCGGCCGCCGTACCCTCGACGCTCACGCCATCGTCGCCGAGGCGGCCCTCGAAGAGGTTGACGTCGCCGATGAAGTCGGCGACCCAGCGCGAGTTCGGCAGCTCGTAGATTTCGGCCGGCGGCGCCACCTGCATCAGCCGGCCGCGATCCATCACGCCGATGCGATCGGCCACCGTCATCGCCTCGCTCTGATCGTGGGTGACGATGACGAAGGTAAGCCCGAGGCGGCGCTGCAATTCCATCAGCTCGAACTGCGTTTCGCCGCGCAGTTTCTTGTCCAGCGCCGCCATGGGCTCGTCGAGCAACAGGACGCGCGGGCGCTTGACCAGCGAACGCGCGAGGGCGACGCGCTGGCGTTGACCGCCGGAAAGCTCGTGCGGCCTGCGGCCGCCGAAACCTTCGAGCTTGAGCAGCGCCAGCATGTCGGCGACGCGCCGCGCGATCTCCTGTTTCGGCAACCCCTCCTGCTTGAGGCCGAAGACGATGTTGGCCTCGACGGTAAGGTGCGGAAACAACGCATAGCTCTGGAACATCGTATTGACCGGCCGCCGATAGGGCGGCACGGACGCAAGATCGATCCCCTCGAGCAGGATACGCCCCGCGTTCGGCCGCTCGAACCCGGCAATCAGGCGCAACAACGTCGTCTTGCCGCAGCCCGACGGCCCGAGCAGCGCAAAAAACTCGCCTTCATAAATATCGAGCGACAGTTGATCGATGACCGTGACGCCGCCGAAGCGCTTGCTCAGCGCTTCGACGCGCAGCAGCGGACGCAAGCTCGAATCGGTCCACGGCGCAAAATCTCGTTTCGAGCCGGCGATCTGCATCGACTCCAAATATAGAGGCGGGAATCTCGCACGCGTTCTAACGCAAATCGCGGCAGTCGCCAAATGCAGCGGCCGTCAGCAGACGCGATTGAAAGCCGCAAGGCCGAGGCGACCGTTAGTCGACCACGGCCTCGACGAGCGACGAGGCGAGATTGACGCTTTCGACGGCGTCGTTCGCGAGCTTGCGCGGCTCCGGGCCGTAATAATCGCCCAGCTGCACGGTCGGTCGCGGCTGCATCGTGACCGAGACCAGGCGGTCGTAGATCGCTTTCGCCGAAACCGGCTTGATCAGATATTCGTTGACGCCCAAGCGCACCGCCTCGACCACGCGCCAGCGCTCGCCGTAGCTGCTGAGCATGATGATCGGCACGTCGGGCATCGGAAACACGCCCGGCGAGCGCACGATGCGCACGAGTTCGGCGCCGTTCAACAGCGGCATCTCCCAATCGAGGAGAACCACGTCGGGCCCGACGGTGCGAATGGTGTCGAGGGCGGCAATGCCGTCGGCCGCCTCGTAAATGTCCTTGACGCCGCAATTGACCAGGAGATTGCGGATCATCTTGCGCATGTACTGATTGTCGTCGACCACCAGCACGCAGAGTGCCTGGACGCGGTCGGCGATGTCTTTTTTCGACAGTTTCGATGACATGACTTTAAGTTAACCCGGCCGCAAGGCCTCAAAAAACGCCGGTCGAGGGCGCCGCACACATCAGACCATGGCAGCCTTGCGGGTTGGTAAAAACCGCGGCGGACGGGCACGCTCCGTGCGTAGCCGCGCCCCGCCGGCGTGGTAAGCACTCCGTTAACGCGCCGGCGGGTACGCTAAACCAGCACGATTTCCCCGGATGAGCCGAGGCCGTGATCGGATTCCGGCTTGTAGCTGGAGAGCTTGCGCGGCTCGGGCCCGTAATAGTTGCCCCGACGCACCATCGGGCGCGGGTTGGTGATGAGGGAGACGAGCCGCGCCAGCAACGCCTTCATGGAAACCGGCTTGAGCAGAAATTCATTGACGCCGAGGTTCACCGCTTCGATCACGCGCGAACGTTCGCCATAGGCGGTGAGCATGATGATCGGCACATCGGGGCGCGGAAAGCTTTCCGGCGAGCGCACGATCCGCATGAAGTCCGGCCCATTGGGACTCGGCATTTCCCAATCGAGAATGACGACGTCCGGCGCAAACGAGCAGATTGCATCGAGGCCCGATTTGCCGTCATTGGCCTCGTGGATGGTTCTGATGCCGATCGCCTCCAAGAGCGAGCGGGTGACCTTGCGCATTGTGCGCTCGTCGTCGACGATCAGCACCCTCAGCGCCGTAAGCCGCTGTGCGATCTCGTGCGCTGCCAATTCCATGAGGCGCTGCGATCTGTTAAGGATGCGAATTCCCTCGAGCGGTCACTACGCCACGTGTGCATGAAATCCGCGTCAAGCCGACAGATAAAATTTGAGCGATCAACGGCCGACCCGGCACCGGCGATCAGCCATTCTCCGCCGCCATGAAACGCTCAAGCGCGGCGCGCTGCGCGGCGGAAAAACGCAAACCCAGCTTCGAGCGCCGCCACAGCACGTCGTCGGCGGTCCGTGCCCATTCTTTGGTCATCAAATAGCGCACCTCGGTGGCCGTGAGGTCGGCGCCGAAGCGTTGGCCGAGATCGTCGAGCCGGCGCGCCGCGCCGAGCACGGCCTCGACGCGCGTGCCATAGGCGCGCACGAGCCGCCACAGGTGGTCGTCAGGGAGAAACGGCCAGTTCCGTTGCATGCGCGCGACCAATGCCGGCAAGCCGTCATAGACGAAACCGCCGCCCGGCAACGGGCTTTTGGCCGTCCACGGTCGCGCTTGCGGCAAGAACCGCGATAGTACGGCGAGAGCTTCCTCGGCGAGGCGGCGGTACGTCGTGAGCTTGCCACCATAGACCGTCAGCAGCGGCGCTTCGCCGAAACTCTTGTCGAGCACGAGCGCGAAGTCGCGTCCCAAATCCTGGGGCTTGCGCGCGCGGTCGTCGTAGAGCGCGCGCACGCCGGCGAAGGCCCATACCACGTCGGCGGCGACGATGGTGGCGCGAAAATAGGCGTTGATCACGCCGCAGAGGTAGTCGATTTCCTCGCCCGTCGGCGCCACGCCGGCGGGATCGCCGGCGAAGCTGCGGTCGGTGGTGCCGATCAGCGTGAAGTCGCGCTGGAACGGAATGGCGAACACGACGCGGCCGTCGGCCGCCTGCAAAATATAGGCGCGCTCGTGATCGTAGAGCCGCCGCACCACGATGTGGCTGCCCTGGTCGAGGCGAAGCCGTCGCCGCTGCGGCGCCTGCCGCAGCACGGTCTCGGCGACCGTTTCCACCCAGGCGCCGGCCGCGTTGACCAAGACCCGCGCGGTCACCTCCTCGCGTCCGCCGCGTGCGTTGAGGACCAGCCGCCAAACGTCGCCGCGCTCGGCGCGCACGCAACGCGTCCGCGTGCGGATCGCCGCGCCGCGCTCGGCGGCATCGAGCGCATTGAGAACGACGAGGCGCGCATCGTCGGCGAAGCAGTCGGAATATTCGTAGGCGCGCTGGAAACGCGGGCGCAGCGGTTGCCCGGCCTCGTCGCCGATGAGATCAAGCGTGCGCGTGCCCGGCAAAATCTCGCGCCGGCCGATCAGATCGTAGATGAAGAGGCCGAGCCGCAGCACGGCCGGCGAGCGGCTCGTCGCCCCGAGCGGCAAGACGAAGCGCAGCGGCCGGATCAGGTGCGGCGCCATCCGCAGCAGCACCTCGCGCTCGCCGAGCGCGGCGCGCACGAGCCGCAGCGCGCCGTGCTCCAGATAGCGCAGCCCGCCGTGAATGAGCTTGGAGGACGCCGACGACGTGCCGGAGGCGAGATCGCTCTGCTCGAAGAGCACGACCTTGAGGCCGCGCCCGGCGGCGTCGCGCGCGATGCCGGCGCCATTGATGCCGCCGCCAATGACGACGAGGTCGAAATCGGTCACTGATTCTCCTCTCGGGCCAGGATATCATCGACGGCGACAGCGTAAGGAACCGCGCCATGGATTTCCGCGATCGTCACGTCGTGATCACCGGCGGCGCCGGCGCGCTGGGCACCGCGCTGGTCGAGGCGCTGGTCGAGGCCGGCGCCGTTTGCCACATTCCCTGCCTCGACGAGGCGGAGGCGCAGCGGTTTCGCCTGCGCGGACACCAGCAAGTGAAGCTTTCCGTGACCGGCAGCCTTGTCGACGAGCAGGCGGTCGCCCGCGCCTATCAGGAAGGCGCTCTATGGGCCTCGGTCCATCTTGCCGGCGGTTTTGCCGCGTCGCCGCTTGCGGAAACCGACACGGCGACGCTGCGGCAGCAAATCGACATGAACCTCGTGAGCTGCATGCTCTGCTGCCGCGCCGCCGTCAAAACGATGACGGGCAAGGGCGGGCGCATCGTCAATGTTGCCGCCCGCCCCGCGCTCGAATGGCGGAGCGGCGCCGGCATGACCGCCTATACCGCAAGCAAAGCGGCGGTCGCGGCGCTGACCGTCGCGCTTGCCGAAGAGGTCGCCAAAGACGGCATCCTGGTCAATGCGGTCGCGCCCTCGATCATGGATACGCCGGCCAACCGCAACGCCATGCCCAAGGCCGACTACAACCTCTGGCCCAAGGTCGAGGAGGTGGCGGCGACCATCCTCTTCCTCGCTTCGCCGGACAATCGCGTGACGCGCGGCGCTGTCGTGCCGGTGTACGGGCGCTCGTAGCGCCGACGTTCCTCAATATCCCGGCCACAACCCCGGCGTCGCCAGCTCGAGAAGGTGCCCGTCGGGATCGCGGAAATAGACGCTCTCGCCGCCGCGCCGCCATTTGGTGCGGCCCTCGATGGCGACATCGGCCGCCGCGAGCCGCTCCTCCCATGCCGCGAGCTCGTCAGCAGCGATCGAGAACGCGATGTGTACCGGCCCGTGACCGTCATGCGGCGGAATGGTGCCGCCGGGAAGGCGCACGGTCTCGAACGAGCGGCCGCGCAGGAACAGCAGCAGCACCCCGCGGCCGCCGATGTCGTAGGCGCACAATCGCTGATCGCGATAGATGCTGTTGAGCCCGAGCACCTGTTCGTAGAACGGGCAAGCGCGCTCGAACTCTTCGACGTAGAGCGCGGTTTCCAAGACGCCGAGCAGTTTGGGCATGGCTTCCAAGGGCATGGCCTTTACGTCCGTCATCCTGCAGGTGCGAGCGCCTTAGAGCATGATCCGGAAAAAGCCTGCCCCCGGACGTGATTCGGGGGTGGAAACCGGTTTTCCGAAAAGATCCTGCTCCACCAAAATGTTAGAGCGACAATCGATTCAATCTGAAACGACTGTGCTCTAAGGGCAACGGAAAAACTCAACCCGAGGTCGGCACGACCTCGCGCATCGGCGCGCGGACGAGCCGGCTCACGGCGCTGCTGGCAACGACGGTGCGCTGCTGCGCATAGGCCTCGTGGTTCTGTTCGATGTAATCAAGGTCGTAAAGGTAATTGACCATGAGGCCGTGCGATTGCGCGAGCGCGCGCTCCGACGTATCGCCGAGCCAGTCGAGCCGTTCGAGCCGCGCACCGTTGCCGAGATGGAAGCGCGCGACCGCATCGAGCGGCAGGCCGCGGCCGTTGCGTGCGCGCAGGAAATACCAGGCGGCGGCGCGCAACAGCGGCTCGCGCAGCGTTTCGGTCAAAGCCGGGTCGCGCCACCAACCGGCGCGATCGAGCGCGGCGAGCGCCTCGCGATCCCCCTCGTCGAGCGCGAGCGAGGCTGCGTTGGCGCGTTCGCGGGCGAGCCAATCGGCGAAATTCGGCGCCGGCGACAGCGTCACGAAACTCGTAATGCGCGGCACCTCGCGCGACACCTCCTCCACCACCTGCTTGATGAGGAAATGGCCGAAGGTCACGCCGGCGAGCCCGCGCTGGCAATTGGTGATCGAGTAGAACACCGCCGTCGTCGCGCGCTCCGGCTCGATCGCCTCACGCTTGTCGGACAGGATCGGCGCGATCGCCCCCGGAATCTCGCGGGTGAGCGCCACCTCTACGAAGATCAGCGGATCGTCGACCAGCGCCGGGTGAAAAAACGCGTAGCAGCGGCGGTCGGGCAGATCGATGCGCCGCCGCAGATCCTCCCAGTCGCGAATTTCGTGCACCGCCTCGTAGCGGATGATCTTTTCCAGGATCAGCGCCGGCGTCGACCAGTCGACGCGGCGCAGCACCAAAAATCCGCGGTTGAACCAGGAAGAAAACAGATGCACGAAATCGTTGTCGACGACGGCAAGATCGTCGCGGTGGTCCATGGCATCGAGGAGCTGCTCGCGCATGCGCACCAGCGCCGCAGTGCCGCCGGGCGCGAGATTGAGACGGCGAAAAAGTTCCAGGCGGCGCGGTTCGCTGGCGCGGTGCAGATCGGCGGCGGTCGCCGCCGAGGGCGAACCGCTCCAGGCGGCGATGGCGGCGTCGATGCGGGCGCGGTCGTGGCCGAAGGTCCGCGCCAACGCCTCGAAAAAAGCGATGCGCGGCCCGATCGTGAGCTCCGCATAGTCGGCGAGAATTTCGTTGGCGAGCGCGACGCCGGAGGCCTCGCCGCGGCCCGACAACAGCGCCTCGCAAAGCTCCACCAGGCCGGCGGAGCGCTCGCGCGAGGGCTCGCGGCGTTCGCGCAGGATCAGGGCGCGGCCGCGGTCGGCGATGCTTTGCAGCATCTCGCTGAAGAACGAGGTATTGACCGCAACCATCCGGTTCACTCGGCCGTTCCCGGCCTCAAAGAGCTAATGATCGCGCGCGGCGATGACAAGGCAGACCCCTTTCGCCGGCGCTCTTCGGCGCGACTTGCAGGTCGTCCGCCGGTGGACAAACCCGCGCTGCTTTGTCAGTTAACGGCGGCAAAACGACCGACGGCGGCGAGGAAAGCCGCCGCCAACGTGGGGGAGCAAGTTCATGCCGGGTCCATTGACCGGTCTGCGCGTATTGGAGCTGGCCCGCATTCTGGCGGGACCGTGGGCCGGGCAAATTCTCGCCGACCTCGGCGCCGACGTGATCAAGGTCGAACGCAGGGGCGCCGGCGACGATACCCGCAGCTGGAGTCCGCCGTTCGTCCCCGCCGCCGACGGCGGCGGCCATCTCGGCGCCGCTTATTTTCACGGCACCAACCGCGGCAAGCGCTCGATCGAGCTCGGCTTCGATAGTGAAGACGATCGACGCATCGTCAGAAAGCTCGCCGCCCGTTCCGACGTGCTGATCGAAAATTTCAAGGTCGGCGGGCTTGCCAAGTTCGGCCTCGATTATAAAAGCCTCGCGCCGGACAATCCGCGGCTGATCTATTGCTCGGTGACCGGCTTCGGCCAGACCGGCCCTTACGCAGGGCGTGCCGGCTACGACCTCATGGCGCAGGGCATGGGCGGCATGATGGACCTGACCGGCAACCCCGACGACGAGCCGTTGCGCGTCGGCGTGCCGATGTCGGATCTGTTCACCGGCGTCTATTCGGCCCTCGGCATCCTGGCGGCGCTGGCGCGGCGGGAAAAGACCAGACGCGGCGGCTATGTCGATACCGCGCTCGTCGATTCGACCGTCGGCGCGCTCGCCAACCAGGCGCTCAATTATTTCGTCTCCGGCGAAGTGCCGCACCGCATGGGCAATGCGCATCCGAATATCACGCCCTATCAGGTCTTTCCGGTCGCCGACGGCCACGTCATCATTACTTGCGGCAACGATGGTCAATTCGCCAAGTTTTGCGCCATCGTCGGCGAGCCCGCGCTCGCCAGCGAGCCGGACTACATCGACAACACCGCAAGGCTCGCACACCGCAAGGCGCTGATCGAGCGGTTGTGCGCGCTGACCGCGCGCATGTCGCGCGCCGACATTCTCGGCAAGCTCGAAGCCGCCGGCGTCCCCGCCGGCCCGATCAACGACCTCGCGCAGGTCTTTGCCGATCCGCAGGTGAACCATCGCCGCATGCGCGTCGAACTGCCGAGCGCCGCCGCCAGGGACGGAAAAATTTCCGGGGTGCGCACGCCGATCATGCTCGACGGCGTGCCGATGGCGGCCGATCATCCCTCCCCGCGGCTCGGCGAGCACACCGCCGAAATTTTGCGCGAGATCGGCGAAGGTTGACACTGCCTTTGTCGTTACCGCCGGAGCGCGTTAGCACTTTCTCCTTCGTCAACACCGGGCTTGACCCGGCGGTCCATGCCGACAGCCCGCAGCGAACGACCGCACCAATAAGGGCACCGTCACCTCCGCATGGATTGCAAGGTCAAGCCCGGCAATGACGAAACGACCAGAGTTCTTGCGGCGCGTCATGCGCTGCTTTCGCTTTCCGCACTCCCGCTTGCGGTTGCCGCGAATAACTCGAGCGGCGGAACGGGGTATCGTCGCCGTATGTGTGACGCGACGCGCGCGCCTCCAACTTCGCGGAAGGCGCGAAGGCAGAAAAGACCGCCGCGGTCAACAGCCGATTGCAGATTTTCGCCGGCATCGATCCACGCTACAGTTGTTCTATGCTCGACTGGTATCGCGATCTCAACACAGTGGAGCGGCGCACCTTCTGGGCCTGCTTCGGCGGCTGGGCGCTCGACGCGCTTGATGTGCAGATTTACAGCTTCGTCATTCCGGCGCTGATCGCGCTTTGGCAGATCACCAACGCGCAGGCGGGGTTGCTGGCGACGAGCGCGCTGGTGATCTCGGCCTTCGGCGGCTGGATCACGGGCATGTTCGCCGACCGTGTCGGCCGCGCGCGGCTCCTGATGATCATGGTCGCGTGGTTTGCATTCTTCACCTTTCTCTCCGGCTTCACGCAAAACTTCGAGCAGCTTCTCATCGTGCGCGGCTTCCAGGGCTTCGGCTTCGGCGGCGAATGGGCGGCCGGTTCGGTGCTCATGGGCGAAGTCATCCGCGCCAAGGATCGCGGCAAGGCCGTCGGCACGGTGCAGAGCGCCTGGGCCTGGGGCTGGGGCGCCGCCGCCTTGCTGGCCACCCTCCTCTTCCAGATCCTCCCGCAGGAGATTGCCTGGCGCGCGCTATTCTTCGTCGGCATAACGCCGGCGCTGCTGATCTTTTACATCCGCAGCAAGGTCCCGGAGCCGGCTATTTTCCGGAAGGCCGCACAATCGGCGGAACGGCGCGGCACTTTCGACATCTTCAACGCCGACCTGTTGCCCACCACCATCCTCGGCGCTTTGCTCGCCACCGGCGCGCAGGGCGGCTATTACGCGATCACGACCTTCCTGCCGACGTTCCTGCGCACGGAACGTCACCTCACCGTGCTCGGCACCGGCGGCTATCTTGCCGTGATCATCGTCGGCTCCTGGTTCGGCTACGTCATCAGTGCGTATCTCAACGATGCCATCGGTCGGCGCAAAAATTTCTTCATTTTCGCCATCGGCTCGCTCGTGATCGCGATCGCATACACGCAGACGCAGATCTCCGACGCGATGATGCTGGTGCTCGGCCTCCCGCTCGGCTTCTTCGCCTCGGGCATTTTCAGCGGGCTCGGGCCGGTGCTCACCGAACTGTTCCCGACCAGCACGCGCGGCGCCGGACAGGGCTTTTGTTATAATTTCGGCCGCGGCATCGGCGCCTTCTTCCCGACGCTGGTGGGGCTGCTCTCGGCACAGGTCGCGCTCGGCGTCGCCATCGGCATCTTTGCCGCCATCTGCTACGCCCTCGTCGTGCTCGCCGCCATCGCGCTGCCGGAGACGCGCGGCCGCGAACTCTTGGCGAACTGACGATTCATCCCGCGGCGCGTTGCGGTGCCGCCGGTGCCTCGCGGCCGGCAAACCGCCGCGCCGCGAGCAATGCCCGTTCGAGCGCGGCAAGATCATAGGGCTTTTGCAGCACTTCGAAGCCGTGCCGCACGGCCTCGTGCGCGCTCGAACTGTAGCCGCTCGTCAACAGCACCATGACACGCGGAAAACGCTGGCGCACCGTCTTCGCCAGATCAAGGCCGTTCATGCCGCCGGGCATCAGGATGTCGGAGAACACGAGATCGATTGCGTCTTCGCGCTCGAGCAGATCGAGACCGGCCTGCGCGCTCGCGGCCACTTTGACAGCGTAGCCCAGGTCCGTGAAGTAGCCTTTGGCAACCTCGATCACGTCGGCATTGTCCTCGACGACGAGCACGGTGCCCGCCGGCGGCGCAGCGCCGGCCGCAACCGACGGCTCGCTCGGCCGCGCCGGCGTCTCGAAGCTGCGCGGCAGGAACAACGTGATCGCGGTGCCGCGCCGCGGCGCGCTGGTGATCGTGGCGGCGCCGCCCGATTGCCTGGCAAAACCGTAAACCTGCGAGAGCCCGAGCCCGGTGCCCTTGCCGACGTCCTTGGTGGTGAAGAACGGCTCGAACACGTGCGGCAGGATCTCGGGCGCAATGCCCTCCCCGGTATCGGCGACGCGGACGGCGACGAATTCGCCGCTCAAGCCCTCCTCGCCGACCTTGCCGCGCAGCACGATCGGCTTGGCCGTGATGGTAAGCGTGCCGCCCGAGGGCATCGCGTCGCGCGCGTTGACGGCAAGATTGAGCAGGGCGAGTTCGAGCTCGCTTGCGTCCACCTTGACCAGGCAGCGGCGCTTGGGAACCAGCACGCGGATCTCGATGTCGCCGCGCAGCGAGCGGCTGAGCATGTCCTTGAGCTCGGGCAGCCGCTCGGAGAGATCGATCACGGCCGGTTGCAGCATTTGTCGCCGCGAGAAAGCCAGCAGCTGGCGGGTCAGGCTCTCGCCGCGCTGGGTGGCGTTGCCGATGGCGTCCAGAAGCTGCAGCTGTCTCTCGTCGCGGAGATCGCGGCGCAACCGGTGCACGCTGCCGCTCACGATCATCAAGAGATTGTTGAAGTCGTGGGCGACGCCACCGGTCAATTGGCCGATCGCCTCCAGGCGTTGCGCCTGCCGCAGCGCGCCCTCTGCGGCCTCGCGGCGGTCGGCCTCGTCGTAGAGGCGCCGCGTGCGGCGCAACACCACCCACAGCACCGTGAACAGCAACAGCGTGGCGGGCACGCCGAAGATCAGGTGGGAGCTCATGCTGGCGAGCCACTCGTCGCGAACCGCCGAGGTGGTGACGCCGGCAAGTCCATAAACCGGGAAGCCCGCGAGCTTACGAAAAGCGATGCGCCGGGAAACGCCATCAATTTCCGAATGGACTGTCAGCAGCCCATGGTCCAAACCCTGTGCGATCGCGGCACGAAACGCGCTTTCCGGGCTTAGATGCTGCGAGGGATCCTTCAGCGGCGGATAACGCGCCAGGTAAGCGCCATCGGTGCACACCAGTGCATAGAAGCTGCCGGGCGTTCGTCCGATCAGGCGATAGAACTCTCCGAAATAATCCGGGCGCACCGCCGCCGCGATGACGCCGTTGAAGGCGCCGTCGGGCATTTCCAGCCGCCGGGAAAGCACGAAGAAATCGGAATCGATGCCCGGCAGGCGCGGCGCGCGAACGTCGCCGACATAGGTGCCGGCGTCGCGCGCGACTTGCGCACGAAAATAATCGCTGTCGCCGAAGGCAACATCGGCAGGCACCGACGCCAGCGCGCTGGTGACGAGCGGGGTTCCGTCACGGCCGACCAACAGGATGCCGCGCAACTGCGGCATCGCCGCGACGATGCGTTCGAGCCGCGCATGCAGGCGCGGCTGCGCGGCGCGAATGTCGGCATCCGACATGCCGCGCACGATCTCGTTGACCTCGGCGAAGGTACGATCGACCGTCTCGAACACCTTGAGCGCTTGCTCCTGCACGACGTCGAGCGAACGGTCGATGCGCTCGTCGGCAACCGCATGGATGTCGCGGTAGCTGATCCAGGAGGCATAAGCGAACAGCATCGCCGGCAGGACCACCGAGGCGACCATCATCAAGAGCAAGAGGCGAATAGCCGCTTCCCGTGCGCTGCTCATGCTGCCAAGTTCCGGCGGTTGAGCCCGTGTCCTAAAAAGGCCGGCTCGCGAAATTCAGCCCTGGTCCTTTGGCTCCAGCAATTCCCCCGTGCACTCCAGCGAGCACACGCAGTGTTCCACACTTTGCGCAGGCGAACGAGCCGTCATTCGCCGCCCAGCATTGCAATTTCGTGACCAAAAGGCCGAAGCGCAGCCCGAAATCGGCCGCATTTAGCGGGCGCGGCAGGCCCCCAAAGCGCGACGCGCAGCCTAAGCGGCCCAAAACCGCGATGATTGGGGCGTGCCGTTTACTCGGCCTTGAAATTCATCGCCACGCCGTTGATGCAGTAGCGCAGATGGGTCGGCGGCGGCCCGTCGTCGAAAACGTGCCCGAGATGGCTGCCGCAGCGGCTGCAGTGCACCTCGGTGCGCACCATGCCGTAGCTGCGATCCGTGGAGGTTTCCACCGCGCCCTCGACGGGATCGTTGAAGCTCGGCCAACCGGTGCCGCTCTCGAACTTCTTCTTCGAGGCGAACAGAGCCTGACCGCAACCGGCACAATAAAACGTGCCGGCGCGCTTCTCATAGTTGAGCGCGCAACTGTCGGGCGGCTCGGTGCCGTGGCCGCGCATGACGCGGAACTGCTCCGGCGTGAGCAGCTTGCGCCACTCCGCCTCGGTGTGGGTCACCGGATATTGCTTTGTGTGCATGGCCAACCCGGCGCTGATGGTGCAGTGACGAACGAAGATAATAGTGGCAAATGTGCGCGATCAACAGGCAAGGCGCGATGGCGTGAGCGGAACGCCGGAACGGTTGCCGAAAAACCGCCAGATTGCCGCGCCCCTATTGCGCCGTTGCTGCGCGTTTCGGCGGCAGCCAGCGAACCGCCGCTACGGCAGCTTGTCAAAACCTTCGCCAAAACCCTTCAGGCTCATGGGAAAACCGATGCCTTCCTCAGGCGTCTGGAAAATGATGAAGGTCGACGTTTGGCCGTTGCGCAGTTGCTCGATCAGCTTGTCGTCCATGACCACTTCGGCGACGCAGCCGTTGGGCAGGCAGCGCACGAAGCCGGCGCGGCCGACGTCGTTGTTGTCGATCTTGAGGCCTAGCCCCGAAGGCAACAGCACGCCGAGCGGGGCGACGACGCGCATCAACCGGTTTTTCTGATCGGCAGTCTTGAGCACGATCACGGTCAGCCCGACATTGGGCCGGTCCTCGGCGGTGACGCTCTGCATCAGCGCGCACTGCTCGTTTTGCGCGCCGGGCGGCGTGTCGCATCGGATCTGCCAATCGCCGTGCACCGAGCGGACCGCGCCCTGCGCGGCCGCAGGCCCGGCGAATATCGTAGCCGCCGCAAGCAGGGTGGCGGCGGCGAGCGCCGAGGCAAGCGGCCGCAGCATCCGCCCGACATCGAAAATCGCCATGATCGTTTCCTCTGCCCGGCGCTCGGGTCCGCCGGCATCGTCGGCTCTGCGGCGAATCACGCAGCCTGCCTGCCGGCCATCGCGCGAGCTTGCCTACATGGCGAGCCCATTGTGTCAAGATCGGATCAAGAGCAAGCCATGGTGACCGCGCCAAGAAAGGGTGAAAAAGCCCGTGCAGGGCGGCGGTGCCGGCTGCGCACAGAACGCCGCGGCAAGCGGCGAAGAGTGCATTGCGGTAGGGCGCGATTTGTGGTTTGAGGGGCTGGGATTTCCCCATCCCGCCAATGCCTGCCAAGGACCGGACCCCTGGCGCAAACCTCGTCGGCAGCAGGTGGCGTCAGGTTGTCGTGGTCGCGCTTGCGGCGCCGAGCAATGGCAGTCATGACATGACCAGATCTAGGGAACAGGAGCAGTGATGCAGATGCCGGTGTTCTCACGTTTGAGCGCGTATGCGCTATCCGTCGGGACCTTGTTAGCGGGCGCCGGTGCGGCGTTCGCCGAGGTCGGACAGCCGTTGCATTGGCAGCTCGGCCTGCAGGAGGCGGCTTCCCCGGTCATGGCCGACGTCGTCTGGTTTCACGATTATCTGCTCTGGATCATCACCGCGATCACCGCCTTCGTTCTCATTCTGTTGCTCATCATCATCGTGCGCTTCAACGCGCGCGCCAATCCGACCCCCTCGCGCACCACCCATAACACGCTGATCGAGGTGATCTGGACCACCGTGCCGGTGATCATTCTGTTTTCCATCGCGGTGCCGTCGTTCCGGCTTCTGTTCCTGCAACTCGACGAGCCGAAATCCGACCTTACGGTGAAGGCGACCGGCAAGCAGTGGTACTGGACTTACAACTATCCGGACAACGGCAACTTCGAGTTCGACTCGCTGATCGTCGCCGACAAGGATTTGAAGCCCGGACAGCCGCGGCTTCTCACTGTCGACAACGAGATGGTGGTGCCGGTGAACAAGGTCGTGCACGTCCTGGTCACCGGGGCGGACGTGATCCACTCCTTCGCGGTGCCGTCATTCGGCATCAAGATCGACGCCGTCCCCGGCCGCCTCAACGACACCTGGTTCAAGGCAACCAGCGAAGGACTGTTCCACGGCCAGTGCTCCGAGCTCTGCGGCAAGGACCACGCCTTCATGCCGATCACGGTGCGGGTCGTGAACGACGCGGAGTTCGCCGCCTGGGTCGCGGCCGAGAAAAAGAACGCCGGCATCGAGGACGCTTCGCCGACAGCATTCGCGGCAACGGGCGCGGCGGCGGCGCACTGACGACGTCACTCCAATCCATAAGAACCGCGCAAACGCAGGGACCTTGAAATGGACACGATGGCACACGAGGCTCACGGCGACGACGGCCACGCCACTCCGCACGGCTGGCGCCGCTACGTCTATTCGACGAACCACAAGGACATCGGCACGATGTACCTGGTGTTCGCGCTCGTCGCCGGCGTCATCGGCGGCATCTTCTCGATCTTGATCCGCGCCGAGCTGATGTATCCGGGTTTGCAGATCTTCCATGAGACCCATTACTTCGACGTCCTCGTCACTGCGCACGGGCTGATCATGATCTTCTTCATGGTCATGCCGGCGATGATCGGCGGCTTCGGCAACTGGATGATCCCGCTGATGATCGGCGCGCCGGACATGGCGTTCCCGCGCATGAACAACATCTCGTTCTGGCTGTTGCCCGCCTCCTTCGCGCTGTTCGTGGCCTCCATGTTCTTCGAAGGCGAGCCGGGCGCCGCCGGCGCCGGCACCGGATGGACGATCTATGCGCCGCTGTCGACCTACGGCCATCCCGGCCCGGCGATGGATTTCGTCATCTTGTCCCTGCATCTGGCCGGCGCCTCGTCGATCCTCGGCTCCATCAATTTCATCACCACGATCTTCAACATGCGCGCGCCCGGCATGACGATGCACAAGATGCCGCTGTTCGTGTGGTCGCAGCTGGTCACCGTGTTTCTGCTGCTGCTGTCCCTGCCGGTGCTCGCCGGCGCCATCACCATGCTGCTCACCGACCGCAACTTCGGCACCACCTTCTTCGATCCGCACGGCGGCGGCGACCCGCTCTTGTTCCAGCACCTGTTCTGGTTCTTCGGCCACCCCGAGGTCTACATCCTCATCCTGCCGGGCTTCGGCATGATCAGCCAGATCGTGGCCACCTTCTCGAAGAAGCCGGTGTTCGGCTATCTGGGGATGGCCTACGCCATGGTGGCGATCGGCGGCATCGGCTTCATCGTCTGGGCCCACCACATGTATACGGTCGGCATGGCAGCGAGCGTGCAGGCCTATTTCATCGCCGCCACCATGGTGATCGCGGTGCCCACGGGCGTGAAGATCTTCTCCTGGATCGCCACGATGTGGGGCGGCTCGATCGAGTTCAAGACGCCGATGCTGTGGGCGATCGGATTCATCTTCCTGTTCACGGTCGGCGGCGTGACCGGCGTGGTGCTGGCCAACGCCGGGGTCGACCGCGTGTTGCAGGACACCTATTACGTCGTCGCTCACTTCCACTACGTGCTGTCGCTCGGCGCCGTGTTCGCCATCTTCGGCGGCTGGTACTACTGGTTCCCGAAGATCACCGGCTACATGTACAGCGAGTTCCTCGGCAAGCTGCACTTCTGGATCACCTTCATCGGCGTCAATCTCGTCTTCTTCCCGCAGCACTTCCTTGGGCTCGCCGGCATGCCGCGCCGCATCGCCGACTATCCCGACGCCTTCGCCGACTGGAACCTCGTCTCCTCGATCGGCTCGTACATTTCCGGCGTCGGCGTGGTCGTGTTCCTCGTCGGCCTGGCGCATGCCTTCCTGCGCAAGGAGCGCGCCGCCGCCAATCCCTGGGGTGCGGGTGCGACCACGCTGGAATGGACGCTGCCCTCACCGCCGCCCTTCCATCAGTATGAAACCCTGCCGCTGATCCGATGAGCGTTACGCTTTCGCGCGTCGAGCCGAGCATCGCGGGCGTCGGCGATTACATCGCGCTGATGAAACCGCGGGTGATGTCGCTCGTGGTGTTCACCGCGCTAGTCGGCCTCGTGATCGCGCCCGGGCACCTGCATCCGGTGATCGGCTTGACCGCGCTCCTGTGCATTGCGGTTGGCGCCGGTGCAGCCGGCGCGCTCAACATGTGGTACGACGCCGATATCGACGCGGCGATGGCGCGCACGGCGGCGCGGCCGATCCCGGCCGGACGGCTGGCGCCGGGCGACGCGCTCGCCTTCGGCGTGACGCTTGCGACCGGCGCGGTGGTGGTGCTCGGGCTTTTGGTCAACGTCGTCGCCGCGGCGCTGCTTGCCGCCACCATCGCCTTCTACGCCGTGGTCTATACGATGTGGCTCAAGCGCTCGACGCCGCAGAACATCGTCATCGGCGGCGCCGCCGGCGCGCTGCCGCCGGTGATCGGCTGGGCGGCAGCAACCGGCGGCGTCGCCGTCGAGCCGCTCCTTCTTTTCCTCATCATCTTCTTCTGGACGCCGCCGCACTTTTGGGCGCTGTCGCTCCACCGCACCGAGGATTACGCGCGCGCCGGCGTGCCGATGCTGCCGGTGGTCGCCGGCGAAACGGAAACGCGCCGCCAGATCCTGCTCTATACGTTCCTCTTGGCGCCGCTCGGCGCCGCGCCCTGGCTTTTGGGCTACGCCGGGATGCTCTACGGCCTCGTCGCCGTTGGCGGCGGCGCGGCCATGATCGTGCTGGCGCTGCGTCTGCACCGCGCCCGCTACGGCCAGACCGCGAACAGGCAAATGTTCGCCTTCTCGATCCTCTACCTGTTCCTGTTGTTTGCCGCCCTGTTGGTCGACCGCGTGCCCGGAGCGCTTTTCGGCCATTTCGCCGCATGACCCACTTCACCGCATGACGATGAGCGATGGCGATGACCGAGGAGAAGCCGCAGCCCGGTATCAAGCTCACCGAGCAGCAGCTGCGCGCCCGGCGCTCGCGCTCGATCGCGATCGCGCTGTCGCTTGGCGTGCTGGTCATCCTGTTCTACATCGTGACGCTGGTGAAGGGACCCGGCGTGCTGGTGCGCCCGCTCTGAGCCCTGACGTGAAACGCCGCTGATGTGAACGCCGATGAGCACGCAGAAGCCGCATAGCCCGCCCCGCCGCGATCTTCTCGTCGCCTTTCTTTGCGGCGGCCTGGTCGCGACCATGGTCGGTCTTTCGTTCGCCGCGGTGCCGCTCTACTCCTGGTTCTGCCGCACCACCGGTTTCGGCGGCACGCCGCAGGTCGCTGAGGCGCCGCCCACGCGGGTTTCCGAGCGCACCCTCACCGTACGCTTCGATTCCAACGTCGCGGCCGGTTTGCCGTGGCGCTTCGAGCCCGAGCGCCGCACCATCGACGTGAGGCTCGGCGAGGTGGTCACCGTCTACTACGACGTCACCAACGAAGCCGCCCGCGTGACCGCCGGCCAGGCCGGTTACAACGTCAGCCCGTCGACCGTCGGCATTTACTTCACCAAGATCAATTGCTTCTGCTTCACCGAGCAGACCATGAAGCCCGGCGAGACGCGCAAGATGGCGGTGGTCTTCTACGTCGATCCCAAGCTTGCCGAGGATTCCGAGCAGAACAACGTCAAACTGATCACGCTCTCCTACACCTTCTATCCGGCGCGCGTGCCGGAGCAGGCGGCGGAGGGCACAGCGCCGGGGAAATCCGGCCGCATCTAGCGCATGATCCCGAAAAACGGCACCCGCTTTTCGGACGTGCACGAATGAAAAACCAGGTCTTGATCCGGCTCCCTTGAATCGAGATCAAGGCCCAAAGGCAACGAAAGCGGCGCGCCCGGCAACGACCGTCGCGCCAAGGTGGAGAGAACGACGATGGCCGATGCTGCGCATGCCAAACCGCACCACGATTACCACCTGGTCAATCCCAGCCCGTGGCCGGCTATTGGTGCGACGTCGGCGTTCATCACCGCCTTCGGGCTGATCCTGTGGATGCATCATGTGGTCGCCTATGCGCCGATCATTTTTGGCGTCGGCGCCATCGGCGTCGCCTACACCATGATCGGCTGGTGGCGGGACGTCATTTTCGAAGCCGAGGTCGAGCACGATCACACCCGCGTCGTGCAGATCTCGCACCGCTACGGCATGATCCTGTTCATCGCCTCGGAGGTGATGTTCTTCGTCGCCTGGTTCTGGGCCTATTTCAACACCGCGCTGTTTCCGGCCGAGC
>Ga0187784_10000121_pt1 | contig 48261 bp, 44 predicted proteins | sample 1015_SJ02_MP15_2_FD_132964 | JGI IMG/M metagenome (GOLD analysis project Ga0187784, IMG submission 132964) | Tropical peat soil microbial communities from peatlands in Department of Meta, Colombia - 1015_SJ02_MP15_20_MG | ecosystem: Environmental > Terrestrial > Soil > Wetlands > Peat | place...
CTATGCAGCCCATCTGCGGCGGCCTTTGCAGCATTTGCGGCGAGCGCCTGGCAGGACTTCATGCAATTTCCGAGAATCAGGGCGGAATTCGTTGCGAGTTGTGCCGGCGAGCCGAGCCGCCATACGTTAAAGCTGCCGCTTACGGAAGCTACGCGGGTGGATTACGGGAATTGATCCACCTGCTCAAGTATGATCAGGTCCGGCCGGCAGCCAGTGTTTTGGGACGGATGTTGGCCGAAGCCATTGCGGACTTGGCGCCATTATTTGGGGATGATCAGGCGATACTCGTGCCTGTGCCCTTGCATGCCAGGAAATTACGGCAACGATGGTTCAATCAATCAGAGCTGATTGCGCGTGTGGCTGTAAGAATCGTCTCCTCGGAAATGCCATTGCACCTTAAGCCGGGCGTACTTGAGCGCTGTCGCGAGACGCAATCGCAGATTGGCTTGTCGCGTCACCAACGGCGAGAGAACATGCGTGGAGCCTTTGCCGTGACTGGATGTGACCAAATCGCCCGGCGCACGGTCTTGCTCGTGGACGATGTGTTTACCACCGGCACGACCGTTTCCGAATGTGCGCGCGTGCTACGCCGCGCGGGGGCATCCAAGGTATTTGTAGCGACCGTAGCCCGCACGTTGAAGGCAGAGGCCCAGCATGCGATGCCGGCAGCGGAGATGCAGGAAATGACTATGGCCACTGCTGCTGCGGGTTAGCAAGCTGTGGACGGATCCTGGTCAAGCATTAGAGATATATGTCGGGCAAGTGGCACAATTCGCCGAATCTGAACCGCACTCATAATGTAGGTGCGGTTGCCGGGGTGCGTCTGGATTCTGACGGCCATGTGTTGCATGCGCCCGTGCTGGTACTTAATGCTTCCTACGAACCGATTAATGTTTGCGCTGCGCGCCGCGCAATTGTCCTGGTACTAAAGGGTGTGGCGATGACCGAGGAAGAGAACGGTCACTTCCTGCACGCAGCCCGACTTGCCATGCGGCTGCCTTCGGTCATCCGGCTGCTGGAGTATCGACGCATTCCTCATCAGACGCGCGCACTGTCGCGTAAGAACATCCTGCTGCGAGATCGCAACACCTGCCAATATTGCGGTGAGGTGTTGGCCTCAAGCGAGCTCACGCTCGATCACGTGACCCCGCGCTCGCGTGGCGGGGCTTCTGCCTGGGAGAATCTCGTAGCCTGCTGCCATTCCTGCAATCGCCGCAAGGGGAATCAGCTCCCCGCGGAGGCCGGCATGAAGTTGTTCCGCGAACCTCGCGCCTTCAATCTGCACACCAGCCGCCATATCATGCGTCTCATGGGGCGCTCGGATGACAAGTGGCGGAAGTATCTTTTCTACTGAGCAGTCAGTATTCAGTCTTCAGTAAGAAAAAGCGTATCTGACCTCATGGAAATCCAAGGCCTAAGGCTCGTTAAGCCTAATCGCGATCGATCGTCGATTGCTGCGCTCGGTCGCCCGCGTAGGCCAACGCCCACACGTCCGGCTATAGGTTAACAACAGACCACCTTCACCCAGCTTCGAACTGCGGCTTTGATGGCTGGTATCTGCTGACCGCTATGGCGGCGACTGCGGCTTCTCGGGTTGATCGCCGGCTTTGGGAAGCTCCTTGCCTTGGTAGGTGATCTTAACGTTCGACCCGAACCGCTTGTAGTTCGTGTACTTCACAACCTCTCGAATTTTGACATCCTGGTTTACGAAATGGAGGGTGTCATCAGCTCGCGTGTAGGTCGGAAACCAGTACTTGCCATCCACCTGTTCCCGCCAGGTGGTGAACTTGGGAAATAAATTTTCGTCGCCACGGCCCTTTTTGTTCGCCCGTTTTTCGGGAACCATCTGGCCGTAAGTCTTTACGATCTGGAAATCGTGGTCGTCGACCCAGATGCGTCCCTGAAAGTAGCGCTTGTTTTTCTCAATCTGCTTGGGAGCGATATCGAAGACGTAGCAGTGCAGTTCGTCTTCCTGCTGTTGCCCGGCGTACAACACGTTGTATTGGCTGATCTCATCACTGGTGAGCACCATGGGAAAGCCGTTTTCAAGGTCATCATAGTCTTCGCGAGTCATGCCAATGCGGGTGAGAGTGGGCAAAGGGGCAAAGACCACGTTCTTTACCCGGCGGCCTTGATCATCAAAGCTGACGTCGAAAACCTCCTGAAATTCACCGTCGACTGTGTCACCGTCCAGAGTTTGCATCTTGGCGGATTCCCGATAGCCGTATTGGTCGTAAGCCTCTTTGAACTCCTTTTCCTTGGCAGCAAAGCGCTGGATAATCTCCTCAGGAGTGATGCCCTTCGGTTGGGACGCGTCCAGAGGGCCTTCATCGGCGCTGGCGCGAGGCGGAGTCAGGCCACACAACGCGAAAACTGCTGCCAGCAACAGTACCGGGCAGAAATACTTCATACCAGTAGTCTAACGGAATCAGGGCTTTGAAGGTTGCCCAACTTTCGTCCTCAGAAGGTTAGAATGCCAAGTAGCCCGACTGGTTGCCGGCAGGTAGGACCGCGCCTAAAGATTGGCAACCGGGATGTTTTGACCCGGACAACGTTGTAAGATGGCAGTTCGTCCATGTCTTCCGGCGCCCGATTAGATACTTCACGAGAACTCACCCTGCACCAGGAAATTGCGCGCCTGGCTGATTTGTCACAGGTCCGCGCAGCTTCCGCGTGGTTGCGCTCGCAAGAGGCGCAGCTGGCTAACTGGCAGCTCGAAATGGCGCGCATTCCCGCTCCTCCTTTCGGAGAGATGGCGCGGGGTGAGTGGCTGAGGGGCCGTTTCGAACAATTGGGGCTAAAGGACGTACAGGCTGACGAGGTAGGAAATGTTTTTGGCGTGCTACACGGACCGGGCACAGAATGCGTTGCCTTGAGCGCGCACATTGATACCGTTTTTCCGGCCGGTACGCCTCTAAACGTCCACCAGCGGGGCAATCGCTTGTACGGCCCAGGAGTTTCCGACAATGGCGCCGGTGTCACGGCAATTCTGGCAATTGCCGGGGCGCTGCAATGGGCAGGCATTTCGCCGAACGCGCCGATTGTTTTCATCGGCAATGTCGGCGAAGAAGGCGAAGGCGATCTGCGCGGAATGCGGCACATCTTCTCCACTCCGCGCTGGAGAGATTCGATTCGCTACAGCCTGGTTCTGGACGGCGCGGGATCGGACACGATTGTGGCCGAAGCCTTAGGCAGCCGCCGATTTGAAGTGATTGTGCGCGGCCCGGGCGGACATTCCTGGAGTGATTTTGGCGCGCCCAATCCGATTCTGGTACTGGCGCGCGCGCTGAACGCTTTTGCTCGAACGCCCGTGCCTTCCTCGCCGAAGACTACCTTCAATGTCGGCGTCATTCGCGGAGGCACTTCAGTGAACTCCATTCCGGAATCGGCCAGCATGCGAGTGGATATCCGGTCCACATCGATGGAGGAGATGGAGCGTCTGGAGGATTCGTTGCGTCATGCACTGCATTTGGCGATCGAAGAGGAAACTCAAGCCAGCGAGCGGCACAATGGGTCGCAACGACGATCTTCCGGTCTAACCCACGAAGTGGTTCTGATTGGCAGCCGTCCGGCGGGGGAATTGCATCCAAACGCTCGCATTTTGAATGTCATTCGCGCCGTGGATGCGCACCTGGGCAACGCCGCCCAGATTCAGCGTGCCTCCACCGATGCCAACATTCCCATGTCGCTGGGAAGGGAATCTGTGGCGGTCGGCGGTGGAGGCCAGGGTGGTGGGGCTCACACGCTGCAAGAATGGTTCGATATAACCGGACGAGAACTCGGTCTGCGAAGAATCCTGCTGGCGGTGGTCGCGCTGGCGGGAGTTAACGAGTAGCGAAAGGCATCCGGAGCGTTCTCGAATTATTTCGTTTTGCCAACAGGGCGTGCCAGTGGTGGGATCGGTTTCTGCTGTTCCGAATATTTAATCAGCAGGTCAAGGCGTTTGGTTCTGGTCTCTTCTTTCTTCGCGCTAATTACCAGTAAGTGCTTGTTCTCCTGTACCAGGGCGGCTGGTTTTGGAAAAAATTCCAGGCTCGCGGGTTGCGGCGAAATTCTTGTTCCTGCGCGACCTCAGGCGTTGCCAATTTTCTTTGTTCATAGGAATAGATGGCCGAATTTTCATCCGTACGTTTTTCGAACGCATTCAGCCCGGCAGGGCTCATCAGCCGCTGCGCAAGAAGCTCTTTTGCGCGCGCTATGTTCACTGCGCTCCAGGTGCTGCGGGGCTTGCGCGGGGTGAATCGGATCACGTAGCTGAAGGCGTCATAGCCTCTGCGTATGCCATCAATCCAACCGAAGCATAGAGCCTGATCTACAGCTTCTGGCCATGTGATGCTCGGTTTTCCCGAATTTCTCTTGTAGAACCCTACCCACAATTCCTGAGTTGTGTGTGATGCTTTTGCAACCATGCGCGAAATTTAGCGGGAGTGGCAAAAATCGAGGTTTCATCAGTGGGGATTTGGCCGGTAAATCCAGCGGTCGGAAGCGGAAGAAGGCGCGGGGATGTCGTTCGCATTCACGCGCGCCACGATTCTCTCTACCAGTTTGTGATCGGGAGCCAGCGAGCACACCGGATCAGTTACCGCCGCCTTGCCCGTCAATAACAGTGCCTGGCAGCGACATCCCCCAAAATCGTCAGTACGGCGGTCACAACTGCGACAAGGCTCGGGCATCCAGGCATCGCCACGAAATTTGAGGAATGCGGGCGATTCGTTCCAGATCCATTCCATGGAATGCGCGCGGACGTTGTCGAACTCCAGGCCCGGAATCACAGCCGCGGCGTGGCAGGGAAGCGCCCGGCCTGCGGGATCAATGAGCATCAAGCGGCGTCCCCATCCTCCCATGCAGGCCTTGGGATAGCGAGCGTAATAGTCGGAAGCGACGTAGTCGATGCGCATACGGCCGCTGAGGCGCGCTTCAGCCGCATCAACAAGTTTTTGCGCGGATTCCAATTGTCGCATTGTCGGAAGCAGATTCTCCAAGTTGCGCAACGCCCAGCCGTAATACTGAACGTTGGCAATCTCGACCCGATCAGGGGCGAGCTCTTCAACCATGGAGATAATTTCGTCAAGGTGATCGAGGTTCTGGCGGTGTACCACGACATTGACCGTAAATGCCAGTTTGAATTTGCGAATGAGACGCGCAAGCTGGAGTTTGCGAGCATGGCTCGGCGCGCCCGCAATTTCGTCCGCCAACTCTTCCCGCGAGCCTTGAAAGCTGAGCTGAATGTGTTCCAGGCCCTCGTCGACCAAGGCCGCCAGCCGTTGTTCCGAGAGTCCGATCCCGGAGGTAATCAGGTTCACGTAAAGGCCGGCGGTTCGAGCGGCCCCGGTCAGCTCCGTAAGATCGGAACGCGCTAATGGTTCGCCACCTGTGAAGTGGGCGTGCAAGGCGCCTAGTTGCCCGAGTTCCTCGAAAACTCGTACCCATTCGTCTGTCGAAAGCTCCGAAGCGGCATTCTGCATTTCGAGCGGATTGGAGCAATACACGCAATGCAGGGGGCAGCGATGAGTAAGTTCTGCGATTAAAGCTAAAGGACCAGTGGGCATCAGAATTCCGAGCGCGTGCTCAAATCGTCTCCTCCGCACGAATACGTTCGTTTACTGGAGGGCATGCAGGGGGAGAATTTAAAAATCCACAATGCGCTTTTTGTACAGTTGTTGGAGGAATGTCGCAACCTCCTGATGAATGCGGACAGGGTCAGCTGTGGTGTAGGTATTTTGCATCTCCTCCACAATCTGCTGAACCGTGCGGCGGCCGTCGCAATACTCGAGAATAGCCCGCCCAGTGCCTTGCAAGCGGATGGCGCCTTCTGGAAAAAGCAGCATTCGCTCCGGACCGCTTGCTTCTGCCCACCGACAGCCCACGGCCAGCCGCGGCTGGCTGGAGTTTTCAATTGTTGCCACGCCGGGCCTCCTGGGCAGGAACAAAAGCTCCCGGTGGCGGCCACCCTGGTTCGACATAAGCGAAGTGAAGCGCATCGAGTTGGGCCCAGAGTATGTCGCACTTCCGCCGCAGGGCAGCGATCGCCGCTTCTTGTTCCTGGCGAGTGCAGGCATGCTCCGCAACCCACTTGAAAGCGAACGCCGCGTCTTCAGGAGCCTGGGTCAGCCGCGCAGTGAAATAATCGAGTCCGCCTGAGAGCCAGGGGTAGTGTTTTCGCAGCGCATCCATTCGCAGGGCGATCAGGTCGCGTGAGAAGAGTTCGGTCAGCGAAGAAGCCACAGCTTCGAGAAAGGTGCGGTTCCTTACCAGATCCAGGTACGCGTCCACTGCATAGCGAGTTGCCGGCAGCACCCCTTGCCCGCTTTGAACGATTTCGCGCGATAAACCGGTAGCTTGGCCAAGCTTAAGCCAACGCTCGATTCCACCGTCAACATCCGCTCCACCATCATGGTCGACGATCCGCTTGCGCCAGGCAACGCGAAAATTCCGGTCCTCGCTGCGCGACAGGATGATGGCGTCCTTAATCGGAATCCGGCTCTGATAGTAATAGCGGTTCAGGGCCCAGGCCTGCAGTTGGCCCCGGCTAAGCCGGCCCTCGTGCATCATCAAATGAAACGGGTGCTTATGATGGTAGCGTTCCCTCCCGACTTCCTCTAGCCGGGAACGCAATTCCTCCTGCGTAAGCAGTTGCTCCTGATTAGCTGACTCCCGAGTAGACATGATTCTCAATGACTCCGGGTTCCTTTCTGCTTGCTCAAAGGGCGACTAGCCCCATAGTCTTCCCGTATCTAGTAAATCACCGGGTGGTGAGAATTTCCAGCAACTTGGAACAATCATTAGGGTTGAGAATAGCTAAGACGCCAACAAGAAGGTTAGGCCACTATGAATGCGTGCACTCCTGTGGTTCTGGATGATCGATCGCGGTTCGAGAGTAAGCAACACATCCCCTTGGGCGTGAGCCGCGGGCTGTGGAATGTTGTGGTCGTCTGGATACCAATTTCCTCAGTGATGTGGGCAGGAATCATCTACGCGGCATGGTGGTTGTTCCGCTAATCCGGGCTGCTGTCGCTCCCGAATTTCCTCGATGCGCGAAGTAATAATCGGCGTGCTGTAATCCGGATGACAGAATTCCAGATGCATGCCTCGTCCGATGTAGCGCTGTTTCAGCATACTTCCACCCCAGGTCGATCCAGAAATTGCCACTTGCACAGGCTCGGGACAAAACTCGGGATGACCCGAAAGCAGCGCCTCACTTCCACCCAGCAGAACCGCAGTGTAGCGATGGTTTTGCGTGTCAATCTGCAGGACGGTTGCCGGTGGTAGAGCACTGAGCAAAACTCCACCCTCGATTTCCGATTGCATGATATTGCGATTGACGTCATCGCTCAGGTTGGGATGCGGCATAAACATCAGATTGGGCATGGAGTTTATCACAGTTAGATTGCCACAGTATCCGGAAGGTTACCAAAATGTTTGCCGGCTGGGGGTAACCGTGGTAACCAAGTATTTTCCGAGATGGGACAGCAAAGCGCTACCGACCCAGCTCCCGACCCGAAGCTACGGTAGCGCTGCTCCTTCTAAGTAAAACTTGTTCAGAATCTAGCCGATAGCCCGCAATTCCTCTAGTGCCCAGTGAGATACGGCCAAGATCGCATCACGCCAAGACCGAGAGTATTGGCTGACTTCTCCATTCTGCCCGAGCATCACAACTGCTTGTAATCGTTATCACATCGGCGTGGTCAAGGGGGCGTTATTGTGGTTGTGGTCGCTCGGCTTGTGAGGAGGCTCTATGGCACCGGTATTCGATGTCCTTCTCGTGCTGGTTATCGCGCTGGCGGTGCTGGGTGTGGCATATGCGGTTCACCGGTTGGTGCTGGGAGGAGCCCAAGTGCGCAAGCTTTCCGGGAAAATGTTGGTAACCTGCCCTGAAACTCATAAAACTGTGGCAGTGAAGGTTGCCACCGGGCGAGCCGCATTGGCAGCAATTGCTGGAAAAGAACATGTCGAGTTGAACAATTGTTCGCGCTGGCCGGAGCGGCAAGATTGCGACCAGGCCTGTTTGGGTGAGCTCCTCGCCGATCCTGAAAAGCACTCGGTTTGGGCGATTGCTTCGAAGTGGTATCAGGGGAAAACCTGCTTCTATTGTGGGCGGCCGATCTCCGAGTTAAGCCATCTGGATCACAGCCCGGGTTTGATCAGTTTTGATGGGAAAATTATCGAATGGGACAAGCTGCGGGCGGAAGAGCTTCCCGAGCAATTAGCCTCCGCGCGCCCGGTCTGCTGGAATTGCACGGTCACCGAAGCTTTTCGCAAAGAGCATCCGGAGCTCGTGATGAATCGTCCCTGGAAGCATTAACCCTTTGTTGATGTCATTCTTACCGAAGCGAAGAATCCATACTTTCAGAGAGTAAATGCGTAGATCCTTCATTCGCCTCAAGGCCATTCAGGATGACAGCTCTGAGCCTTCTCAGCGGTCTCAGATCCCTTCTCGGGCCGAAGCTGCGGAAACAAAATCACATCGCGAATTGTTTGTGAACCGGTGAACAACATCGCCAGGCGATCCACCCCTACGCCTACGCCGCCGGCCGGAGGCATTCCGTACGACAGTGCGCGGATATAGTCGAGATCCATCTGATGAGCTTCTTCGTCGCCGCGCTCGCGTTCTTTGAGCTGCTGCTCGAAACGCTGGCGCTGGTCTTCCGGATCATTAAGCTCACTAAAGCCGTTGGCAATTTCCATAGCTCCGACGATGATTTCCCAGCGTTCCGTCCATTCCGCCTCGTCTGGTTTCTGCTTTGAGAGCGGCGAAACGGCAGTGGGGAACTCGTAAATAATCGTAGGTTGGACCAAATGTTCTTCGGCGGCGGCCTCAAACAGGCTAGCAATGGTTTTTCCCGTCGGCTCGTTTGGATCATAGGCCACATGCGCATGTCCGGAGTTGAAGCGCTGCGCCAAGGCTTTTACGGAATCGTGACTGGCGAAATCCGACATCTCTGGCTTGCTGCCGGCTTGTTCCGGCCAGTAATGAATGATTGCCTCCCTCATCGTCATACGCCGCCAATTCGACTCTGCCCAGTCGATTTCGTGTTCACCCCATTTTGACTTCATCCCACCAATCACGTCTTTAGCAGCTTGAATGATTAATTGCTGCGTCAAGTCCATGACTCCGCGATAATCGGTGTATGCCTGGTAAAACTCCAGCATGGTGAATTCGGGATTCCAGCGCCATCCCAGGCCCTCGTTGCGGAAGTTGCGATTGATTTCGTAAACGCGATCGAATCCCCCAACCGTAAGCCGCTTCAGATAAAGCTCTGGCGCAATCCTCAGATACAAATCCATGTCAAGCGTGTTGTGGTGGGTGACGAACGGCCGCGCCACGGCCCCGCCGGGAATCGGCTGCATCATCGGAGTTTCGACTTCGATGAAACCCTTAGCGTCGAGAAACCGGCGCATCGATTGCACCAACTTGCTGCGCTTGAGAAAAACCTCGCGCACCTCGGGGTTCATAATCAAATCCACGTAGCGCTGGCGGTAGCGCAGTTCGACATCGGTCAGACCGTGCCATTTTTCCGGCAAAGGCAAAAGATCTTTCGACAAGAACGTGATCTCTTCGACGTGCACCGTGAGTTCACCGGTGCGGGTGCGGAACAAGTATCCGCTGACCCCAATGTGATCGCCCAAATCGAGCAGCTTGTACAAATCAAATGCTTTCTCTCCGACCGCGTCCTTTTTGACATAAATCTGCAGCCTCCGTCCGCCTTGCTGCAGCTGTGCGAAACCGGCCTTGCCCATCAGACGGATGGCCATGATTCGACCAGCTACGCGCACATTGACGCGAGACTGCTCCAGATCGTCGTGGGATTTCGCCTGATATTGGGCCAGAACTTCTGGAATGGTGTGAGTGAAATCAAATTTGGTCGGATAAGCCCTCTGCCCGAGGGCTTCGATCTGCTTCAGCTTCTCGCGCCGTTGCTCGTAGATTTTTTCGTCGAGTGCCAAGGAGTGCCTTTTGCCGCGTGATGATGAAAGGCGATTATAAACAAGTGCCGTCCTTGAAGGCCCTTATCCACCGGGTTAGTATTATGTGTCTATTACAGATGAGGAAGGTTCAATGCCGCAGAACTATGTCCCCATTTTTCTGTTCGTGGCAATTGTTGGAGTTCTAATACCGGTTACTTTAATCGCGGCGAAGCTGGTGCGCCCGGAGAATCCGAACCGGACAAAGCTGATGCCATACGAGTGTGGCATTGATCCGATTGGACGGTCACGCGGCCGGTACACCGTGCGCTATTACATCGTGGCCATACTATTTGTGGTCTTCGACGTTGAAACGATTTTTCTGTTTCCCTGGGCAGTGAAGTTCAAAGCGCTGGGTGTCTTTGGGCTTATCGAGATGCTTATATTCCTAGTCATCCTGATCGTCGGCTACATCTGGATCTGGAAAAAAGGTGCGCTGGACTGGGTGTAAACAGCAGGCATTAACACTCGGCACTTAGCATTTAGCCAGGAACGATCCCTTATAACTAATAAGAAATCCCAGCTGGGTTGCACCACTTTTGTGGCCAGCGCACTCCGCTGCTCATCGTACCTGAGCTGTGGGCCGCAGTGCCTCCCACATGGCAACAACTTGGGCCCTCAATTCTTCTGTGAGCTTCTCGTACGCGCATTCTGAGGCTTTCGACTCAGGCGGCGGCCAAATCGGATCGCCAAATCTGATCTGCAACGGCGCAAATTTCTGAAAGCGCTTTCCGCGCGGCCATGTCTCGTAGAACCCCTCGATTGCCACCGGAACCATCGGCACCTGATTATGAATAGAAAGAATGGCCGCGCCCTTCTTGAATTTCTTGGGCAAGCCATCGATGGAGCGCTCGCCTTCCGGGTAAAGAATCAACACTCGTCCATGCCGCAAACCGAAGGTCCCGGCGCGCATGGCAGGAATGAGGTTCACGTCCGGATCCACCAGCATGATGCGCAGCCATCGGGCCAACACGCGCAACAGCCCGGTTCCGAAATGTTCGCTGGTGCCAACGAAGAAGATGTCCCGGAATACGGGCCACGGCAAAACGCTGCTCATGATTACGCCATCGATGTAGCTCTGATGGTTGGAGCAGATGAGGAAAGGGCCGGCTGGAGGAAGTTTCTCCAGACCACTGACGCGAAGATGAAAACGGTCGTATGCGAAGAGTGCGACCATGCGCGTGACCACATACCAGAATGCCTCATCAATTCGTCGTGAGCTGGCGAGTGCCAGCACTTCCGGATCAGTGGGTAACTCCTCAAGCACATTTTTCCAACCGACGAACGGTCGCGGAGTCATGGCGGGTTCACTCTCACGGACTAAATCAACCAGCTCGCGCACACTGTAGACTTCCGCCAGGCGGGATTCTTCAACCTTAGCGCCCAGCTCCTGCTCCAAGGCGGCGAGAAGTTCCACTCGCTGCATGGAGTCCAGACCGAGATCGAGTTCGAGATTGTCTGAAGGGCGGATGGATCGAGGTTTGATGCGGGAAGCCTGACGAATCACCGCAATCGCGCGTTGCGTCTCGGGTTCGTCGAGCCACGCTGAATCTTCGCTGCTCAATGGCTTTTCAGCTACGAGGGTTTCCTCAGCTTTTCCGGCTTGCTTTTCTTTTACGCGCCGCTCTATTTCGAACCGTTTCAGCTTGCGCGTGGTCGTGCGCGGCAGGCTCGCCTGCCATATTTCGTAGCTGCCGATTCGCTTCGTGGACGGAAGTTGCGCTGAGAGCCCTTCAATATCGAAACGGATGACCTCCGTAACGTTCACGATTTTTCGCTGCCGGAGTACGTCGAAGTTGGGAACGATCACTGCGTGCAGACGATCCGATGTAGGATCGCCGGGCCGAGCTGCGAGACCCAAAACGCAGATTTCCTGGATGTAAGGCGATTTCAGGTAGTGCGCTTCCACTTCTTCGGGGTAGATATTCTTTCCATTGCTGAGGACGATCACCTCTTTTGTGCGTCCGGTAATAAAGAGGTTTCCGCCGGCATCGAAGTAGCCAAGATCGCCGGTGTGCAGCCAGCCGTCTCGCAACACCTCAGAGGTGGCTTCCGGGCGGTTCCAGTAACCTTTCATTACCAGGGCTCCGCGGATCGCGATCTCGCCAACCGGCTGCGGAATCCCCTCTGCGGACTTCGGCTGGAGTATCTTGCCCTGCGCACCCCGAAGCGGGGGCCCGACAGAGCCGATCACGTTGTTCTCGGGCGGGGTAGCGAACGCGCCGCCAGCAGTTTCCGTCAGGCCGTAAGCTTGGAGAATGTCGATTCCCAGCGCATAGAAGTCGCGTGCGATTCCGGGATCGAAGCGGGAACCGCCGGTGACCAGATAGCGCATGTTATGACCGAACAGCTGGTGGATCTTGCGAAAAAAGAGCTTTCCAGAATTCCAGCCAAGCTTGCGGCACAGGTGTGTGAGAGCCATCAATGAGCGGACCGCGAGTTTTGCCAGCTTGCCGCGCTGAGAAACTTCTTTGAAGATTCGTTCATGAATCAGGTAGAAGAATTGCGGGACGACCGCAAGCGCCGTGATATTCCTTTCAGCCAGGGCGCGGAGCAATTCGGTTGTGTTCAGCGTCTCGAGATAAACGATGCGCGATCCTTTGACCAGCGGCAGCAGCAGATTGGCCATTTGTGAAAGCACGTGAAAGAGAGGAAGTACGCCTAGCAATGCATCTTCTGGGCCGATGTGCGCCCAGCCGAAAACCGCTTCCACTTCCCCCATCAGGTTGCCGTGCGTAAGCATGACCCCCTTGGGATCGGCAGTTGTGCCGGAGGTGTAGAGCAGGGAGGCGAGGTCATCGTCCGCTAAGGAAGCCGGAACGAAATCTCGCGGACCTGCAGCAAAGATCCTGTTGAGATCAGCTTGTGTAGCGTGAGCGCTGCTGGGGCTCAGCGCATCCATTCGCACGATGCATATGGCCGGTTCTAAGGCCGATTGGCCGATGACTGCCAGGTGCTTCTCATCGCAAAACAGCAGCGAGCTCCCACTGTCGTTTAGCAGCTTCGCAATTTGTGCGGCATGCAATGCGGTGTCGAGCGGAACGGCCACACATCCGGCAGCGATAATGCCTAGGTAGATTGCGACCCAGCGTGGGTGGTTGTCGGCCAAAATCGCAACTCGTGCCCCACGCTCGAGCTTTTGTCTCCGGAGCCAGGCGCCAATCGATTCCGCCATGTGGCGCAGCTCCGCGTAGGTGTAACTCTCTACCTCATCGCGATGTTGGATTTCCACTGCGATGTTATCGGGCCATCGGAGGGTGCAGTCGCGAAATAGATCGTAGAAGGTCGACATTGGCCAGCGGGAAATCTTACATGATGGGTCGTTCCCGCGACGTACCTCGTTGCCAGGCATCTAATATGCTAGGCTCTTAGACATACCGGGCCGGTCTGCCCGCCCGCCGAAGGATCCAGGACTTGATTAACACAATAATGGCCAAGGTCTTCGGGACCAAGAATGAGCGCGAACTCAAACGCCTTGCGCCGCCAGTTGAGGCCATCAGTGCGCTTGAGCCTGCCATGCAGAAGCTCACAGACAGTGAACTTCGCAGCAAAACCGACGAGTTCCGGCGGCGCATTCAGGAGCGCCTGAGCCAAGTTCCCGATGAACCTGAGGCCGAGCCTGATCGCGCAAAAGAACTTCAGGACCAGCGAACCGCAGCCATCAACGAGGTTCTCGAGGAAATCTTAGTCGAAGCCTTTGCTGTTGTCCGTGAGGCCGGCCGCCGGGTGCTGAACATGCGCCATTTTGACGTGCAGCTGATCGGCGGCATGGTGCTGCATCAGGGCAAGATAGCTGAAATGAAAACCGGTGAAGGCAAAACCCTGGTGGCGACTCTCCCGGTCTATCTCAACGCCCTGAGTGGACGAGGCGTTCACGTTGTAACCGTTAACGATTATCTGGCGAAGCGCGACTCGGAATGGATGGGCAAGCTTTACAGCTTCCTGGGCCTCACCGTGGGGGTGATCGTTCACGATCTCGACGATCAGCAGCGCCGGGAAGCCTACGCAGCCGACGTTACCTACGGCACCAACAACGAGTTCGGGTTCGACTATCTGCGCGACAACATGAAGTTCGATCTGCGCGATTGCGTGCAGCGTGGGCACAATTTCGCGATTGTTGACGAAGTGGACTCAATCCTGATCGACGAAGCCCGCACTCCGCTCATCATCTCCGGCGCAAGCGAGGAGTCGACCGACAAGTATGCCCGCGTTAATCGCATAATTCCGAAGCTCGAAAAAGGTGAAGAAATTGATGTCGCCCCCGGAGAGCCCAAGCAGCTTACCGGCGATTACGTTGTGGACGAGAAGCACCGCAGTATCACCGTGAGTGATGAAGGCTGGGAAAAAGTTGAGGGGCTTCTCGGCATCGGTAACATTGCTGATCCCGAGAATTGGGCTCTGAAACATCACGTCGAGACGGCGATCAAGGCGCATGCACTCTATCACCGCGACGTTGAATACGTGGTGAAAGAAGGCGAAGTCATCATTGTGGACGAGTTTACCGGCCGTTTGATGCCGGGCCGACGCTGGTCCGATGGTCTCCACCAGGCGGTAGAAGCGAAGGAAAACGTGAAAATCGAGCGCGAGAACCAGACGCTCGCCACCATCACGTTCCAGAATTATTTCCGCATGTACAAGAAGCTGGCTGGAATGACGGGTACCGCGGAAACGGAGGCCACCGAATTCGAGAAAATCTACAAGCTCGAAGTGATGGTGATTCCCACCAACCGGACGCTGCTTCGCATCGAGAATCCCGACGTTGTGTATCGAACGGAGAAGGAGAAGTACTTCGCTTCGGCCGATGAAATCCAGAAATTCAACGCGACTGGCCAGCCCGTGCTGGTAGGCACGACTTCGATTGAGAAATCGGAGCGTTTGTCTGAGTTGCTGAAGAAAAAAGGTGTGAAACACTGGGTCCTAAACGCCAAGCAGCACGAGAGGGAAGCAGAGATTGTTGCCCAGGCTGGACGCAAGGGAATGGTAACGATCGCTACCAACATGGCTGGCCGCGGGACCGATATTTTGCTTGGCGGCAACCCTGAATTCATGGCTAAGCAGGAATGCGTGAAGAAGGGAATCGCGCAGCCGCTGCGCGCCGCGCAGGGCAAAGTGCAAGCCGCAGTGGACGACAGCATAAGCACCGTCTGGTATTACGGCGGCAATGAATACGTGGTCCCAACTGACCAGTGGACTGAAATCTTCACCCGCTATAAGCAGCAAACCGACAAGGAGCACGACGAAGTCGTCGCTGTCGGTGGCCTGCACATTTTCGGCACTGAACGGCATGAAGCACGCCGCATCGACAATCAGCTCCGCGGGCGTGCTGGCCGGCAAGGCGATCCTGGATCCTCGCGTTTCTTCCTCTCACTCGAGGATGACTTGATGCGCATCTTCGCCAAGGAGTGGGTTTCGAATCTGCTGCAGCGCTTGGGCATGGAAGAAGGTGTTCCGATCGAATCACGGCTGATTTCCCGGCGGATTGAAAAAGCCCAGGAAGCGGTGGAGGGGCAAAACTTTGAAGCCCGCAAGCATCTGCTCGAATACGACGATGTCATGAACAAGCAGCGCGAGGCGGTTTATGGCCTGCGCCGCCAGTTGCTCGAAGGCGTTGATCAGAAGGAACTCATCCTCGAAGATTATGTTGCGGGGTTACTCGGCGAACTCATGGACCAGTTCTGCGCCGTGAAAGTGCATCCCGCAGATTGGGATATCAAAGCTCTGAAGGACGGTATTTTTACCCGGTTTGGGGTGGACATTTTCGCCGAAGGAATAAAGCCGGAAACGCTCAATCGTCAGGAACTCGGCGACGCGATCTTCGACAAACTCAAAGCGCGATACGACTCCAAGGAAAAGCTGATTGGCCCGGACGCCATGCGTTATCACGAACGCATGATCATGTTGAGCGTGCTCGATTCGCAATGGAAAGACCATCTGCTCAGCATGGACCACCTGAAAGAGGGAATCGGGCTACGCGGTTACGGACAACACGACCCCCTGGTAGAGTACAAGCGCGAGTCGTTCGATATGTTCGAAGCAATGATGCAACGCTTCCAGGAAGAGACGGTGAGATATCTCTACCTGATGCAGATCCTGGAGCGGCCGGAGCCGGCCATGGCTGCAACTCGACCCAGCCTTGCCGGTGCGGAAGCCGCTGGCGCCGGAGGTGACGGAAACGGGCGCCGTCCGCGCAATGTGACCACCTCCGTCGACGAAATTGAGGAGGCCTTCCAACGCCGTAAGCGCCGGGAACTGGAGCAGGCACGCATGGCCGGTTCTGGAGACATGCAACCGGTGCAGCAAGTGGTGCGTGGCAGCGCCAAAGTGGGACGCAACGATCCTTGTCCCTGTGGATCGGGCAAGAAATACAAAAAATGCTGCGGAGCGAGCGCCTGATTCATCTAGGCTTCTATGCCTTTCCTGAAATCAGCCGCAATTTTGCGGTTTATTGGCATCGTCCAAATTACTCGACCACAAAAAGCGCTTAATGATCCATTGTCCCGACCGCGAGAATGCTAGCTGTTTCTGTTCGCATGGGCTATGATCTGGGCCTTGCTTCTGGCTACAAAACCCGCAGCGCTCTTGTGTCTGCTCTCAGTACTCGTGGCGCCGCTGAGCGCGTCGGATAGTAACAACTCGTCCGTTTCAACCAGCCCACAGGTTGGCTTCTCTGCCGATGACTTCGACTGGCGCCAAATGGTTCCGTATCTTTCAGTGGCTGCGGCTTTGCCCGGAGAGCAAGGCATCAAGGCGATACTGGAAAATTCCAGGGTACTTCGCGTCTATGTGGCAAACGACGTTCGCACGGAGTGTGCGCGGAATAAGGCCCAATGTCCTGGCGAAAGCTCGATGTATGGGGAAGTCACAAGAAGAATTGACGAGATCGTGCAGGAAGAGATTTTTCGTAAGAACAAATCGGCAATTGTCGACCATCCACTGACACGCCGCCCGTTTCCTTTCTCTGAGATTGCGGTCGTCAAGAGCGAAAAGCGGCAAGACGCATACCTCATCCTTGCGCTAGCTGACCGCAGCTACACGGCGGCGCAGGTGGAAGCGAAATATGGCGCGCCGTATGACACGGACATTTTCCAGTGGTACAGCGTTTTCAAATACCGGCTGGACAGCGCACGTTACAGCAGCAAGGCCGTTTTCGAGGTCGATCCGGTGGATGGCGCGGTGATGAAGGTCGCGATCAGTTTGAAATCGAAGAAACGCCGCTAACCCATTTCTGATCCCGGAGCATTCTTCCGGCCAGCTTATCGGAACTGCCCGCGGTGAGGCTCTTCGGTGCGCGGCTCGGATGGCGAATGCGGCGCAGGTTGTGGGCGAGGCGCTTCCTGGGGGCGTGCTTCATTCTCGCGGGGATACGCACTACCTGGATGCGGTGCTGTTTCCGTCCGAGGAACAGTCTCTGCCGGGGGTTGGGTCCCACGTGACGGGATTGTCGGCTCATAGGAACTTGGTGGACGAGGAAGGTTCGGTCGAGGGGCACCTTCTGCACCGTTTCCGGTGACTCCTCTTCCGGGAGTTTCTCCGTTTAAAGTAGTCGGAGGACGGGGTACATCGTTGCGGGGCATCGGATTGTTGCCCGCCACTCCCGTTTGTGTGTTGCTTCCTGGACGCGGGACGTTGTTACCGCCCAAAACTGGACGCTTCTCAGGCGCCTTGTACGGTGCTCCCGCGCGGCTGGCTGCGATCACGCCGCGTCCGCTGAGCTCACCGGGCTTCGCTGTGGCTGCGATGGGTGGACGCCCTTGGTTGACCGAAGCGCGCAGCTGCGGATTCGTCTTGGCGGCAGCCTCATGTTGAAGCTGCGCTGGCGTGGGGTCGATGTGTGTCTCTCTCGCCGCGGCTTCCTGCTCCGCAGTTGGGGTGGCAACAATTCCACCTGGGCCACCGTTGTAGCTGACTCGATTAATGGTGGTTGTGTTGTTGTTGATCACCGTGGTGTTATAAACATTGCGAACATTGACCACATTCACATTATTGACGGTCTGGTTGTAGTAGAAATGGTTTTCTCTCCAGTAGCCGCCGTAGTAGCCCGTTCCCGTATAGCCATAACCGTAGGGGATGCCGCCGTAGAAGCCGACAACCGGTCCCCAATATCCGGGATGCCAGTAGTACAAGCCTCCGCCATAAGCCCAGTATCCGGGCGTCCACAAATAACCTGGTTGAGGCGCCAGCACCCAGGTTCCCGGTACCCAGTAATAGCCGTATGGTCCCCACGCCCAGTATCCTGGAGTCCAAATGTAGCCTTCGGCAGGACAGAGAGGCTGCGCGTAGACAGGCAGCGCAGGCGGCCCGAAATTCACAGAGATAAACACACCTGCGGAAGCGGCGCCGGACATGGCTAAAAGAACAACAGCAAGTAATAGCTGTCGAAGCGAGCGATTAATCTTCATGTCAATTCCAGGTTCTCACTCATACAAACGCGCTCGGCGGGAATATGTTGCGGCACCCGAAAGTGCCTGGCACGGCTGGACTTCCAAGCATCGCTTGGCTGCTGAGCCGCGGAAGGTGCCGCAGGACACGCTCAAATCACAACGAAAAACCCGGATCAACCGCGAGCCGCGGGAGCTACCGCCTTCTTGGGGAGAATTTCTCCGATGCGACGGATTTGTGCTCCGATGCCGCGCAGTTTCTCTTCAATGTTTTCGTAGCCGCGATCGATGTGGTACACGCGGTCGATGATGGTCTCGCCATCGGCAATAAGGGCGGCGAGGACCAGCGATGCTGAAGCGCGCAGGTCGGAAGCCAGGACCGCTGCAGAACTCAACGGGGTCTTGCCGCGAACGATGGCACGTCTGCCTTCGATTTTAATATTCGCGCCCATCCGCACCAGTTCCAGCGCGTGCATAAAACGGTTTTCGAAAATGTTCTCGGTGACGATCGAAGTGCCCTCCGCCTGGGTAGCAAGCGCCATATACTGTGCCTGCACGTCGGTCGGAAAGCCGGGATACTCTTCGGTGATCATGTCGGAGGCGTGAAGAGGGTTGTCGCCCATCACGCGCACCGAGTCGTTGCTGACAGCCGTCTTCACTCCGACTTCTCCGAGTTTCTGCAAAACAGTGCCGAGGTGATCGGGGTCGCAGCCGGCGACATGGAGATCCCCGCCGCTGATTGCTCCAGCAATTACAAATGTTGCAGCTTCGATGCGGTCTGGAATAATGCGATGTTTGGCACCGTGCAGCTTGTCCACGCCCTTGATATGGATGGTTGCCGAGCCTGCGCCTTCAATGCGGGCACCCATCTTGTTGAGCAAAGCAGCAAGGTCGGCGACTTCGGGCTCGCGGGCGCAGTTGAGCATCAGGGTTTCCCCTTCCGCGAGGGTGGCAGCCATCAGCAGGTCTTCCGTGCCAGTCACGGTAATCTTGTCAAAGACAATTTCAGCGCCTCTCAAGCGTTTAGCGCTGGCCTCGACGTAGCCGTGTTCCTGCTTGATGGTCGCGCCGAGACGCTCGAGCCCTTTGATGTGAAGATCGATTGGACGAGCCCCGATAGCACATCCGCCGGGCAAAGAAACGCGAGCGCGTCCGCAACGCGCCACCAGCGGCCCCAGAACCAGGGTAGAGGCTCGCATGGTTTTCACCAGGTCATAAGAAGCCTCGGGCGAAGCGAGTTCGCGGCACGAAATTGTGGTTCGATGTTGGGCCCGTCCGTAGCCGAGCTCAACCTCAGCCCCCATAGCTGCCAGCAACTTGCGCGTAGTCTCGATATCGCGCACCTGCGGTATGTTTTCGAGGATAACCGGTTCATCGGTAAGTAAGGCGGCAGCCATCGCAGGCAGAGCTGCATTCTTGGCTCCGCTGACACGTACGGTTCCCAGCAATGGAGCTCCGCCCCGGATTACGAATTTGTCCATACCAACTTTATTCCCTGGGACAACGTCGAACAGCGCAAGCCCCATGGATCACGTCCAGTCTGTGGCGCTTTTCTATTGTAGCGGGGAAAAAGTTGCCGGTAATCAAAGTGTGTTAATCGGAAGGGCACGACCGCTCGGAATGGAACTCAAGCTGCTTTGATCGGGCCGTCTAAGGAGGGTCTGTATTACATGGACCGAGCCAGCGCAATAGCGCGACGGACATTGCGCCTGGCAGCGGTTAGACTCCGAGCGGCCTCAGCACGACTAACTCCGGTCTGCAGCATGACTAAGGCGACGGGAACACTGTTTCCCGCGGACTTCAGGGCTCGCCTGGCCGTCGTCCGATCGGTACCTGTGGCAAGCTGCAGAATCATGATGCCGCGCTCCCGTAGCTTTTCGTTCTTAACACGGACATTGACCATCAGGTTGCCATAAATGCAACCGAGACGCGCCATCGCTCCAGTGGAAAGCATATTTAGCACCATTTTCTGTGCAGTGCCGGCCTTCATGCGGCTGGATCCAGCGACAACTTCGGAGCCAACTTCGATCACGACGGCGAGATGCGCCGCCCGCGCCAGCGCCGAATGTGGGTTGCAGGTTACCGCAACCGTTTTGGCGCCCTTGCGTCGAGCATACTCGATGGCGGCGATGGTGAAGGGGGTGCGGCCACTGGCGGCGATTCCGACCACCACATCGTTTTTGCCGGGCTTCTTCTTAGCGATTTCGCGTTGGCCCAACCGACCGGAGTCCTCACTCTCCTCGACGGCGCCCAGCAGGGCCTTGGCGCCTCCGGCGATTACAAACTGTACGGTTCTCGGATCGGTGTTGAAAGTTGGCGGGCACTCGGCGGCATCGAGTGCGGCAATGCGGCCGCTGGTTCCAGCCCCCACATAGATGAGTCGCCCACCGCGTTTTAGAGCTGCCTCTACCAGGTCGATGGCTTTTGCGATCTGTGGCAGGACCCGCTTGACGGCTACCGCCGCTTTAGCGTCTTCGTTATTGATTATGCGTGCGATCTCGATCGAAGATTTGACGTCCAGATGACGTGAAGCTGGATTGCTTTGCTCGGTGAGCAAGCGGCTCAAGTTCTTCGCATCGGCACCCTTCACTAGCTTTTCTCCAGAGCTTCGACTACCGCATCGTGAAATGCAGGTCGTACCTGCTTGATGGCCTCGTTCCTGCAATCGGGCCAAGTCCGATTGGTCAGCAGAGTTACAGACATCTGACGCTGTGGATCGATCCAGAGCGAGGTTCCCGTGTATCCCAGATGCCCAAACGAGCTATCGGAAAAATGTTTGCCTGACTGCGACGGAGGTGAGGCAGTGTCCCATCCGAGTGCGCGAGAGGTTCCTGGAGGGGTAGATTCGCGGCGGGTGAAAAGCGACAAAGTTTCTGGACGAACAATCGGGCTGCCACCTTGCAGCATGGTATGAGCAAAGGTCGCCAAATCTTCCGCTGTGGAGAAAAGGCCGGCGTGCCCAGCAACCCCCTCCATGACACTGGCGTTTTCATCCTGGACCTCGCCTTGAATAATGCGCCGGCGAAAAGATTGATCGTCTGCGGTCGGCGGAACGGAAGCCCACCAATGCAGCGGAGGATCGAATGTTGTGTGCGCCATGCCCAAAGGCCCAAAGATTTCTTGGCGGCAAAAGTGGTCGAGGGCGTCTTGGGCAAGCCGCTCGAGCGCCACCCCCAAAATGATGAAACCAATATCGCTATACTCAGCGGCCGAGCCGGGATCATGTTTTAGCGGAGTCTGGAATGCCGCGGACAAAAGCGCATCGCGATCGCGCGCTTTCAGGAACAGTTTCTCGTAGGCGGGTAAGCCGGAAGAATGAGCCAGCAGCATGCGCATCGTGACCTGTCGACGCCGTTCCTCATCGCCTTTGAATTCCGGCACGATGGAGACTACAGGCGTGTCCAGGTCGAGCAAGCCCCGCTCGTAAAGAATCATCGCCATGCTGGTGGTGGCAACGACTTTGGTAAGCGATGCGAGATCGAAAATGCTCGCGGTGGTGGCTTCTGGGGTGTCAGCTTCGTACAAGAAGTGACCAAAAGCTTTCAGGCAAACCAGCGTTCCACGGTGCGTAACCGCCACAGACGCGGCCGGGAAAGCGCGTTCCGCAATCGATCGGGTCAGCAATTCAAAAGCTTGCGCGAAGACTGCGTCTTGGCCTTCATAAGCGACCGCTGGTGCTCGGGCCGGCTTGATGACTGGAGAGTTGTCCGCCAACGATGTAGTGTGTCCGATGTTCGGGTTATAGCAAAAGATGCGGTAAGCGGTAAAGATTGCCCATGGTACCTGGAGGGTGTGGATGTGGTGCCTTACTCATGTGCTGTGTAAATGATGGTAAGTTTGCCTTCGGGGCAGAGAACGAACCGCGCCCTTGTGTATGCGAGACGTTCTGAAGAGAATTGTTGCTATGCGGCGTTCAATGGCTGTACGAGTAACCTGCGTCTTGCTCACATTGCTGATCGCACTGCCGAGTTGGCCGGCAGTGCCTATGGTCAGCCCGCAGCTTCCTGACCCTGGTAGCCCCCGCATGAGCAAACAGGACCAGGAACAGCTGGGATTGAAGACTGCAGCGGAAGTGTACAAGCAAATGCCAGTTCTGCCGGATTCCAGTCCGGTCGCCCGATATGTTCAGCAACTGGGAAAAAAGCTGGTGGCGGTTATTCCCCCACAGCGCTCATGGCCGTATCAATTTCACGTCGTTCAGCAAGCTGATATCAACGCGTTTGCGCTTCCCGGCGGCCCCATTTTCATCAACATCGGCACTATCAATGCGGCGGACAATGAAGCCCAACTGGTCGGAGTTGTGTCGCATGAAATGGCTCACATCTACATGCAGCATTCGGCAAAACAGGCGCCTAAACAGGAATTTGCGAATATTCTGGGCGCGCTCGGCGGTTTGCTGGGTGGTACGGCCGGTGGTCTCGCGCAAATGGGCATCCAGTACGGCGCGGGAACCCTGCTGATGAAATATTCGCGGGCCGACGAGGCCCAGGCCGACTCCGTCGGCACCGTCATCATGTACAAAGCAGGTTACGATCCCAGGGGGATGGCTGACTTCTTTGCAAAGCTCGAGAAAATGGTGGGCAACGGTGGGCCGCAGTTTCTCAGCGATCATCCGAATCCGGGCAATCGCGTCGCAGCCGTCAATAAGGAGATTGCGCCTTGGCCGCCAAAGCAATATCTGCCGACGAGTGCAGCCTTTCTGCAGGCCAAGCAGCAGGCGAAGGGCATAAGAGCGTACACCGCGCAACAAATTTCAGCCGGCGCGAAAAGCGGACAATGGGCGCAGCAGAATCGAAGAGCGGGCGCAATGCCTGGGGGGATGCAAACCACGCCGCCATCCGCAACCACAACAGGTGATGGAACGCTTACAGATGTCAACTATCAGGAGGTACAACCGAGCGGTGATTTTAAGACGTTTCAAAACAGCGATTTCAGTATTAGTTATCCTGCCAATTGGCAGGCGATCGCGGGACAAAACTCCGCTACACTAGCTCCCGCCGCAGGGGTTGGGCAGAACGCGATTGCTTACGGTGTGATTGTGGATACAGCTCACAATGTGGATAACAGTTCAATCGACGATGCAACGCGAAGCTTAATTCAGAATTTGCAGGACACAAATCCCGGCCTGCGCATTTATAACAGTCCCCGCAAAGTCGTAGTCTTCGGCGTCGAGGGCCGCTCGACTATGCTCGAGGGAACCTCGCCGATCAAACAGAATGGCCCTTCGGTTTTGGAGCACGATTGGCTGATCACGGTGCCGCGGCCTAGAGGCGGACTGCTGCATCTGGTGTTCGTCGCTCCAAAGAATCAGTTTTCCCAGTTAGAGCCTACCTACCAGAAGATGCTGGATAGCTTTCAGATAAGATAACCGCAGTCAGGTTTCCCGGGCAGGATCACGCTCAGGTTTTTCCGCTGCCGATCTTGTGATAATCGCTGCGGAAATAGAGCAGGGGATTGCCTTCGCGTACCACGACGTCTTCCACTTCCGCGATAAATATCGTATGGTCGCCGGCATCCTGGGCGCGATGCAGACGGCATTCCAGATATGCCAGCGCCCCATGCAGGACGGGAGTGCCATGGCGGGTTCGATCGAAGCGAGCTCCAGCTTCTTGCTCGGCATGTCGGCGCGTGCCTGAGGCCTGAGCATAGTATTCAGAAATCGCTTGTTGATGTTCGGCCAGGATGTTAACCCCGAATCGCTTCTTGGCATGTAGCCGAGCATGGGTTCGGGCGCGGTGATCCACACACACCAGCACCAACAACGGGTCCAATGACACGGAAGTGAACGCGTTGGCGGTCATGCCGTGCACTTCACCTTCGTAGTCCACGGTAATGATCGTCACCCCGGTGGCGAAGGTGCCCAGTGCTTTGCGAAATTCTTCCTGATTGATGCTCATTCCCGTCTATAGCCCCGGACTGGTAGACTGCATTGGGAACAAATCAGAATAACCGCGTTCAATGTTGGGAGAAGAGTGCTCAATCCTTATACCCGTCTTCTATGACTCGCAAGCAGTGAATTGTAATCCATTACAATTAACTGAGAATCGGGCCAGAGGATGGCAGCCATTGCAAAGCGAGTCATAGCAGCGGAGACGCAACTTCTCGAGCTCACCCCTCCGCTTGAGCGGGAGCAGGCCTACCGATTGATCTGTTGCTCCGACGGCGAACTTCCAGCTCTGCTAGCAGCCGCCGTCGAAGCCAGGAATCGCTTCAAGCCCGGCGTCATCACCTATTCGCGCAAAGTTTTCATTCCGCTAACCAATCTGTGTCGTGATTACTGTGGCTATTGCACGTTTCGCCGAGATCCCGGCGAGCCGGGCGCGCACACGATGACGCCGGAGGAAGTGCTCCAAGTGGCAAGGGCGGGGGAAGAATTGGGTTGCACGGAAGCCCTTTTCAGTCTGGGCGACAAACCGGAGCTCGCATTTCCCGAAATGCGCGCCATCCTACGACGCCTGGGCTTCACATCGACCCTGCACTACTTGGAAGCCATGTGTGAACTCGTGCTGCGCGAGACTTCACTGCTGCCGCACCCGAATCCTGGTCTGCTGAGTGCCGAGTGGATCGCGCGTTTGGCGAAAGTTTCCCCCAGTATGGGCCTGATGCTCGAAACAACAAACCACCATCTGCTTGCCTCGGGAGCCGCGCACGACAATGCTCCAGACAAAATTCCTGCTAAACGACTGCGTACGATCGAAGAGGCAGGCAAGCAGCAAGTTCCCTTTACCACCGGCCTGCTGATTGGAATTGGCGAAACCCCGCAGGACCGGGTCGACACGCTGCTAGCCATTCGCGAATTGCACCGGCGGTATGGGCACATCCAGGAAGTGATTATTCAGAACTTCCGTGTAAAACCCGATATCCCGATGAGAAACTCGCCTGAGCCCACCAAAGGTGAAATGCTGCGCGCCATCGCGGTGGCACGACTGTTGATGCCGGACGTTAACATCCAGGCACCTCCCAACCTATCTTCGCCGTACTATGAAGAGTTGCTGGATGCTGGACTCAACGATTGGGGAGGAATTTCGCCGCTCACCCCGGACTACATCAATCCGGAAAAACCGTGGCCGCATTTGGAGCAGCTGAAATTGAGAACTGAATCGAAAGGATACGGTCTGTACCAGCGCCTGCCGGTTTACCCTGAGTTCCTGCCCGGGCTTATCCATCGCTCAGGTGGTTTGCTCCACGACCGAGTTACAGCCGCAGCCGATGGCCACGGATACGCGCGGAGGGCGGCATGATCGTGGTACTCACCGGGGGCACCGGAGGGGCAAAGTTCGTTGAGGGCCTGCGTCAGGTCGCGCCGGTGAAGAACATGACTTTTATCGTCAATACCGGCGACGATCTGGAGTGGTGGGCCTTGCATGTTTCTCCGGACCTGGATTCCATTACTTATGCGCTGGCCGGCCTGCTCAGTCGTGAGCGCGGTTGGGGGGTGAAGGGCGACACGTTTTATTGCCTGCAAGCGATGGGAGAACTCGCTGAGCCCATCTGGTTTCATGTCGGCGATCGCGATCTCGCAATTCATCTGGTACGGTCAAAGTTGTTGGGCCAAGGCAAAACTTTGACTGAGGTTACGACGCAGATTTGCGGGAAGCTGGGAGTGCAGGCCCGCATACTGCCGATGAGCGATTCACGGGTGGAGACCAGGGTAATAACTCCCAGCGGAGAACTGAGCTTTCAGGAATATTTCGTGCAACGCTGGTATCAGGATCCGGTGACTTCGGTCCGGTTTGCCGGCGCCTCCGAAGCAGTGCCCTCGCCGGGAGTTGTAGAAGCAATTCGATCGGCCGATGCCGTTATCATCGCTCCGAGCAATCCCGTGACGAGCATAGGGCCGATTCTCGCTGTGCCCGGCATCCGGGCAGCGTTGCGCGAAACCGGGGCAACTGTGGTTGCGGTGAGTCCCATCATTGGCGCGGCAGCTGTTTCAGGTCCGGCGGGCGTGCTTATGGCTGCGCAGGGTCTGCCGGTTTCGATTGCCGGGATTGTGGAGGCGTATGGAGATTTCCTCGACATTCTGATTGCCGATCTTCGTGACCAACCCCTGGCGGCACAACTCGAAAGCTCCGGGCGCCGAGTGCACTGCACAAATATCCTGATGAAAACGGCTGAAGACAGGGCCAAGCTGGCGCGCACTGTGCTGGCGCTGCTCACGGCTGAGAAGTCAGTGCGAACCACCTCGGAACGAGCATGATCCTCATTCCGGTTAAGAATCTCGCGACCGCAAAGCAAAGGCTGGCATCTGTTCTAAGCCAGCCAGTTCGCACCGAGTTGGCACAGGCGATGTTGCTGGACGTGCTCGAGGCGGTAGCGGAATGGGCAAATCGCCCGCCAGTAAGCCTTGTGACGAGCGACCCTTTCGCCGTCGAGACTGCACGGCAGTTCGATTTTGAGATCATCGCGGACGATAACAATCGCAGCGAGACAGACGCGATTGAGACAGCCACAACATTCTGCGAATCTCGAGGGGTCAATCACACGCTGGTGATCCCCGCAGATATACCGCTCATCGAGGCTGGGGAGCTGGAAACGATCGCAATCGACGCCCCGGAACGGGGATCGCTTTTGGTTCCGGCAGGTGACGGACGCGGTACCAACGCAGCTTTCCGTCGTCCAGCAGGATTATTTCCCTTACGTTTTGGCAATGACAGCTTCAAGCCACATCTGGCCGCCGCCCACGCCACCGGATTGCCTTGCGCGGTGCTTTCCCTGCCGGGCATCGCGCTCGATATTGATAATCCTGGGGATTTGCGGCAGCTGGCCGAAGCACGCGGCGAGACTCGCTCCCAGTGTCTGGCCCGGCAATGGGATTTGAGCGGCCTTTCGCTGGCAGCAAACCAGTAGTTGCTGAGAATCTTTGGGCGAAGGTGCGGGAGCGTACCGCGGTAGTACGAAGTTCTGTTTGGTGAACAAACGCTTTCTCATTGTTCCCCGTAGACTACACTGCACACACGGCTCTCATGGCACAGTGTCCAGAGTTGCAGATCATACCGGTACCTTTAGTTGATGAGATTCGTCCCGGAGATACGCTGCTCGTAAAATTGCTGAAGGCCCTTGTGCATCCCAAAGGCAGGCTCAAAGCGGGGGACATTCTGGTCGTGAAACACAAGATCGTCTCCAAAGCTGAGGGACGCCTTGTGGAACTGAGCACGATCAAGCCATCAAGCCGCATACGGGCATGGGCGCGACGATACAAGCTGGACCCGCGCGTGACAGAGCTGGCGCTGAGGCAAAGCAAGAGCATCCTGCGGCGCAAGCGAGGCGTGCTGATCACCGAAACGCAACACGGATTCATATGCGCGAACAGCGGCGTGGACGTTTCGAACGTCGATGGCGGCAGCCGGGCATTACTGCTTCCCGAGAATCCTGACCGGTCTGCTGCGCGGCTTCATCAAGGATTGAAAAAACATTTGCGGCTTTCGATTCCGGTGATCATCACTGATAGTTTCGGGCGCCCCTGGCGCGAGGGGCTGACTGAAGTTGCGGTCGGTGTGGCCGGTATGCGCGCGCTGCACGATTACCGTGGTCGGCGCGATTCATTTGGCTATCCGCTGCGAGTAAGCGTCGAGGCAGTAGCCGATGAACTGGCTTGCGCTGCGGGCCTGGTATGCGGCAAGCTAGCTCGCATACCGATGTGCATCGTTCGTGGCTTCCGATACCGCCCGGGGCGCGGAAGCGCACGCAGCCTGATTCGCCCGGCAGCCAACGACTTGTTTCGTTGAGGAGGAAGACTGTGGCTCGTCTGCTAACGCAATCCAACTTGGAAAATTTTGCTTCCTGGGAGTGGCCAAACATCGCTCCGCGCATGAGTTCCCCAGTTTGCGAAGCGCTTGAACGCGTAATGGAGAGTCTGGACGGACACAGCCTCACGCGGGAGCAATGCCTCACGCTTGCTATGGCAGAAGGCGATGACCTGCTCGGGCTTCTCGTGGCCGCCGATTTCGTGCGCCGCGAGCTGGTCGGGAATCTGGTGACCTACGTCGTCAATCGCAATATCAATTTCACAAATATCTGCTTTGTAGGCTGCAAGTTTTGCGCTTTCAGCCGCGGGCCGCGGGAGTCCGATACATATTTTCTAAGCCTTGAACAGGTTGCACAAAAAGCCGTCGAAGCCTGGGAGATGGGAGCCACCGAAGTGTGTATCCAGGGCGGCTTGCCGCGGGATCTGTCCCCGTTTTACTACCGGGACATTCTGTGTGCGGTGAAGCGAGCTGTGCCGGGCATGCACATCCATGCGTTCTCGCCGATGGAGATCGTTTACGGTGTCGAGCTCACTGGCATGAAGCTGTACGACTATCTCAGCATGTTGCGTGATAACGGTCTGGGGACTTTGCCGGGAACTGCAGCCGAGATTCTCGATGACGATGTTCGCTTTGTGCTCTCGCGCAACAAGTTAACAACTCGGCAGTGGGAGGAAGTCATTCGCACTGCCCATTCCTGTGGCATTCGTAGTACTTCCACGCTGATGTACGGACACGTGGAAACGCCTGAGCACTGGGTGAATCAATTATTGCTATTGCGATGCATTCAGGAAGAAACCGGCGGCTTCACGGAGTTCGTGCCACTCGGCTTCGTGCATCAGAACACGCTGCTATTTCACCAGGGACTCTCGCGCTCGGGGCCGACTTTGGCCGAACATTTGAAGATTCATGCTTTGGCGCGAATTATGCTGGCCGGAACCATTAACAACATTCAAGTTTCCTGGGTAAAACTGAATCGCCGATTGTCGCAATTGTGCCTTCAGGCCGGCGCCAATGATTACGGTGGAACGCTGATGGAGGAAAATATTTCCCGGGAAGCGGGCGCGACCGCGGGGCAATATACGAGTCCGGAAGAGTTTCAGTCGCTCATTTTGGAAATCGGGCGCATACCGGCTGAGCGTAATACGACGTACAAACGAATCAACATAAGAATGCGGACCGATGAACTGATCGCAGAACAGGCGATGGAAGCGGAGTTCGCATAGCGATGACCCGGCCAATCGCCGTTCTGGGTGGCACCGGAGCGGAAGGTTTCGGCTTGGCGCTTCGCTGGGCGCAGGCCGGAGAAACCGTGATTATCGGTTCACGCGATGCGCAGCGTGCCCAGGCTGCCGCGGATAAAGTCCGCCAGATAGTCGGCCCGCAGGCGAAAATATCCGGAGAAGAGAACATCACGGCTTGTGGCCTGTCTGATCTCGTGGTGCTCACGGTTCCCTTTCAAGGCCACGCGAAGCTGCTCAAACAACTAAAGCCTGCGCTCCGGGCGGGAACTATTTTAGTCGACACGACGGTTGCGCTAGCCACCAGCGTTGGCGGCCGTGCCACTCGCACTTTGGGGGTATGGCAAGGTTCGGCGGCCCAGGAAGCGGCTGAACTTGTCCCTGCGGGAGTTTCAGTGGTGGCAGCTTTCCAGAACGTAGGCGCCGAAATGCTCAATTCAGATGGACCGATAGACTGCGACGCGATCGTGTGCAGCGACGATGTCGAGGCCAGCAAAGTAGTCCGCCATCTCGCCACCAGGATCCGGGGAGTTCGCGCTTTGGATGGTGGCAAGCTGGAGAATGCGCGGATTCTGGAGCAGATCACCGCACTTCTGATTGGGTTCAACGTTCGTTACAAAGGACACTGCGGAATCCGCATCTCGGGATTGCCAGCGGGAGCATACGACTCGCCCTAAGGAGCTCCAAAGTAGCTGTTGCTTGCGCAAACTTTGAGAGATCGCTGTTTGCGAAAGATGCTTCACGATCGTCGTGATTTCCATGGATTCCTCTCCTGATAAGCGCGCTGCCATCGAATTCCACCATGTTTCCTATCGTCCGAATGGCGGGACAGACCTTGTCCGGGATTTGAGCATTGAGATCCGCCGTGGTGAAACTCTGGTGTTGCTGGGCCGTAGTGGCTCGGGCAAGACTACGACCCTCAAGCTCATCAACCGACTGCTGACCCCGAGCTATGGTGAGATTCGGGTTGATGGCCGGCCTATTAGTGAATGGGATGTCATCCGCCTCCGCCGAATGATTGGTTACGTGATTCAGGAGGTCGGGCTCTTCCCGCACTTCACGATCGAGCGAAACATCGCCCTGGTTCCAAAAATTGAGAATTGGCCGGCTGAACGAATCCGCAAGCGTGTGGCTGAATTAATGAACCTGGTGGGTCTCGATCCGCAAATTGCTTCGCGCTATCCTCACCAGCTTTCAGGTGGACAGCGGCAGCGGGTCGGAGTGGCCCGGGCGTTGGCGGCTGATCCCCCAATTCTGTTGATGGACGAGCCATTTGGAGCGCTTGATCCTCTTACCCGCGCGGAACTGCAGCGGGAATTTCTAAACTTGCAAATGAGACTTCGAAAAACCGTGGTATTTGTCACTCATGATCTACATGAAGCCTTGCTGCTGGGAACCAGGATCGCGTTGATGGAAGCAGGCGAGTTGATCACCTTACAGACGCGAGATGAATTCCTGGCTTCGCGGGAGCCGTTGGTACTCGCCTATAAAGACGCCTTTGACACTAATCTTAACAACACAAGAGAGCGCGCATGAACGTTTGGCAATTTATGCTGCAGAATCACGCGGAAGTGGTGGAACTGACACTGGAGCACGTCTGGCTGGTCGGAGTCTCGATCCTGCTTGCGGTTGCAGTGGGAATTCCGCTCGGAATCCTGATCACCCGCTGGCCCGCGCTTAGTAAGCCTGTTCTGGGCAGTGCGAATGTAATTCAGACAATTCCTAGCCTCGCGCTGTTCGGATTCCTTTTGCCTGCGCCCTGGATTGGGGCCCGCGCCGACCGCCTGGCAATACTCGCTCTTACGCTTTATGCCCTGTTGCCACTCATTCGCAATACCTACGCCGGAATCAAAGCGGTTGACCCGGCAGTCATCGAAGCCGGACGCGGCATGGGCTTGACGAATGGTCAGCTTCTGCTGCAGGTGGAACTTCCGTTGGCTTTGGGTGTCATCATCGCCGGCGTACGCGTGGCAACGGTGCTGTTAATTGGGTTGACTACGATTGCTGCCGCGATTGGCGCCGGTGGGCTGGGTGAGTATATCTTTCGTGGACTCGCAATGGTCAACAACGCCGTGATCCTGGCGGGCGCTATTCCTGCGGCTGCACTGGCTCTGCTTGCCGATATTGGCTTAGGTTGCTTGCAAAGACGACTAACTCCGCACGCGGCGTGAGTTCGCCCGTTCGCAAATCTCGGTGCCGAGTGCACAGATTCTTCGCTGCGATCACGATGACAATGCCATTTATCGATCGGATGATGTGTCGGCTAACAGCGCTGGTATGCTTTTCCGCCCTCCTCGCCTCCTGCGGGCCGTCGCGAGAGAATCGAATCGTAATTGGATCCAAGAATTTCACCGAACAACTCGTACTTGGGGAATTGTTCGCGCAGCAGATCGAGAAGAAAACTCATCTGCCGGTTGAACGCCGCTTTTACCTGGCCGGCACATATATCTGCCAACAGGCAATTCTTTCAGGACGAATCGATATTTATCCGGAGTACAGCGGAACAGCATTGACTGCGGTGCTTAAGGAGAGACCGGAAGGGAACAGGGAAGAAATTTACAACCGGATAAAAGCTGAATACGCGAAGCAGTTCGACTTGGTTGTCGGCCCCACGCTCGGCTTTAACGATACCTTTGCCATTGAGATTCGTGGCGAGGACGCACGCCGGCTGAAGCTGACCACCATTTCCGAAGCTGCGGCATACACACACCACTGGCGGCCCGGCTTTGGATACGAGTTCATGGAGCGTCCGGACGGTTACAAGGGCTGGATGAAAACCTATGGTCTCCGCTTCGCTGAGGCGCCGCGAATCATGGACCTTGGACTGCTGGATCGGGCACTCAAAGACAAGCAGGTGGACTTGATCGCCGGCAATATGACGGACGGACTGATTCCGGCGCTAGATCTCTTTGTGCTCGAAGATGACCGGCTTTATTTCCCGCCCTATGAAGCTGTGCCTATCATTCGTCAGGAGACGCTGGTACATCATCCTGAACTCAGTGAAGCATTGAATGAGCTTGGCGGAAAAATCTCTGATACCGATATGCGCCGGCTCAATTATGCCGTGGATGGGCAGAAGCGCGATGTAAAGGAAGTCGTGCACGCATTTATGCTGGAGAAAGGGTTGTGATCCATCGAGGCCGTGAGCCAATAGCTGAGAGCTATAACCTACGGTTCACATTAGCCAGATAGCATCGACGTCAACGATAACCCGGGTCCTTGGGATCTTCTGCTGAACAGCACATGCCAGCATGGCGCGCAAAAGGGCATTCAGCTTTTCCCGGCTGGCTGACTTCAGCACGAAGTGATAGCGGTAATCGCGCTTGAGCCGCAGGATTGGCGCGGCCGCTGGCCCCAGCACGCGAATGTCTTCGTGCGGCGTTTTTTCGAGCCATCGCCCGAGTGTGCCTGACCACTGCAGCGCCTCATCAAGCTTGTCGCTGTGCACAAGGATGTTCGCCAGGGCGCTGTAGGGCGGATAACGCATCCAGCTGCGAAACCGCAGCTCTTTTTCGTAAAAGCCCACGAAATCATGCTGCGCCGCGTATTGCACGGCATAATGATCAGGGAAATAATTCTGCAGAATGACCTTGCCGGGGGTTTTTCCTCGTCCGGCGCGTCCCGCCACTTGCGTGAGCAACTGAAAAGTGCGTTCTGCGGCACGAAAATCTGGAAAACCCAGAGCTGCATCCGCTCCCACCACGCCGACCAGCGTGACCCCATGAATATCGTGCCCTTTGGCGATCATCTGCGTGCCAACCAGAAGATCGAGTTCTCCAGCGTTCAGTGCATTTAGCGCCCGCTCGAAATCTTCCCGGCCGCGCACCGTGTCGCGATCGAGCCGGGCCATGCGTGCCTGAGGAAACATGCCGTGAAGCAACTCCTCCAGCTTTTCCGATCCCGTTCCGAGGAAATATACGTACTCGCTGCCGCAGTGAACACAAACTTTTGGAACCGCCGCGGTGTAGCCGCAATAGTGGCATTCCATCCGATGAGAGCGCTTGTGATGGGTTAGAGCAATGGCGCAATTCTTGCACTCGAGCGTCTTCCCACAGGAGCGGCATAGCACCAGTGGCGAATATCCGCGTCGATTGAGCAGCACCATCACCTGTTCTTTTCGTTCCAGCCGTTGTCTGATCTCCTTCGCCAACCTGCGCGAAATTACCTGCTCGTGCCCGGTCTCCTGAAATTCCTGCCGCATGTCCACGATTTCGACTTCGGGCAACGGGCGCTGTTCCACGCGGTCCGGCAATTCCAGCAACGTATACTTATTCGCCTTCGCATTGAAGTACGATTCCAAGGATGGCGTGGCCGAGCCCACCACCACTACTGCCTTTGCCATACTGGCCCGCATTACGGCCACATCGCGGGCGTGGTAGCGGGGAGTCTCCTCCTGCTTGTAGGAAGCATCCTGCTCTTCATCGACGATGATCAACGCCAGATTTGAAACCGGAGCGAAAACCGCGGACCTGGTGCCTACTACCAAGCGGGCCTCTCCGCGCTTAATGCAATGCCACTGTTCAGCCCGCTCCTGATCGCTAAGCGCAGAATGAAGGAGGGCCACTTCATCGCCGAAAGCTTGGTGCAGGTCAGCCGCCACTGCCGGAGTCAACCCAATTTCGGGGACAAGCAGAATTGCCGAACGGCCTGAGTCCAAAACGGCGCGTATCGCTGCCAGATAAACCGCCGTTTTTCCCGACCCGGTAACGCCGTGGAGCAACACCCCCGAAAATTTGCCGGCATCGACTCGCTTGCGGATTTCGTTCAACGCCGCTTGTTGAGCAGGACTAAACTGAAAATCCAGCGGTGATGTGCGAGGTTTTGCCCTTGAGACGGCAAATTGTGCCGGCTCTTCCACGATCTCCACGAGTCCACGCTTCACCAGAGTGGTTAAGGAAGTTCGTGGAAGCGGGAGTGCGTTCAGATCGTCGATGCTGACCTTTCCGCCCGCTGCTGTGAGAGTTTCGATAATCGCTTCTTGGTTCGCATTCAGCTTACCTTCGCTCCTCTTGAGAACCGCGTGTTTGACTAAACGAGTAGGTTCATGCGCGCCGGACAAGTCATGCCGTTCGATCCAGCGCTTGCGCACCAGATTGCCCAGCAAAGATTGTGAAGCTCGAGTCGCGGCACGTAAGCTCTCTGCTCGTCCGCCATCGCGTTCTGCCAGGTACTCGAGAACTCGAAATTCGGTGAACTGATCATGCGGCGTTTGTCGCGACCGTGCTGAGGAGCCGGACATGCCCGCGAGATGAAGCGCCATTTGTCCTTGTTCGGTAATGCGGTAGACAATGCTTCGCTTGAATTCCGCGCTCAGCGGCAACATGGTGCGGAACACTTCACCCAACGGGGCGAGGTAGTAGTTGGCAATCCATCTTCCGAGTTGGAGCAGATGCTCATCGAGCAGTGGTGCGCTGTCGAGCACGCTCAGGAGGTTCTTGGCTTGGACGTTGGGAACACGATCGTGTAGCTCGATCACAAGTCCGGAAAGCCGCCGTTGGCGGAAGGGAACCAAAACCCGCCCACCCACGACCGGCTGCATGCCCTCGGGCACACGATAGGTGAACAGGCATTCCAGCGGAACCGGCAGTGCAACATCGCAGAACTGGGACATATCACGTAGGAGTGATTTGGTTGCCTACTAGACAGATGCTACCAGTCAAATTGCTCAATGAGCCGACTGTGGTAGCCATACCTGGTGCGAGTTAGCTACTGATCCGGCGGCTCAGGAGGCTGGACCAGGTCCGGTATAGCGGCGATCACTGCGGGCGATACGGGCTTGAATTGAAGCTGCTCAATCAGGAACGCGACTCGATCACGTCGCGCTTCGGCATTCAAGGCATGAGGAGCGTCATAAAGTTTGAACCGTTTGGGTTCGCTGACGACGGATGCGTATTCTTTGTCGCGCTCGGGAGTCAAGAATCGTTCTTGGCTTCCATACTGGAGGAAAACGATAGCGGGGGCAGCATGTGACACGTACTTGCCGGCATCGAGCCAGGAATACTGGGCGATGAACGCATCAAATTTTTCCGGGCCGATCTTCTGGCGGTAATCCTGGATTTCTTTTGCTTTTAGAGTAACCTCGTCCGACGTAGGTCCGGCCATCAGGACAAAAGCCTTGAAGCGTTTGTCAATTCCGCTGAGAAACGCCCCAACTTCTGCATTGTAGCTATGGCCGACATAGGCCAGGCGCGTGGGATTAACATCAGAACGAGCCAACAGCAGGTCGGCCCCGCGGCGCATGTCGACAATTGCCTGCACGCGATCTGTAACTTGTTGGTCGCTCAACCAGGAGTTGTCCTCTTTGTGCCCGGGACGGGCAATTGGCCCATCCGGCAGCAACGACACAACACCCGAGGGCGCAACTGCGACCGCCTCCTCCAGGAATTCCTTGCGATTCATAAACTCCGAACCTGGCATATACCAGTGGCCCCAAATCACAGCAGCGAATGGACCTTTACCATCGGGCACGACCAGGTACGCCGGGACGCTCCCGCCTTTGGGACTGATGTACGAAATATCGTGGATGACTACTGTGCCCCGGCGCTCGGTTGCGACCTCCTGAACACCCAGGGGAGCCTTCTGGTCGTAATCGAAGTGATGCAAAAGATCAGCGTCCTGCGCCAACAACGGGACGACGATGAGCAACCACACAGCAAAACACATCTTTCGCATCGTGCCTCCTCGGAAGGTAATCATAGACTATGTTCGTCGCAAAAGTTGTTGAGAATCAGGCCGCGAAGGTGTCATGAACAGAACCTTCTACCAACTTTCCGAACTTGAAAAACAGCGCAATCAGACTGGCAAGCCGTATCTCGAGTTTCTGCGCATTCCAGAGATGAGTGCGGGAGTCTATGTCTTGCCCGCGGGTGGCACCGATTGGCAATCGCCCCACAAAGAAGACGAGCTTTATTACGTGGTCCGTGGCAAGGCTCGAATGAATATTGGTGCGGAAGACCAGCCGGTCGGAGAAGGCAGTGTGATCTTCGTTGCATCGGGGATCGAACACCGATTTCATGACATCAGCGAAGAACTGATGGTCCTGGTATTTTTTGCGCCGGCGGAGAGCGCCTAATCTCGGCGGAGGGATAGGTAATTTCCGCGACGTGTGGGTAACGGTTCTCTGGATGATGAACCTGGCAATGATGGCAATGCGGGCGAAGGATTGGCCGTCGGTGCGGGAGATTTATGCGGAAGGCATTGCCACGGGGAACGCAACCTTTGAAACCGCCGTGCCGGGATGGGCACGCTGGGACTCTGCCCATCACCAACATTGCCGCCTCATCGCGAGAGACAGCCAGAGGATTCTCGGATGGGCGGCCCTCAGCCCGGTTTCGAGCCGCCGTGTTTATGCTGGAGTAGCCGAGGTTTCGATTTATGTAGCCGGCTTGGCACGAGGCAAAGGCGTTGGCAAAGCGCTAATGAAATCTCTGATCGATTGCTCAGAGAAACACGGCATGTGGACGCTGCAGGCGGGCATCTTCCCAGAGAACGTTGCTAGCATCGCCCTTCATAAATCCTGCGGATTCCGTGAAGTCGGATTACGCCAGCGCCTTGCTCAATTGGCCGGCAGATGGAGGGATGTTCTCCTGCTCGAACGGCGCAGTCCGAGCATTGCGAGGTGAGCCCGCGCTTATCTTGCGACTGCCTCTTTTCCGGGAACCCAGTAGGATTCTTCTTTTAGGAATTCCTTCTCAAACCCGACGCGCCTTAGGATACTCTTAGCATTTTCGATCATCTCGGGGTGCCCACACATGTAAGCGACGGTGTTGGATCCACCCAGGCCCCACATATCGGCATACTTGCGGATTATGTCGTCGACCCTTCCGGTCTCACCCGTCCATGCCGTATCCTCCCAGGGACGGCTGACGGTAGGCGTGTATTTGAACCACGACGCCTTCTGCGCGACCCTTTGCAATTCCTCGCAGTAGCCAAACTCGCATGAACGGCTCGCGCCATTGAGCAGAAACAATTTGTGTTGCCCCGAAAAGCTTCCTGCTTTCCATTGTTGGTAAAGCGTTCGCGTATAACTCACAAACGGTGCCACACCGGTAACTGTACAGATGAGAAGGTGGTTCGTGCGACCGCTCTCGGTCTGCAACGTAAAACGTCCCTTGGCGGATTTCCGCATGAGTAGCTCATCTCCAGGCTGCAAATTATAAAGGCGGGGAGTCAAATCGCCTCCCGGGACAAGTTCCAGGAAAAACTCGATTTCACTTTCAAATGGGGCCGAAACAATGGAGTACGGACGCTCCCAACGCTTGTTGTCGGGATCCATCACCCCCAAAGTCGCATATTGGCCCGGGCTGAACTGGAAATCGCCATCCACCTTAATGCGAAAAGTCCACAGGCTAGGTCCCAAATCTGCGCGTTGCGTGATTTTGGGGTGGTAAAACTTGTCGTCGGACGCGCTCATGCCTTACCTCAAATTCTGGGGAATGCGTGCGCGTCAGTTTAGTCTACCGGAGATTGGTCCTTTGTAGCGACTGACCGACCCTGAACGAAGCTAACGATCTCATCCAGCAACAGCTGCCTGCCGTGCTGGGGCCGATCGAGATGTACGAAGTGGGTGGCATCCGGAATGACCACAATTGTGGTAACAGTGTGTACCAAGTCCTGCTTCAGCTTGTCTCGGTCGGCGGGGCGAGACCAGAAATCGCGTTCCGAGGCGAGCACAAGAGTCGGGACATTGATAAACGACGCATCCCACAATTGCCGTCCAGTAGCGAGATAGAAGCTGTCCTCCAGCGCACCATTGGGCGATCGAAAACAAGCTGGATTGCGCGTGTTCGCCTCTGGATCGCTTGCCAGAGCCTCGCGCACATAGGCGTCCGCAACTGCCGGGTCTCGCCAGGAGGATTTGTCCTCCGTGGGGATACTACGGTTCCATGCTGCGAGCAAAGAATCAGCGGTGTTGCACCGATACGCGCCAATAGCCGGATTTAGACGACCCGGATGAGCCGGGTCTTCCATATCCGATCCATGGCCCATCATTGGGTGGGCTACATCTGCCCCGTAGAGCGCATTGAGGAGGATCAGATGGCTCAGTTTGTCGGGATGCAGCGTTGCATAGTACCCTGCCCACTGAGCGCCAGTAGCCCAACCGAATAGCGAGACCCGGCGCGCACCTGTTCGCTTGCGAATCAAACCCACTGCAGCATCGATGTCATGAACAGCGTCCACCGACCGCACCAGTGGGGAATGATTTTGCGGAGGTTCTTCCATTTCGGGTGGACGTGTGGACTGGCCATATCCTCGAATATCGATCACGTACGCGCAAAATCCTTTCTCCGCAAGGTCAGCTGCTAAAGAGCCACCCGGAACCGGAAGATCGAAGGACGCGACCCCGGGGACGCGAGCGCCATGCACCAGCAGAATGGGGTCGCACGCGCGATGCATGCCGGTGCGCACCTCTCGGACGTGGATGCGAATACCGTCATCAAGGTTCGCAAATAGGTCCTTTCTTGAGACCAATGCTGAAGCTGGTTTGAGCCAGGAAACGAGCAGAACAAGGCCAATAACTTTTCGAGCCGCGCACGGCATTGCCAAATTATATTCAGCCTGGATTCTGATCGCACGGATTGAAGATTAGACGGGGGCTCTCATGCCTGTCTTTGTCTCGAAACTCAATGAATCGCGATGTCTATTCCGCCATCTTCGCCACGTGTAGATCAAATCCTGTTCTGGGCAGCAAGGCGGTTAATTCGAATGCCTTGAAACTGTCTCCGGTGATCTCGGTGTGGCGATAAAGACCCGGCTCAGTTTCCACGATTTGTCTGCGGCCTTCGAAATCCTCCAGAAACTGCTGTGCCGTCTTTAGGTCTGCGCCTCCGTTCCCGGCTCGAGTTACAAAAGCCTCGGCAGCGTAGGAGCGGACGAGCTTGGGCCAGTATTTCTCCAGCAGGTTGGTGCTGGCAAAGATATCTGCCCAGATGATTTCACCGTTCACGGCCACCACCACTCCGACTGCGTGGCGATCGCGCAATTGCCCGATCAAGCTCTGATAATCATGCCGAATCGGAGCCGCGACCGAATCCACTTTCTTTTGGACTTCCTCGTTCTGCATGACCTTTGCGTACGAAGTCGTGCCACCGACCGCCGCGGCCATTGGAACTGTGAGCTGTGCAGCAACGCGGGCTTGTGAATCCCTGACTTCGGACCAAACTTTTCCTTGGTCTTTGTCAACCATGGCTTTGGCGCGCACACCAGGTGCCGCCATAGGCGAACCCAACGAGTCGAAGCTCATCTTGGGCCCGGTCCAGCGGCCAGGTTCCACGCAGAAAACTCCGAGATCGATGGGATCGCTTTCCGCAGGGACGAGGCGATCTTTGCCAATTACACGATCCTGCTTGCCACCGGTCACGATCTCTCCAGCCAACAGAATCAGTGGACGCTTTGAATTGTTCACCAGCACCAGCTGATTGACTTGCGGACCAAAGCCTCGGCGCGGGGTAACGCCGTCGTGACGCGGCCGAACCAGAGGGGCAATGCTGCCGGACTCGTTGACCACCACCTCGCCGGAGCGCAGCCCTTCATCCAAAGTGAGGAATTCTTGGGTGTCGTGAGAGACAGTCGATACAACAGGGAAAACCGCCAGATTTCCGTGCCTTATTGGGTCCAGAACTTTGTACTGGGAAAGCGAGGGGACTTCACCTCCCGGAGCCGGACGAGGAATCATTACCGCGGAGCCAAGAACAACAACCAGAAGCGGAACCAACGAGGTGAGTTTCATATACGCCTCCCTTAAGCTAGTGGAAACGCCCCGGATCAGCCATTGACGGCTGCCGTGCCGCCCCTCTCTGATCCTTCCTGATTGCCGAACGGCAAAAATCCCGCTTTTTGCGTCTAAAAATATTGGTAGCATCGAGTAATTCCCCTTTATGTCCAGACTTGGTGTCCAATCCAGTGTGAAAGATTCGGGCTTGGAATTGCTTTCGGAGCTCTATCGCAGGAGTCGTGGGGCAGAGTTCGGCCTGACCCGGGATGCTTTTAACTGCATCCTTCAGGAAGTCACAAAGAAGTACTTGCCTGCCGATGCCTCAGGACTGGAAAGGCAACAATTGCTCCTCAGTCTGCGCGTAGAGGAACTAGCCCTCGCTCGGGCATGTGCGGCGGGCCACGAACGTGCATGGGAAGTTTTTCTGACTCGTTATCGGGAGAAGCTGTACGACGTTGCTACCTACATCGCCAAGGAAGCCTCGGCAGGGCGCGAATTAGCTGACTGTCTTTATGCCGACCTCTACGGCACAAGCCTGCGTGATGGCCAGCGCGTATCCAAGCTGGCTTCCTACACCGGACGGGGTTCGCTCGAGGGATGGTTGCGCACCGTGCTCGCGCAGGAACATGTAAACGGTTATCGCCGGCGGCGCCGCCTGGTAAGCCTGGAAGAGGAGAGCGAACAAGGTGTGCAGTTTGCTGCAGCCACGTCCGAACCGGTGAGGGAAGTGGATCCAAAAATCGAAGCGGCCACCGATGATGCGCTGGCCGAACTGTCGTCCGAAGACCGCTTTGTGCTGGCCTCATATTACCTGGACTCGCGCACGCTAGCCGAGATCGCGCGCATTCTGCGCGTGCACGAATCCACCATCAGCCGCAAGCTGGATAAACTGGCCAAGTCTCTCCGCAAGCGGATTTTGGCGGGCCTCGGCCGGCGGGGCATGAGCCGGCGGCAGGCAGAGGAGGCCCTGGAAGTGGACGTTCGTGACTTGCACCTGAATCTTCGCAATCGGCTGGTGCAAGAAACTGCACATCCGCCGTTCTCCAAGAAGAACGCTGAGGCGGCCGGTAAAGGCCCGGCTTGAGGCATAATTCATTACAGATTGGCCGGAATTCTTCAAGCTGGTGATAATTAAAGTGGCGCAGATCAAATGACACAAGTACCCAAGCTCGTGATTCAGCGCCTGCAACCAGACGCCAAACTGGAAAGGCATCCTGATGCAGACCTGATGAACGCGTTTGTCGAGAATATGCTGAATCGGCACGAGCGAAATCAGGTTCTCGATCATTTGGCTCATTGCCCGGATTGCCGCGAAATCGTAGTGCTGTCATTTCCAGAGAACGTGAACTTGGAAGTCGGCCCTGCTGCGCGTGCACGGGCTTGGCTGTCGTGGCCGGTGCTGCGCTGGGCCGGAATGGCAGCTTGCATCGTGGTGGTTGGGACGGCGGTTACTTTGCACTTCGAATCGCGTTCGAAGTCGCGCCAACTCATTGCTGCTCAATCTGTGGAGGGCGTGAATTCTGGTCAGAACCCAGTTCAATCCACCGCGCCGGGCCGCGAAGTTAAAGCGGAGAATCTACCTTCAGTCCAAGCCTTAGGCGGTGCGCGGCAATCGCCGATAGCTGCCTCAAAGAGAACAGCCTCACGCGTACCCGCGTCACGGGTGCTCGCAACTGAAACGCGGGATACCGTAAGCCTCGACGGCCAACCTAATTCGGAATTGCAAAGTACCAGCACCTTGCAAGCGCGGGTCATGGCCGAACCTACAGCCGCTCCCAACAGCTCGGGTAACGAACTCGTGCCAGGGCGTGCCAAAGAGGTGGAATCGGCGCCATTCACCGCTAACCGGGCGGGCTTCGCAGGCCCGGTATTGAAGCAGAAAGTCGCGGCGCTGGCGGTTACTAAGGGAATGCTTTCTCCTGCTGCGCGAATGGCACCGAAATGGGCGTTGAGCTCAGAGGGAATTTTGCAACGCTCATTTGACGCGGGCAAGAGCTGGGAAACCATTCCTGTCGATAGTCAAGCCACTTTCCGTGCGCTGGCGGCCAACGGCATGGACATCTGGGTCGGCGGCGCGAATGGTGCGCTTTATCATTCTGCCGATGCTGGCGAGCACTGGACGCGAGTGCAACCGGTCGCCAATGGCGAACTTCTCACTGCGGACATCATCGGGGTTGAATTTACTGATACTCAACATGGAAGAATCAGCACCTCCGCCCACGAAACTTGGACCACAGAGGATGCCGGACAAACCTGGCAGAAGAAGTGATTTGCCGCTCCTCCTCACCTAAAAGTGGTTTCAGCCGCTCTCTGAAACTCCGGCAAATAAATCGGTTTCACGAGGAAGCGGCTCCGGCTTCGTCCACGCTGCGAGGTGAAACATCTCTTGCCGTCCGCGCCGGCGAACATGCGACTCGAACAGTGGCCAAAGTGGCGCCTGAGTGAGGTGAGCTTTGAAGGCTGCGATCTTGGTTTCCAGATGATTGCCAATCTCGATGATGGCTGTTGCCGGAGGTAACGTGATTGGTTGCCGGTCGGGTAAGACGAAATTTGCGGTCGCGTAGTATAGCTTCTGTGGTCTGTGGGGAGAAAGGCTCTTGAGTTGGTCAGGGTAACGGTTGTTTCTTCCCGCCCAATGAAATGCCAGCGTCGTAAACACGGACGCCATCGAGTGATCGTCGTGACCCGTGACTCCGCCTTCAGGGCCGAATGTGATCACGACTTGTGGACGGAACTGCCGAACGTGAAATGTCAGATCGCAGACCACCCGGTATAAATCCTGGCGATAAAGTTTTCCGTCCGGATAGTCGAGTAGGCTGCCCTTTGTAACTTTCAGGACTTCGCACGAGGCGGCAAATTCCTGCCTCCGCAGGGCCGCTAGTTCTTGGTCGTCCTTGGCGCTGCCGCGATGCGTAGCCGCCTGCCCCGGCGTAAGGCAAATCACGCTGGTTTCGACGCCCCGGTCATGATAGAGAGCCAGCGAGCCGCCAAAGCCTCCTGCTTCATCGTCCGGGTGTGCGGTCACACACATCAAGCGCAACATGGGCTCCATTGTAACGTGCAGGCATTGGTGCTGATTGTGCAAGCTCTTGCGGTGGAGACGTTTACAAAGAAGTGCTTCTTGCAACGAGCACTTCCGCTTACAATATTGCGGCACGGCCCCCTAAACGGCCGGGCCAGGAGGCGCACTGGGTGCACGTTCTCGTGACCACCGATACGGTCAGCGGCGTGTGGACCTACACGCAGGAGCTGGTCACTGGACTTATTAACCGTGGCGTTCAGGTGACACTGGTCAGTTTCGGTGACATTCCCCTGTCGGGGCAGACTTCCTGGATGGAGAAGCTGGAGGGCCTGGATTACCGGCCCACCGCGTTTCGCCTCGATTGGATGCAGGAGGGCGAGCAGGATTTCAACGACTCTTCTCGATATCTTGCGGCTCTGACTAAAGAACTGAAGCCTGATCTCCTGCATCTGAACCAGTTGTGTTACGGCAGTCTGCCGGTGAAAACGCCGCGGGTTGTGGTGGCGCACGGAGACCTGATCAGCTGGTGGAAGGCGGTACACGGGCGTGAGCCCAAGGAAAGCCGCTGGGTGCGCTGGTACAAAGATGTCGTGACCCATGGCTTGTCAGAGGCCAGCATTGTCGTGGCCCCTTCGGTTTGGATGCTGGACTCGATTTGCGCCTGCTATGCGCGCCCCAGACAGGATGTGGTGATTTACAACGGGCGTAATCCGCTGTTCTTCAATCCTTACGTAAGCAAGAATGATTCCGTGCTCGCGGTGGGGCGCATGCTGGACGCCGGCAAGCAAGTTTCGCTGTTAACGCAACATGCGCACCCGCTGCCGGTGTGCATCGTGAATTCTGATGAACCGGTCGCAGTCGCGGAATTGCCCATTTGCACCGACGTGAAGCTTCAAGCTCATGAAACCTCTCTTTCCCTGAAAGGGGTGCAGACCGAGGCTCAATTGCGTATGCTTTACAGCCGCGCCGCAATCTTTGTCGCTACGGCACGGTATGAGCCCTCTGGTCTTTCGACACTAGAGGCGGCACTTTCGCGATGCGCCATCGTGGCTAACGACATCCCCTCCTTCCGCGAAATTTGGGGAGACGCCGCGATCTATTTCCGAGCCAATGACGCCGAGAGCCTGGCCGGCGTAATCCGGCAACTGCACGAACGCCGTGACCTGTGCCGGGGCTACGCCGCCCGCGCCTTTCAACGCGCTCGCGCATGCTTTACTGCCAAGCGCATGATTGACGAGTACCTGCGCCTCTATCAGCGCACACTGTCATCGCAAGCCGCCGCCGCATAGCAGGCTTTCTGCCTTCGTCGATCCGTTCCTCATTCCCTGCGCCGGGGCCGTGCGAAGGCGAGTGGAAGGTATACGCGTCCAGCGGATTGCCTGCTGGAAGCCCGTACCGGAAGCTGATATCTTCTTTGTTCGATCTTTTTCAGGAGGCCCCATGGCTACGGTGAAGATCACGATAAGACCCAACGGTCCGCTTCGGGTAGAAGCTCCCGAGGGATCAGTTGAGCTGGTTGACGGTAACGGCAATAAGTACGATTTGACCGGCAAAGCAGCTTTTTCTTTATGCCGCTGCGGGGGATCGGTCAACAAACCTTTTTGTGATGGCACCCACAGCAAGATCGGTTTCCAGGGGGCCGAATTGGCAGTGAAGAAAGCCGATGAGACTGGGGTTACGCCTGCCCCTAATCTTTCGGGACCAAAGGTCTAAGCTGCGCGTCCTTTTCGTACTCACCTTCGCCTAGGTTGGGAGCCCCGGTTTGCACGACTCGAGAGACAAACAATTAGGCATGGACCGCCGCATTACGCGGCGAGATTTTCTGAACGGAATGGCGCTTACCGTGGGGGCCGCGATCATTCCCTCTTCATTTTTTTTGGGATGTACGCACCACCTCGAGCCGGAACAATCCCCGGATTACTACCCGCCGGCTTTAACCGGGCTGCGGGGAAGCCATCCCGGCAGCTTCGAAACCGCTCACAGCTTGCGTGATGGAACGTTTTGGCAACACGCAGGCACGCCAGCGGATACCGGCGAAACCTACGATCTGGTGATTGTCGGCGGCGGCATCAGCGGACTCTCTGCCGCACACTTCTTCCGCAAGATCGCCGGACCAGCGGCACGCGTCCTCATTCTGGAGAATCATGACGATTTCGGCGGTCACGCGAAACGAAACGAGTTTCATGTGAGTAACCGCACGTTGCTGGGCTATGGCGGAACTTATTCGATCGAAAGCCCGGCACCCTATAGTGCGGTCGCCAAGGGCCTGATCAACGAGCTGCGAATCGTTGTCGGATCCTACCAGAAATATGTCTCGAGAGACCTGTATCGTTCTCTCGGGCTCACGCCGAACATCTTCTTCGACAAAGAAACTTTCGGCGCCGACAAACTGGTCGTTGACCCTGCATCAATAGGAGGGAGCGAGACTGGCGACCGGGTGGTTCAAACTCCCGAGCGCTGGCAGAAGTTTCTGGCAGAAGCTCCGCTTTCTGCCAAGGCCAAGCGCGATTATGAACGGCTCTATCACGAGAAGAAAGACTATCTGCCGGGGCTCAGTTCTGAGCAAAAGAAAGCCCGCCTCGCGCGCATGAGCTACGCCAAATTTCTTACCGACGTGGTTGGCGCACATGAAGAAGTAGTCAAAATTTTGCAGGCTGGCCCGCACCCATTGTTCGGGGTTGGCATTGACGCAGTTGCCGCGCAGGACGCCTGGGGCATGGATTTTCCCGGATTTGCCGGAATGCATCTCGATCCCACTCCAGGCAAAGGAATGAATCGTGATGCGATTCCCAATGAAGAAGCGGAACAATATTTTTTTCATTTCCCTGATGGCAATGCCTCCATTGCGCGGCTGCTGGTTCGCAAACTGATTCCGACTGCGATGCCCGGCAACTCAGCGATCGACATCGTGACCGCGCGCGCAAATTACGCCAGGTTGGATCAGCCTGGCTCGCCGGTGCGCATTCGTCTGAACAGCACGGCGGTGCGAGTGAAGCATGTCGGCGATCCCGCCACCGCGAAAGAAGTGGAGATCACCTATGCCCGCTTCGGCCAGACTTATACGGTTCGAGCTGCCCACTGCATCCTGGCGTGTTGGCACGTGATGATTCCTTACCTGTGCAACGAACTCCCGGGGCCGCAAAAGCAAGCTCTCTATTCAGCCGAAAAAGTGCCGCTTCTCTACACCAATGTTGTCATCCGCAATTGGGAGGCATTCCAGAAGCTCGGCGTAAGTTCGGTCTACGCTCCCGGTTGCTATCACATCGCCGCTACGCTTGACGTGCCGGTGAACATCGGTGAATACCATGCCTCGCAGGTACCCGATCAGCCGATCGTGGTCCACATGATGAAAACGCCATGCAAGCCCGGTTTGCCGGCTCGCGAGCAACATCGTGCCGGGCGCATTGAACTGTTTAGCACGACCTTTGAGACGATGGAGCGCAACATCCGTGACCAGCTTGCACGCGCGCTCGGCGCCGGAGGCTTCGATCCCGCCCGTGACATCACCGCCATCACCGTAAACCGCTGGCCGCATGGGTACGCGTACGAATACAACTCCCTCTGGGACGACTTCTGGCTGCAGGGTGGAGTGACACCGTGTGAGGTAGCTCGAAAGCCGTTTGGCCGAATCTCTATTGCCAATGCCGATGCCGGCGCCTACGCCTATACCGACGAAGCCATCAACCAGGCATGGCGCGCGGTGGGGGAGATTACTCCCTCTTAGTGAACCTCCGTCAATTTTGTAATTCCGAGGAGCGCAGCGACGAGGATCTGCAGTTCTGAACTCTCAAACTGCAAATCCCTACACTCTTCACGACAATTTGTCCTAGTGGATAGTCTTGGTCTTCTTCGACATGTAGTCCATGAGCAGATACTGGCCAAGCGTGTAAGGAGTAGTGAAATACGCTTTGCCGCGGCACATCTCAGTGACTTTCTGAACGAACTGCACCAGTCCGTAGTCCGAGGCCAGCATAAAGGTGTTGATCATTACGCCGGCGCGTTTGCACTTGGAAACTTCTTCCAAAGTCTGACTCACGACCAGGGGATCGAGTCCGAAGGCATTCTTATAGATGCGCCCATCTTCCAGCGTTAAGGCCGAGGGCTTACCGTCGGTGATCATCACGATTTGTTTCATGTCCTTTTTTTGCCGCTGCAAGATGCGTTGCGCCAACCGCAAACCCTCTCGTGTGTTGGTGTAGTAAGGACCCACCTTTACGCGCGCTAATTGCGAGAGCGGAACTTCTTCCGCCGAATCATGGAACAAAATCAACGACAGCGAATCGCCCGGATATTGCGTGCGAATCAGATGCGACAGCGCCATGGCGACTTTCTTTGCTGGCGTGAACCGGTCTTCGCCATAGAGAATCATCGAGTGCGAGCAATCCAGCATCAGTATTGTTGCGCAAGACGACTGATATTCGCACTGGTGCACCTGTAAATCCGAATACTCGATATTTAACGGCAGCTTCAAGCCTTCACGCTGAATAGCACTCGAAAGCGTCGCCGTGATGTCCAGATTCAGCATGTCGCCGAATTCGTAGAGCCTTGACGCTCCACTCGTCTCAATGCCGGTTGCCATGTCGCGGGTGTCATGGCGGCCAAAGCTCGATTTTCCCAGAGATCCCATTAAATCGCGCAGCGTCTTGAAACCCAGAAAGTCGAGACTTTTGTCGGTAATCTCAAACTTGACCTGACCCTGCGTATCCCCCACCTGCCCACCGACACTCGACTGCTTCGATGGGTCATGCGGCTGGTCGACGCTGATGTAGTCTTCTTGCTGCATGCGCTCGATCAAGCGTTCGATCAACTCGTCCAGCGTGCCTTCCATTTGCATCTGCTGCAGCCGTTCGCGCATTTCCTCATCCAGCAGATCGCTGTCGAGCAATGCTTGTTCTATGGCGCGGCGCAAATCTTCGAGCGTTTGCTCGCGGCCAAAGTCATCGTACAAGTAATTCTGGAATCCACTTTGCAGGAGGAAATCTGCCAGCGCACTGAGCAGGTCTTCCATGCACATTTCGCTAGCGGGGTCGGGAACGTATTTGCTATAGCGGATGCGTCGCATAAGAACAGTCGTTAGTAGTCAGCACTGTCCTAACTGGCGACTGACCACTGACTACTAGTTGTACGGTCTTCTTCCGCGGAATGGCAGATCCTCACGCTCGAAAGTTTTTTCCGCAACCTTGGGTGGTTTTTCGCCGGC
>Ga0187784_10000122_pt1 | contig 48045 bp, 48 predicted proteins | sample 1015_SJ02_MP15_2_FD_132964 | JGI IMG/M metagenome (GOLD analysis project Ga0187784, IMG submission 132964) | Tropical peat soil microbial communities from peatlands in Department of Meta, Colombia - 1015_SJ02_MP15_20_MG | ecosystem: Environmental > Terrestrial > Soil > Wetlands > Peat | place...
CCGCCGCTCCCGACCGGGAAGAACCGAGACCTCGACCATCGTTTGCACATTAACTCGCCAATTAATGTGCAAACATCTCACGCCTGCGCCATCGCAGGAAGGCGGCCGTCACCGGGCGCATACCCCCCGCCGGACCCGATGATCTCAGCAATTGGGATCATCACTGTCGAGAGGACGTCGTCCAATTCGACAATCGCGAGGGGAAAGTCTTCGGATAATATCGCACGAGCATGAGAGAGGAACTGGATCTCGAAGCCGCGTGCCGTAATCTTGTCTAACATGCTTACGTCCGCTCGTTTCGCGCAACGTAATAGATGCGGCAGCACAATCACAAGGTCAGGTGGATGATGTATCGAGCAAGTAAATTACGCTAGCCTCAACATCTCCCAGAAAATCACCTTGTTGCAAATCCTGGTGCCCGCTGCCGGACTTGAACCGGCACGGCCTTTTGGGCCAAGGGATTTTAAGTCCCTTGCGTCTACCGTTCCGCCAAGCGGGCACAGGCAGGAGCGCGGCCCGGACGCTACACGATGGCGCCGCCCCGCGCCACGGGCCCCTATTCCAGGATGGGCGTGTCGCCGAGGCTGCGCACCAGCGCCGCCACCTCCTCCGTGCCGGCGGCAAGGCGCTCCGCATCGCGGCCGCGCACCACGAGGGTCGTGCCGAACTCGCCGCGGCGGTAGAAGGGATAAGAGCCGATATCGAGATCGGCATAGCGCGCCTGAATCTCGCCGAGCCCCTTGGCGATGACGCCTTCGGCGAGATGGCAGGTCACCGCGCGCGACAGCATCGGCCGGCCGCCTTTCAAATCGTGCCTGATGGCGTCGAACATGGCCTGCATGACGCTCGGAATGCCGGCCATGACGAAGACGTTCTCCATGCGGAAGCCGGGCGCGCGCGACACGGCGTTGCGGATGAGGCTCGCGCCCTCGGGCGTGTGCGCCATGCGCAGCCGCGCCTCGTTGAGGTCGGCGGGCCTGTAATGCTCCAGGAAGATCTGATGCGCCTCGGGATGAAGCGTCCAGGGCACGCCGAACGCCTTCGCCACGCATTCCGAGGTGATGTCGTCATGGGTGGGGCCGATGCCACCGGTGGTGAAGAGATAGTCGTATTTGGCGCGCAGCTCGTTGACGGCGGCGACGATCGCCGACTCGATGTCGGGGATGACCCGCGCCTCGCGCAAGGTCACGCCGACCTCGTTGAGGCCGGCGGCGATAAAGGCCAAGTTGGCGTCCTGGGTCCGGCCCGAGAGAATCTCGTTGCCGATGATGAGGACAGAGGCGGTGACGATCTTCTCGGCGGTCATGGCGGCTCCCGGCGCGATTGCGCGCGTGGCTCGCCCCACCTCACCCTCCCTCTTCGCCCCTCAGGGGCGGAGAGGGCTGGGGTGAGGTGGGGGGTGTGGTCTCGCGCGCTCGCTCAAGCATTTCCGATTCCGCATGAAAAGGCAAAGCCGCAGCCGCGCTTGCCGCCGCGCCGCCTTGCCTCTATAGCGCCGGCGCCATGCGCTTTCCCCGGCCGCTGGTGCGCGGCGTCCTGCTGCGGCGCTACAAGCGCTTTCTCGCCGATGTCCGGCTGCCGGACGGGACCGAGACCACCGCCCATTGCGCCAATCCCGGCAGCATGCTGGGGCTCGCCGCGCCGGGCGCCGAAATCTGGCTGTTGGCGAGCGCCGATCCCAAGCGCAAGCTCGCCTGGTCCTGGGAGCTGGTCCGCGCCGAGGGCCAGCTCGTCGGCGTCAACACGGCGCATCCCAACCGGCTGGCGGCGGAGGCAATCGCCGCGGGCCGCATTCCCGAGCTCGGCGGCTATCAGAGCCTCCAGCGCGAAGTAGCCTATGGCAGGGCGAGCCGAATCGACCTGTTGCTGAAAGGCCAGGGACGCCCCATCTGCTACCTCGAGGTGAAGAACGTGCATTTGAGGCGCGGTGGCTGCGCCGAGTTTCCCGACAGCGTCACCGCCCGCGGCGCCAAGCATCTGGCCGAGCTTGGCGCCATGGCCGCCGCCGGCCATCGCGCGGTGATGCTTTACGTGGTGCAGCGCGGCGATTGCCGCCAGTTCCGCATCGCCGGCGACATCGATCCCGTCTATGCCATCGCCTTCGCCGAGGCGCGCGCGGCGGGGGTGGAGATGTTGTGCTATCATTGCCGCGTCGACACCGAGGCGATAGAGATCGAGGCGCCGCTGGCAATCGCGGCAGGAGCGGAAGAGGAATGATGAATTTGCAGCAGCGCGCGGCCATGGGCCTGCGGCCCTCGGAGCCCGAGGAGCGGCGCATCAAGCTGCACGGCGCCGAGGCCTTCCAAGGCATGCGCAAGGCCGGAAGGCTCGCCGCCGAGGTGCTCGACTTCATCACGCCCCAGGTCAAGCCGGGCGTCACCACCGACGCCCTCGACCGGCTCTGCCACGGCTTCATCCTCGATCACGGCGCGATCCCGGCGCCGCTCAACTATCGCGGCTTCCCCCGCTCGATCTGCACCTCGGTCAACCACGTCGTCTGCCACGGCATTCCCGGCGAGCGCAAGCTCGACGAGGGCGACATCCTCAACATCGACGTCACCGTCATCCTCGAGGGCTGGCACGGCGATACCAGCCGCATGTTCCTTTTGGGCGACAAGATCGCGCTCAAGGCGCGCCGCCTCGTCGAGGTCACCTGGGAAGCGATGATGCGCGGCATCGAGGCGGTCCGGCCGGGGGTGCGCACCGGCGCCATCGGGCACGCCATCCAGAGCTATGCCGAGGCGCGGCGCTTCTCGGTGGTGCGCGACTTCTGCGGCCACGGCATCGGCCGCATCTTCCACGACGCGCCTTCGATCCTGCATTTCGGCAAGCCCGAAGAGGGGCCGGAGCTGCGCGAAGGCATGTTCTTCACCATCGAGCCGATGATCAATGCCGGGCGCTGGGAAGTGAAGATCCTGAGCGACGGCTGGACCGCGGTCACCAAGGACCGCTCGCTCTCGGCGCAGTTCGAGCACACGGTGGGCGTGACCAGGGAAGGCTGCGAGATCTTCACCCTCTCGCCCAAGGACTGGCACCGCCCCCCTTACGAGGGCTGAGCGCCGCCGCTTATGCCCGCCATGGCAGGGCGGGCTGGTGAGGCGCGTCACAGGCAGCGGCCGGCTCCCCGTGCTTTTCTCCTGCAAGGTCCACGACGCGGGAGAAAGCGATGCCGGTCCTCCGACCTTGGACGTGCCTGGCGGGAGCCCTGGGGAAGGAGCCTTCCCTCGATGAAGTGCTGGCCGATCCGATCACCCGGCAATTGATGGCCAGCGACGGCCTGCGCCCCGACGACGTCGAGGGGGTGCTGATGGATGCAGTGCGGCGATCGAAGGCGAGGCCGACGGCCGGAGGATGAGAACGCGCGACCGGCGCCTCAGGGGCGCTCGACGAGCGTCCCGACGCGCGGGAAATGCGCTGCCGTCTTGCCGGTATTGAAGAATGGATCGTCGGTCGCGTCCTGATCGACGGCGGTGAGCGCCAGCTCCTGCGTCGCGCCGTGCCGGCCAAGGTCGAAAACCTCGATGCGCACCTGCGCGGTGCCATGGCGCTTCATGCCAAGCTGCTGCGCGGCGTAGCGGGAGACGTCGAGCACGCGGCCGCGCATATAGGGGCCGCGGTCGTTGATGCGGAGCACGGCCGACTTGCCGTTCTCCAGATTCGTCACGCGCACGATCGTATTCAGCGGCAGCCAGCGATGCGCCGCCGTGAGGTCGTTCATGTCGAAGGGCTCGCCGCTGGCGGTTGCCTTCATGTGGAATTCCTCGCCGTACCAGGAGGCGACGCCGGTATCGATGAAGCTCGGCAAGCAGCTCGATTGAACGACGGGGGGCGGCGCCACCGGGGCCGGCGGCGGCACGTCCCGCGGCGGGCCGGCGCAGGCGGAAAGGCTCGCTGCCGCGAGAGCGGCAAGAGCGAAAAACCGCGACGACCGCCTGAATGATCGAGCGTACAGAATGGGCTCCATGGCAGGTAAATCTAGTCTATGCCGTTCCACATCATAGTGTTCAAAAAAAGACATGGGATTATCGATAAAATAATGAAAATTGATCGACGAGATATATTCATCTTTCGACGGCCGGAAACCGCAGTTTCTCTCGAAGAAAATTGGATTATGAATATAGATCGCAAATATTCGTGCGACTTCGCCGGCAAATCTGCTTCCCTTGAACGGCATGGACAAGCGAAACTCCGGCATCTCGGGTCACCGGCAACGGCACGATGTCCACCAGAAAGCGCGCGACTTTGCTTCCGGAATTGCTGTCCGCCCGGCGCCAGCGATCGGCGGCATGCGCTTTCGGCGAGGCCGCCGCGGATGCCTGGCGGCTCAAGATCGCGGCCGTGCGGCGAAAACGGCGACCGCCCTCCTCGGCGGCTGCCGGGCCGCGTCCTGCGGCGGCGGCGGCGCTCGCGGCGGAGAGCCCTTTCCATCGCAAGGGCACGGCCAGCGCCGCGGATTTCCGCCCCGCCTATTGGCGGTATTATTAGAGAGCCGCGATGGTCCAGGCAGAGCCAGCGCTCCCGCAGGCGAGGATGCGCGCCAAATTGGTGGCCGATCTCGTCCGGGGCCGCCATCCCGGCAAGGCGGTCGAGGCGGCACCGGAGGGCGATCCTGCCGAGGGTGCTCCGCCGGCCGAACCGGCGCAGCCGCCGCCGGAGCCGCGGACGGAAAGCCCGCTGTTTTTCGACAAGGGGGTGGCCTCCGCGACCGGCTTCCGTCCGTCGTTCTGGTCCTATCGTCGCAAAGCAAAGGCCGAGAAATCGCCGGCGGTCCCGGCGGAGACGGCAGTCGCGGACTCGCCCGCCACCGCGATCGAGATCCCTGCCGCCTCGCCGGCCAGCCCGGGCATCGACGTCGACAAGCTCCCGTCTCAATCGCGGGAAAGCGAGGATGCGCCGCCGGTATCGCGACCGGACGGCGCCGATAATGTCGTCGCCCTCGTGCCGGAGGCTCGTCCCTCGGATGCGCCGACGGCCTTCCTGCGGCGGTTTCTGCGATCGGCGCCCAAGCCGGCACCGCCGGCACCGGCGCCGGAACCGTCCATGGGCTCGCCGCCAGATCACCCTTCCTTTCGGGCGCCGCGCCTTCCCGAGCCGCTGGACGAAGCCGCCGTTGCCCAGCTTCTCGCCTCCGGCGGTGGCGATGCGTCACCGCCCTCGCCCGAGCCTCCTGCGGCCGTCGCGGCGCCCAAGGCCGAACCGAACGTCCCGACGCCGGCTCTGTCCACGCTCGCTGATCGGAACGATGAAGAAGGCGAGCGGCGGCCGAAGATGGCCGCGCTGGACGAAAGTGCGGTTGCCGCGCTTCTTGCGCCGGGCAAGCAAGACGCGCCAGAGCGCGCCGCGTTGCCCGAGCCTCCCCTAGCCGTCGAAGCGCGAGACGCCGAACCGGATGTTGCGACGCGGCACTCGTTCTCGCCGCCGCAAGAGAAGAAAGACCGGTCCGCGGCGCCGCCGGAACCGATGTCGCCGGACGAAGCCGCAACCGCCGCTCTTCCCCCGCCGGCCGACGCGCCGGAGCGGATCGAAGCGCTGTCCCCGCCCGTCGACGCAAGCCCCACGGCTCCGGATGCCGCGCCGGAGATTGCCGCGGGAGACGGGAAGGAAAGCGCGGCATTCCCCGCCGACGCGCCGCACAGGGTGGAAACTCCGCTTACGCTTGCGGCGGCTGAAGCAGCCGCCGAGGCACTGCCCACGCTCGACCTCCGCGATCGCGACGCCGCCGCAGAAGCGGATGCGCCCGCCGGCCTTGGCGAGCCGCCGGCCTGGGAGCACCCGGCCGACCGCGACGAGTGGCAGGACGGCGACGGCGCGGCGCCCGCGCCGCCGCCGGAAGAGCCGGGCTGGACCAGCGAGGCCGATCCGTCGTCGAGGGAAGCGATGATCGAAAGCCTCGGCGCCGCCATCGAGAGCGTGCTGTCCGAGAGACGGTATGGATCGCCTCAGCCGGCGCGGCAAACGGGGTTCGCCTCCTACCGGTCGACCGCGGTGGAGGCCGTGACCTGCAACACGCTCTTGGATGAGCTTGGCGCGGCAAGGCCGCCGAAGATCGAGGAGCCGCCGCCGCCGAAGAAGAGCTATGGGTTCCTGCTGGGTTTTCTCGGCGCCTTCCTCGTCCTTATCCTGTCGGCCTATATTCTTTCGAAACTCGATCTCAGCCTGGACGACATCGTAAGACAGCTCGCGCAGCTCGTCTCCTAGCGCTCGCGGCGCCGCCCTCGAGCGGGAGACGGCCCCCATGCCGCCGATTCGCGGTGAAAAAATTGCCGAAGCGAGCTACGCGGCGCATTCCGACGGCGGCTCTTCCGGCGCCTTGTGGCGCGCATGCAGCCGGCGCTGAACGTCGCGCACCAGGGCGCGCACCATGTGATCGCTGAAGCCGTCGCGCGCCATGACCAGGCGCGTGACCTCGTCGCTCAAGAGATCCTCGATGGACGGCTCGTTATTGCGAATGTACATGCGTCTCTCCCCGCGCTCCAGGAAGAGCATGCCACAAAGTCGCGTCGAGAGCGCTACAGCATTAGGACAAAGTTTAGGCAAATTTTCGCGATCGGCCGCCGGTCGCGCCGCCATTCGCCGCGCCCCGCGCCCCGCGCCGCCGCTGGCGCCGGGCCGCCGATTCCGATAGCGTAGGCGGCAAGAACATTTGACACCGGCCCCATGGACAAGCCCTACCCCCTGCCGGCCGCCGCCGCGGAAGCGCCGCCCCCGCCGTCGAAGCCGCATTATCTCGGCCATCGCGAGCGCCTGCGCGAGCGGCTGCTGGCGGCCGGCGCGGAAGCGCTGCCGGATTACGAGCTGCTCGAATTCCTGCTCTTTGCCGCACGGCCGCGCGGCGACCTGAAGCCGCTCGCCAAGGCGCTGCTGAAGCGCTTCGGCGGGCTCGCGGGCGTGCTCGGCGCGGACAAGGAGGCGCTGCTGGGGGTCGAGGGCATGGGCGAGGCCTCGGCGGCGCAGCTCCTGGCGGTGCGCGCGGCGGCGGTGCGCTTCCTGCGCGCCGAGGTGCAGGAGCGGCCGATCATCAGCTCCTGGCAGGCGCTCATCGACTATTGCAGCGCACAAGCGGGCTTCGCCGGGACCGAGGAGTTCCGCCTGCTGTTTCTCGACCGCAAGAACGCGCTCATCGGCGACGAGCGCCAGCAGCGCGGCACGGTCGACCACACCCCGGTCTATCCGCGCGAGGTGGTGAAGCGCGCGCTCGAGCTTGGCGCCTCCGCCCTCATCATGGTGCACAACCACCCCTCCGGCGACCCGACGCCGTCCAAGGCCGATATCGAGATGACGCGCGCGGTGGCGAAGGCGCTTGCCGCCATCGGCATCGCGCTGCATGACCATGTCGTCCTCGGCCGCGGCCGGCATACGAGCTTGAAGAGCCTGGGGCTTTTCTGAGCGGGGTGCGAAGCCCGACCCCGTTCAGTTGGGCAGCGCGTTGATATAGGCTGGCACGCTCGCCATCGGGATCCGCAGCACGACGACGCCCATATTCTGCTCCACGCCGCTCTGGTGCCAGGCGAGCGCTCCGCCGGGCAGAAAAGGCGTGCCGGTCGATCCGACGAGCTGTTCGTAGAACTTGCCGGTTGTTCCGGTTATGACCAAGCCCGTCGAGGATGCGAATTCGAGCTCCTGCAGCGCGTTCAACTCCCAGGCCGTCTCCAGCATGCTTGCGGTGTCCCAATCCTGCACCCCGGGCTTCGCGCGCAGTCCCAATCTCTCGGCCTCTTTCCGGGATTCGCGAAGCTTGTCGGCCTTGCCGAGGTATTGCAGCGCCATATCGGTGCGCACGGCGGAAAAGCGGGTCGGCGGACCGCCCGCCACTTTCGGCCTCAGGCGGGCGAGCTGGCTGATCAAGCCCTTGGTCGCGGCGCCCGGGGCCGGCGCCATGTTGATCTCGTGGTAATTCCGGAAGTATTTCCAGACGATCCTGAGCGCGTGCGGGAATAGAACGGTGAGATATCCCTGGCCGCCCGCCTCGCCGGAGTCGGTTCGCGTGTGCAGGATGATCGTGCCGGAAGAGTCCTGCGGGTCTATCTCGACATGCGCGATGAGCTCTCCGTTCCGGTAAAGCCCCACAGTTTTTTCTTTCGGCGAATATCCGACGCTGACGCCCTTCTGCAGGAATTTCACCAGATCGACCCCCTCGGGCAGGCCGGTGAACCATTCCTTTATGGCGATCATGGGCTGGATTGCCTGACGAGCATGCGGCGTCGGCGCTGCCAGCCGTTTTTGCCGCACCGGCATCGCGAGCGACGGGCGGAGATGACCGGGAGCGGGCTGCGGCTTGGCCGGAGAAGCTCCGGCGGTCCGCGGCTGCGGCCGGGCAGCCGGCCGGAGCGGCGCGGCCGGCAATCCCGCCGCCACGCCGTATCGCGTGGGCGGCGGCGCCCGCCTCGCCCCCGACACGGCCGGCGGCTTCATCATCAGAAGGGGCTGCGCGCCGAATTTCACCGGTGGCGGGGGCACCGTCCGCGCGGCCGCGCCCTTCTTCTGGGCCGGGGGCACCTTGCCATGGATCGGCGGCGGCAGATAAGACGGTTTCGCCATGCTTTTAACCGGCGGCGTCCTCGGATGAAGCCCAACCACCGTAATCTATGGCAGATGGTGGCGGCGGGCAACGAACCACGCGCCTCATGGCGGATCGCAACTCGCGCTGCCGTTGATCACCGCCTCGAGAGCGATCGTGCAATCGGGCTTTCGGCCGGTTAATTTCCGGCGATCGAGACTCCAACGGACAATCGAAGCCGGAGGCGGAGCCATGGCCGAGGCGGGAGCCGCCAGCGAGACGTTGCAGGACGCGCCGTACAACGCCCTCGCGCGCGCCTGCCATTGGCTCACCGTGGCGCTGCTCTCGGCGATCATCCCGCTGGGCCTCGTCATGGGCGACCTGCCGCGCGGGCTTTTGCAGGACACGCTTTTCGTCACCCACGAGTCCCTCGGCCTCACGGTGCTCGGCCTGACCCTCCTGCGCCTCCTCTGGCGGCTCGCCCGCCCGGCGCCGCCGCCTTCCTCCGCGCTCACCCCGCTCGAGCGCCGGGCCAGCGGCGGAGTCCACGCGCTGCTCTATCTCCTGCTCTTCCTCATGCCGGTCACCGGCTATCTCTTCGTCGCCTTCAGCGGCATCGAGTTGCGTTATCTCGGCCTGATCCCGGTGCCGTTGCTGGTGGCGAAGGCGAAGCCGCCGGCGGATCTCGCGCTCGCCATCCATGCGAGCCTGCAATGGGCGATCTATGGGCTGGCGGCGCTCCATATCGGCGCGGCGCTCTATCACCATTTCAGGCGGCGGAACGACGTGCTGGGGCGCATGCTGCCGGCGCTCCGCCGGCGATGAGGGCGGCGGTTGCGCGAGGGCGGAGGCTGGGGTAAGCCTGAGCCGCCCTTGTCCGCGAGCCCGTCCATGATCCCGCGCTACAGCCGGCCCGAGATGAGCGTCCTCTGGGCGCCGCAGAACCGCCTGCGCATCTGGTTCGAGATCGAGGCGCATGCCTGCGACGCGCTCGCCCGTGCCGGCATCATCCCGGCCGAGGCCGCCAAGGCGGTCTGGGCCAAGGGCCAAGGGCCTTACGACCTCGACCGCATCGACGCGATCGAGCGCGAGACGCAGCACGACGTGCTCGCTTTTCTCACTCATCTCGCCGAGCGCATCGGCCCCGAGGCGCGTTTCGTTCATCAGGGCATGACCTCGAGCGACGTGGTCGACACCGCCTTCTCGGTGCAATTGAAGCAAGCGGCCGAGCTGCTGATCGCGGATGTCGACCGCCTGCTGGCGGTGCTGAAGCGCCGCGCCTTCGAGCACAAATTCACCCTCACCATCGGCCGCAGCCACGGCATCCACGCCGAGCCCACCACCTTCGGCCTCAAGCTTGCCGGTTTCTATGCCGAGTTCCGCCGCGCGCGGCAGCGGCTCGAGGCGGCGCGCGCCGAGATCGCCGTCTGCGCTATTTCCGGCGCCGTCGGCACCTTCGCCAATATCGACCCCGAGGTCGAGGAATACGTCGCGGCAAAGCTCGGCCTCGCCCCCGAGCCGGTTTCGACCCAGGTGATCCCGCGCGACCGCCACGCCTTCTATTTCGCGGCGCTCGGCGTCGTCGCCGGCTCGGTCGAGCGACTCGCCACCGAGATCCGCCATCTCCAGCGCACCGAGCTGCGCGAGGCGGAGGAGTATTTCGCGCCGGGGCAAAAGGGCTCCTCGGCCATGCCGCACAAGCGCAACCCGGTGCTGACCGAGAACCTCACCGGGCTCGCCCGGCTGGTGCGCGCGGCGGTGGTGCCGGCGCTCGAAAACATCGCACTCTGGCACGAGCGCGACATCGCGCACTCCTCGGTCGAGCGCGTCATCGCCCCCGACACCACCGTCACGCTCGACTTCGCCCTGGCGCGGCTCGCCGAGGTCGTCGACAAGCTGGTGGTCTATCCCAAGGCGATGCGCGCCAATCTCGACAAGCTCGGCGGCCTCGTGCATTCCCAGCGCGTGCTGCTGGCGCTGACGCAGGCGGGGATGAGCCGCGAGGACGCCTATCGCGCGGTGCAGCGCAACGCCATGCCGGTCTGGGACGGCAAGGGCCGCTTCCTCGACCTGCTCAAGGCCGACAAGGAGGTGGCAAAGCACCTCTCGCCGGCGCAGCTCGAGGCGCTGTTCGACGAGGCCTATCATACGAAGCACGTCGAGACGATTTTCAAGCGGGTGTTCGGTGGCGCGTGAGCCTGGAGGCGCTGACACAAGCCCCCAGCCCGCCAATGTCGATGCAATACTCTTACTGACATGAGCGCCTATCTCTACATTCTTCGCTGCGCCGACAGCTCCTATTATGTCGGCACCACGCGCGCGTCCCTCGAAGAGAGGCTTGCCCAGCATAATGCGGGCACGTTCGACGGATATACCGCACGGCGGCGTCCGGTCATCCTGGTATTTCAAGAGCATTTCGACCGCATCACCGATGCGATCGCGGCGGAGAGGCAAGTGAAGGGCTGGCGGCGGGACAAGAAGGAAGCGCTCATACGCGGCGACTACGACGCCCTGCGCAGATTGTCAGCGAGCTATCGGGAAAAGCTGCATTAACATCCCGCGTCCTTCGACAGGCTCAGGATGAGGAGTTTTTCTCAATGGCATCGTCCGAGGTGCCATTCTCGCTCTTCCTCATCCTGAGCCTGTCGAAGGACGCACAGCGGCCATGCAAGCCCCTTACTTCGGCGCGCCGAGTTGCTTCTTGGCTTCCTGCGCGCAGCGCTCGAGCTCGGCGCGCACGCGGGCCTCGCCATGGGCAACGCCTTCTCGCGCGAAATCGCCGCAGACCTTCTCGACGATGTCGTCGCTGCCGGGACGCTGCAGGTCGGATTGCAGCACCTCCCGCGCGTAGCGCTGAGCGGCGTCGCCCGTAAGCCCCAGGCACTCGGCCGCCCACAGGCCCAAGAGCTTGTTGCGCCGCGCCTTCACCTTGAAGGCAAGCTCCTGCTCCTGCTGGAACTTGCGCTCGAAGCCCTTCTCGCGCTCGTCGAAGGTCGTCATCGGCCGCTCCTCTTGGCGCATCGCGGGCTCCTGCCCATTATGCGCGGCACGGAGAGTAGCGCATGTGCACCTTGGTTGTCCTGCGCCGGCCAGGCCATGACTGGCCGCTCATCATCGCCGCCAACCGCGACGAGATGATCGGCCGGCCCTGGCGCGCGCCGGGCCGGCATTGGCCGGACCGGCCGGAGGTGGTGGCGGGGCTCGACGAGCTGGCCAACGGCTCCTGGCTCGGCCTCAACGATCACGGCGTGGTCGCCGGCATCCTCAACCGCTTCGGCACGCTCGGCCCCGCGCCGGGGCAGCGCTCGCGCGGCGAGCTGGTGCTGGAGGCGCTTGACCACGCCGATGCCAAGGACGCGGCCGCGGCGCTGCGCCAGGTCGACCCGCGCGCCTACCGGCCCTTCAACCTGATCGTCGCCGACAATCGCGACGCCTTCTGGCTGCGGCATGCCGATCCCGCCGGACGGCAGCCGGTCGCGGCAAAGCCGCTCGGCGCCGGGCTCGCCATGATCGCCGCCGGCGATCTCGACGAAAGCGAGACACCGCGGCTGCGCCGCTACCGCCCGCGCTTTGCCGCCGCGCCCGCGCCCGATCCCGCGAGCGGCGATTGGGCGGCGTGGGAGGCGCTGCTCGCCGACGGCGAGGCGGCACCCCAGGACGGGCCCGCCGGCGCCATGCGCTTTGCCACGGAGCGCGGCTTCGCCACCGTGTCGAGCGCGCTGATCGCGCTGCCGTCCGCGGCGCAAGCGGGCCGCCGGCCGGTGTTCCGTTTCCGCGCCTGGCAGCCCGAGCCCTCGCCCTGGCGGGAGGTGCCAAGCTCGTGAGGGCGGCGGCGTTGTTTCGAGGGGGTGGGCTTGCTATAGAACGCGCCTCCGCGTCCCTTGCCAGCGCAGGTACCGGCCATGTCCCGACGCAAGCAGGTCTATGAAGGGAAGGCGAAGGTCCTTTTCGAAGGCCCCGAGCCCGGCACCCTGGTGCAATATTTCAAGGACGACGCCACCGCCTTCAACAACCAGAAGAGAGGCACGATCACCGGCAAGGGCGTGCTCAACAACCGCATCAGCGAATTCCTGATGATGAAGCTCGCCGAGATCGGCATCCCGACGCATTTCGTGCGCCGGCTCAACATGCGCGAGCAGCTCGTGCGGCAAGTCGAGATCATCCCGATCGAGGTGGTGGTGCGCAACATCGTCGCGGGCTCGCTCGCCAAGCGCTTCGCCATCGCCGAGGGCACGGTGCTGCCGCGCTCGATCGTCGAGTACTATTTCAAGAAGGACGAGCTGGGCGATCCCATGGTGTCGGAGGAGCACATCACCGCCTTCGGCTGGGCGACGACGCAGGATCTCGACGAGATCATGCAGATGTCGCTCAGGGTCAACGATTTCCTTTCGGGCCTCTTCCTCGGCATCGGCATCAAGCTGGTCGACTTCAAGCTCGAATTCGGCCGGCTCTACCAGAACGACGAGATGCGCATCGTGCTCGCCGACGAGATCAGCCCGGACAATTGCCGGCTCTGGGACATCAAGACGCAGGAGAAGATGGACAAGGACCGTTTCCGCCAGGATCTCGGCCGGGTCGAGGAAGCCTATCAGGAAGTGGCGCGCCGCCTCGGCATCCTGCCCGACGGCGGGCCGGGCGACGTCAAGGGGACGCAGACGGTGCAGTAATTCGGAGGTCAAACCCGGAGCGTCAGGCGCATGGCTGAATTCGTCCCGCGGCAAATACTCGGGAAATGGCGTCTTGGTTATGCTCTGGACCTGCACACGCTCAGCAGCACCTACATTGGCGATGACGAGTACGGCCATGCCCAATTTGACGCAAAACGTTCCGCGATCGGAGATCTCCTGTACAGGCTGAAATACCACGGCGACCAAGGCGTGCTTGATGAAATCGTCAATGCCGCGCGTAGACTCGTAAGGGACAAGGGACTGACCTTTGACATCATCGTCCCGGTCCCGCCGTCGACGCAGCGGAAGATACAGCCTGTGATGTTAATCGCCGAAGCGCTCGGTCATGCGCTCAATAAGCCGGTTAAAAATTGCGTGATGCACAGGCGCGAAGCCTCTCCCCTGAAGAATGTACGCGGTTACGACGAACGCATTCAATTGCTTGACGGCCTCCATTCCGTCGAGGCGGATGCAGTTCGGGATACGCGAGTCCTTCTCTTCGACGATCTCTACCGCTCCGGCGCTACGATGAATGCCCTCACGCAGCTCATTTATGACTGCGGAGCAAAAGAGGTGGTGGTCCTGGCAATCACCCGCACGCGGAGCAACCAGTGAACAGGGTCTTCATCGGCGGCTCGCGGCATCTGTCCCGTTTAACGGCGGAAGTTCGAAAGCGCCTCGATAATATCACGACAAACAAGCTCGCGGTTCTGATCGGGGATGCAAACGGGGCCGATAAAGCGGTGCAAGACTACCTTCACGATGTCGGCTACAAAAATGTCGAGGTATTTTGCTCCAGCGGCATATGCCGGAATAATATCGGCAAATGGACCGTCAGGGCGGTAAATTCGAGGGTTCCAAGAGGAAGCTTCGAATATTATTCGGCAAAAGATAGGTTGATGGCAGTTGAAGCCGATCTCGGCTTCATGATCTGGGATGGGAAGAGCAAGGGCACGCTGATGAACGTTCGTCGGTTGCTCAATCGCGACAAAAAGGTCGTCGTTTATCATTCTGGAGACAAGAAGTTTTGGGAACTCAAGCAGCGATCCGATTGGGATGGTTTCGCCGCGCAATGCGGTGACCTAAAAGTCGCTGTTGAGCGTATGGAAGCCGCCGAAAGCATCGGACCGGACATTTCGACTGCACAACCAAACCTCACCTTGCCAACTCGCGAGAGTTTGAAAACCATGTTGCCTCCGAATGTAAACCCTCACCATCAGTCAAATGGAACCCAAAGCACCAAGGTCCGCGTCCATGTCATGCTGAAAGCGGGCGTGCTCGACCCCCAGGGCAAGGCCATCGCGCATGCGCTGGGCTCGCTGGGCTTCAAGGGCGTCAACGAGGTGCGCCAAGGCAAGGTGATCGATCTCGAGCTTGCCGAGAGCGATCCCGCGCGAGCGCGGCAGACGGTCGAGGAGATGTGCCGCCAGCTCCTCGCCAACACCGTGATCGAGAGCTACCAGATCGAGCTCAGGGGTTGAGCTTTCGTGGCGCACGGGCGCGCCGCCGCCGCAGAAGCTGCCGCAGCTTGCGATTCTCTTCCAGCGCCTCGTCGCGCTCGCGCTCGGCGCGCTTCAGGCGCGCCTGGGCGCGGGTGAGCTCGCGGCGCAGCAGCACGAGATATTTGTCCTCGGCGGTCATCGGCCGGCGGGAATTATCGCCGCTTCGCGCCGTGCCCGACAGGGGAAACATGCGGCGCGGCGAAAGCCGCCGCAACGCTTCGCCATCGCCACGTCCCGAGTCGGGTCGCGCGCCGGCGCGGCGCTTGATCGGCGGCAGGGGCCGGGGTAGACCACCCCGACCCCGCCCCTGCGCCGTCAAGCGAGGCCCGCGCCATGCAAGCCGCCATCATCGTCTTCCCCGGCTCCAACCGCGAGCAGGACGTCCATGACGCGCTGGAGCGGGCCTCGGGCAAGCCGCCGCTCAAGGTCTGGCACCGCGACAGCGAACTGCCCAAGGCCGATCTGCTGGTCATCCCCGGCGGCTTCGCTTATGGCGACTATCTGCGCTGCGGCGCCATGGCGGCGCATTCGCCGATCATGCGCGAGGTGAAAGCGCGCGCGGCGCGCGGCACGCCGGTGCTCGGCATCTGCAACGGCTTCCAGATCCTGACCGAGGCTGGGCTGCTGCCGGGCGTGCTGCTCACCAACAAGACGCTCCGCTTCCACTGCAAGGAGGTCGATCTCCGCGTCGAGACCAGCCTGAGCATCTTCACCTGCCGCTACGAGGCGGGACAGGTCATCCGCGTGCCGGTGGCGCATCACGACGGCAATTATTTCGCCGACGACGCGACGCTCGACCGGCTCGAGCAGAAAGGGCTGGTCGCCTTCCGCTATTGCACGCCCGCGGGCGAGATCGCTGAAGAAGGCAACGACAACGGCTCGGCGCGCAACATCGCCGGCATCTTCAACGAGGCCAAGACGGTGCTGGGCCTGATGCCGCATCCCGAAGACGCCACCGACCCCCTGCTCGGCCGCACCGACGGGCAGGCGCTCTTCGCCGGGCTGGTGGAGGCGCTCGCTTGAGCACGCCCGCCGCCGGGCCGCGCCTTAGTCCGGAGATCGTCGCCCAGCACGGGCTCACCAGCGAAGAGTTCGCGCGCGCCTGCCGCATCCTCGGCCGCGAGCCCAACCTCACTGAGCTTGGCATCTTCTCGGTGATGTGGAGCGAGCATTGCTCCTACAAATCCTCGAAGGTCTGGCTGCGGCGGCTCCCCACCACGGGACCGCGCGTCATCTGCGGCCCCGGCGAGAATGCCGGCGTCATCGATATCGGCGACGGCGAGGCCGCGATCTTCAAGATGGAGAGCCACAACCACCCTTCCTTCATCGAGCCTTATCAGGGAGCGGCGACGGGGGTCGGCGGCATCCTGCGCGACGTCTTCACCATGGGCGCGCGCCCGATCGCCAATCTCAACGCGCTGCGCTTCGGCAGCCCCGAGCATCCGAAGACCCGCCATCTCGTCGCTGGCGTGGTCGCGGGCATCGGCGGCTACGGCAATTGCGTCGGCGTGCCGACCGTCGGCGGCGAATGCAATTTCCATCCCTCCTACAACGGCAACATCCTGGTCAACGCGATGACGGTGGGGCTGGCGAACGCCAAGCGCATCTTCTATTCCGCCGCCGCGGGACCCGGCAATCCCGTGATCTATGTCGGCGCCAAGACCGGGCGCGACGGCATCCACGGCGCCACCATGGCGTCGGCCGAATTCTCCGAGGACAGCGAGGCCAAGCGCCCGACCGTCCAGGTCGGCGATCCCTTCACCGAGAAGCTGCTGATCGAGGCCTGCCTCGAGCTGATGGCGCGCGACGCCATCGTCGCCATCCAGGATATGGGCGCCGCCGGCCTCACCTCGTCTTCCGTCGAGATGGCGGGCAAAGGCGGGCTCGGCATCGAGCTTGACCTCGACCGGGTGCCGGTGCGCGAGGACGGCATGACGGCCTATGAGATCATGCTGTCCGAGAGCCAGGAGCGCATGCTGATGATCCTGAAGCCCGGCAGCGAGGCCGAGGCCCGGCGCATCTTCGAGAAATGGGAGCTCGATTTCGCGGTCATCGGCCGGGTGACGGAGACCGGCCGGCTGCTGCTGCGCCGCGGCGGCGCGGTCGCCGCCGACATGCCGGTGGGGCCGCTGGTCACCGAAGCGCCGGTCTATGAGCGGCCCTGGGTCGAGACGCCGAAGCGGCCGGAGCTGCGCGCCGAGGAGGTGCCGGCAAGCGATCCTCTCGCCGCGCTGAAGACGCTGCTCGCCTCGCCCGACCTCGCCTCCAAGCGCTGGATCTGGGAGCAATACGACCATCTCGTCATGGGCCATACCGTGCAGCGGCCGGGCGGCGACGCGGCGGTGGTGCGCATCCCCGGAAGGCGGAAGGCGCTGGCGCTGGCCACCGATTGCACGCCGCGCTATTGCGCCGCCGATCCCCGGCGCGGCGGCGCGCAGGCCGTGGCGGAGAACTGGCGCAACCTCACCGCCGTCGGCGCCGCCCCGCTGGCCCTCACCGACAACATGAATTTCGGCAATCCCGAGCGGCCGGAGATCATGGGGCAGTTCGCCCTTTGCATCGAAGGCATGCGCGAGGCGTGCCTGGCGCTCGACTATCCCGTCGTCTCCGGCAACGTCTCGCTCTACAACGAGACCAACGGCAGCGGCATCCTGCCGACTCCGGTGATCGGCGGCGTCGGGCTTCTCGACGATGCCGCCCGCGCGACAAGCCTCGCCTTCAAGCGCGAGGGCGAAGCGATCCTGCTGGTGGGCGAGACGAGGGGGCATCTCGGCAGCTCGCTCTATCTGCGCGAGATCGCCGGGCGCGAGGACGGCGCCCCGCCGCCCGTGGACCTCGCCGCCGAGCGCCGCAACGGCGATGCCGTGCGCGCCGCGATTCTGGCGGGCGCCGTCACCGCTTGCCACGACGTCGCCGACGGCGGGCTCTTGGTGGCCGTCGCCGAGATGGCGATGGCCGGCGGGATCGGCGCCCGGCTCGCGGCACCGGCGACGGCGGCGCCTCATGCCTTCTGGTTCGGCGAAGACCAGGCTCGTTACGTTTTGACAACGACCGACCCCGGCGGGCTCGTGCGGCGCCTGGAGGCGGCCGGCGCGCCCGTCATCCGGCTCGGCACCACCGGCGGCGATGCGTTGACAGTAGACGGCAAGGGTGCCATATCCATCGTCGAGTTGCGGCAGATCAACGAGGCGTGGTTGCCTAATTATATGGCAGCCCCCTGAGACGTTCGGCCGGAGGCACGCAGATGGGGATGGATGCGGCGACGCTCGAGCGGCTGATCAGGGAGGGCCTGCCGGATGCGCGGGTGACCATCGAGGATCTCCGCGGCGACGGTGACCACTACGCCGCGCATGTCGTCTCCGCCGCCTTCAAGGGCAAGAGCCGCGTGCAGCAGCATCAGTTGGTCTATCAGGCGCTGAAAGGACGCATGGGGGGCGAGCTGCATGCCCTGGCATTGCAGACGAGCCCGCCGGAAGATTGAGCCGATATCGCGAGGTACACGACATGACCGCCACCAACGCAACCGTCATCGACCGCATCAAGCAGGACATCGCCGACCATCCGGTGGTGCTCTACATGAAGGGGACGCCGGTTTTCCCGCAATGCGGCTTCTCCGCCGCGGTGGTGCAGATCCTCACCCATCTGGGGGTGAAGTTCAAAGGCATCGACGTGCTGGCCGATCCCGAAATCCGCCAGGGCATCAAGGAATTCTCGAGCTGGCCGACCATCCCGCAGCTTTACGTCAAGGGCGAATTCATCGGCGGCTGCGACATCGTCCGCGAGATGTTCGAGACCGGCGAGCTCGGCGACGTGTTCAAGGGCAAAGGCATCGAGACGCGCGGCTGAGCGGCGCGATCCCGGCTTCACGCAACGCTCTCCGGCGGTTCCCTCGGAGAGCGTTGCCGTCTCGGCGCGCGCCATCCCGGCGCCGCTAACCGGCTATCAACCGTTTTGTGATTTCATCCCGGCGGGGGGCGCTTCACGTCGAGAGAGAGACTCGCATGTTTGCCTATCGCTCCCTTTCCGCCGACGATCCCAAGATCATCGAGCATCTCCTGGCCTTGACGCCGGAGGATCGCCGCTGCCGCTTCCATGGCGCGACGAGCGACGAGCGCATCCGGCACTATTGCGCCGAGATGACGGGACGCACCGCGCATCTCGTCGGCTGCTTCGAAGGCGAGCGGCTGGTCGGGCTGATCGAGATCGTGCTGTCCGGCGAAGGCGCCGAGCGCCGCGGCGAAGTCGGCATCAGCGTCGCGCACGACCGGCGCGACCGCGGCATCGGCCATGCCCTGGTGCAGCACGCGCTCGACTTCGCCGCCAATCACGGCGTCTCGCTGGTTTTCGGCTATCTGCCGGACAATGCGCGCATTCCGCGCATCGTCCATGACCTCGGCGGCACGGTGAACCGGGTCGCGGCGGAAGCGGAGCTCGCGGCGCCGGCGCCGACCGCCTTCAGCCTTTGCCTCGAGGCAATCGACGATCTCGGCCTGCTCGCCGCCGACATATTGGACTTCTGGCGCCGGGCGCTGATGGCGCCGCTGGCGGAGCCCGCCCCGGCCGAGCCTTCGCCGCCCAAGGCCGCCTGAGCGCGGCGCGTCAGCGCCGCCGCTCGCGCAGCTTGCCGACGATCCCGGCCGGGAAGAAATAGACGATCAGCACGAACAGCACCCCGAGCCACAGCAACCAGCGGTCGGGATTGAAGAGCGCCGGCAGCACCGGCCAGCCTTCGAGGCCGCCGGAGACCGCCGCCATCGCCGGCTGCAGATAGTACTCGGCCATCACCAGCACGACGGCGCCCAGCACCGGGCCGTAGAGCGTGCCCATGCCGCCGATCACCACCATGAGCAGGATATCGACCATCAGGTCGAAGGACAGCGTCACCGCCGGACCGTTGTAGCGCAGCAGCAGCGCCATCATCGCGCCGGCCAGCGCCGCCATCGCCGCCGAAAGCGCGCCGGCGAGCGTGCGATAGACGACGGTGCGGTAGCCTAGCGCCTCGGCGCGGAACTCGTTCTCGCGGATCGCCTGCAGCACGCGGCCGAAGGGCGAATTGACGATGCGCAGCATCAGCAGGAAGAGCGCCAGCGACAGCGCGAAGATCAGGTAATAGGTGACCAGCCGCCCGTCGAGCCGCACGCCGAGCACCGGCTCCGCCGCCAGCCGGAAGCCCGGTGTCAGCAGCCGCGGCACCGAGAAGGTGAGCCCGTCCTCGCCGCCGGTGAGGTCGCGCAGCTCGGTGGCAAGGATGAGCGCGAAGCTCGCCACCGCCAGCGTGATCATCGAGAAGAAGATGGCGCGCACTCTCAAGCTCAAGAGGCCGATGAGGATGGCGACCAGCGCCGCCAGCGCCACGCCCGCCCCGGCGCCGAGCAGCACCGCGTCCCAGCCGACCCAGAGCTTCGACAAGGCGATGGCGACGCCATAAGCGCCCATGCCGAAGAACATGGTATGAGCGAAGGAGGCGATGCCGGTATAGCCCAGCATGACGTCATAGCTGGCGGCGAGCACGATGAAGATGCAGATGCGTGCGGCGACGCCGAGCGGGCGCGTGCCGGGAAAGAGGAAGGGCGCGAAGACGAGCCCCAGCAGCACCGCCAGCAGCAGCAGGCTCAGCACGACGCCGCCGGGCGGATCGCCCGACAGCACGCCGTCGAGCCGCCGCACGCCCGGCCTCATTGCGCCCCCACCGGAAAGAGCCCGCGCGGCCGCCACAGCAGGATGACCATCATCAGCACGATGGTCGAGCCCAGCGCCAGCTTGGGCGCGAGAAAGCCCACGTAATTCGTCACCAGCCCGACCAGCACCGCGGCGGTGACGCAGCCGCCGATCGAGCCGAGCCCGCCGATGATGAGGATGATGAAGATCAGGATGGTCATGTCGCCGCCGATGCTGCGGGTGACCAGCTCCTGATAGAACGCCCACATGACGCCGCCGACCCCCGCCAGCGCCGTCCCGGTGACGAAGACGCCGATGAACAGCCGCCGGATGCGATAGCCCAGCGCCTCCACCATCTCGAGATTCTCGACGCCGGCGCGCACCAGCAATCCCACCCGCGTGCGGTTGAGCAGGAGATGGAGCCCGACATAGGCCGCGAGCCCCAGCGCGGCGGCGAGGATGCGGTATTTCTCGATCGCGGCGCCGGCGAGGATGATGCTGCCCCCCAGGCTCGCCGGCTTGGGCAGCGGCAGCGGGTTCGCGCCCCAGAGAGCGACGACGAGCTGCTCGGCGATGATGAGGCCGCCGACGGTGATCAGGATCTGCCGGAGATGCGCGCCATAGACGCGGCGGATGATGACGCGCTCGAAGACATAGCCCGCAGCGCCGCTTGCCAGCAACGCCGCGATAAGCGCCGCCGCCAGCACGGCAAGGTTGAGCCACCAGGAGGGGGCCGCGCTCCAGCCGGAGAGAGCGGCCACCACGCTCACCGCGAGATAGGCCCCCAAGGTGATGAAGGCGCCATGAGCGAAGGTGAAAACCTGCATCAGGCCGAAGATCAGGGTGAGGCCGGCCGCCATCAGGAACAGCATCATGCCCATGGCGATACCGGCCACCGTGAGGGTGAGCCAGGTGGAGAAGCTCATCAGCGGCAAGGTCGCGAGCGCCACCACCGGCAAAATCGCGTAGGCGCCCCAGTCTTCGCCGCGCAGGCGGAGCAGCGCCGCGCTCATTGGTGGCTCGACAGGCTGAGGCCCAGGAGGTGCTGCTGCAGCGCCTCGTCGGCGGCGAGATCGGCCATGGCGCCGGCATGGACGATGCGCCCGTCATCCATCACCGCGACGTCGTCGCCGACCGACCGCGCCATGTGGAAATTCTGCTCCACCAGCAGAATCGTCGTCGCGCTCTCCTTGAGGCGCAGGAAGGCGTCGATGAGAAGCTGGATCACCGCCGGCGCCAGGCCCTTGGTCGGCTCGTCGACGATGAGGAGGCGGCGGGGCTCGATGATGGCGCGGCTGATGGCGAGCATCTGCTTCTGCCCGCCGGAGAGCGAGCCCGCGGCGTTGTGCCATTTCTGGCGCAGCGCCGGAAAGAGCGCCAGCACGCTCTCCAGCCGCGCCTCATCGAAGCCCTCGGGCCCGGTGGCGAGCAGCAGGTTCTCGCGCACCGTGAGCTGGGCGAAGATGCCCATGGTCTCCGGCACATAGGCGATACCGAGGCGGGCGATGTCGGGTGTCTCGAGATCGCCGATCGGCCTGCCGTCGAAATCGATCTCGCCAGCGCTGCGGCGCCACAGCCCCATGATGGTGCGCAAGGTGGTGGTCTTGCCGGCGCCGTTGCGGCCCAGGAGCATGGTCAGCCGGCCGCGGCGCACGGCGAGGTCGACGCCGTGCAGGATGTGATAGCGGCCGATATGGGTATGAATGCCGGCGAGCCGCAGCAGCGCTGCGCCGTCGCTCACTTGGCGTCCTCGATCGCCGCATGGACCTGGCTGCTGATGATGTCGAGGCGGCGCGAATGCCAGGGATCGGGCACGCGGCTGTTGGTGATATAGGCGAAGGAGACCCCGGTCTCGGGATCGGCCCAGCAATAGGACGAGCCGACGCCGCCATGGCCGAAGGTCGAGGGCGAGGCGAGCGAGCCGAGGCCGCGGATGGCGGGCGTCGTCCCGCGCGAATGGGGCCCCAGGCCGCGATGCATCGGCATGCCCATATAATGATCGACGCGCTCGCCGGTGTAGTTGCGCGTCACGTATTGCATCATGCGCGGCGAGACGAGACGCACGTCGTTGAGCGCGCCGCCCTGCGCCAGCGCCTGGTAGAAGGCGGCCATGGCCCGCGCCGTCGCGTAGCCGCCGGCGCCGGGCCAGCCGGCGCGGCGCCAGCCGGCATCGTTCTCTTGGGCGAAGCGAAGCTGCTTGCGGCCGTCCTCCGAGGGCCCGTGCATGTCGGCGGCGCGCGCGTTCTCGCGCTCGGGCAATCCCACGTAAAGCTCGCCTTCGAGGCCCAGCGGCTTGATCACGCGCTGATGGATGAAGTCGCGGTAATCCATCTTGGTCAGCGCCTCGATCAGCACGGCCGAGACCCAATGCGCGGCGAGCCGGTGGTATTCGAGGCGCGAGCCCGGCGTCCATTCCAAGGTGAAGTCGCAGACGCGCTCGCGCAGCTCGGCATGGTCTTCCCAGGCCGAGCGCGGGATCGCCAGGCCGGCGCCCGGGAAACCGGCCTGATGCGTCAGCACCTCCAGCAGCGTGATCTCGCCCTTGCCGTGGCGCGCGAAGTCCGGGATGTGGTCGGCGATGCGGTCGTGGAAGGTCAGCGCCCCCTCCTCCACCAGCACCCAAACCGCCGCCGCGGTGATCACCTTGGTGTTGGAATAGAGCAGCCACAGCGTGTCGTCCTTGGCCGGCGCCGCGGCAGGCTCGATCCGCGCCGCGCCGAAGGTCTTGAACAGCGCCAGCTTGCCGTGGCGCGCCAGCGCGATCTGCGCGCCGGGATAGCGGTTCTCGCGGATATGCCCCTCGATGATGCGGCCGAGCCGGTTCAGCGTGTCGACGCGGAATCCCAGGTTCGAGGGCTCGGCGGTCTCGAGAACGAATGGCATGGTCCTTCTCCTTCACTTTCCCTAGGGCGCGGCGCGGAGTCCGAGATAGGCCTCCTGCACGATCGGCGAGGCGACCACCGCGGCGGGCGCGCCATCGGCCACCAGCGCGCCGTTATGCAGCACGATAACCCGGTCGGCGAGCCGGCGCACCACATCCATCTTGTGCTCGACCAGGAGGATGGTCTTGTCGCCCTCCTCTTTGATCGCCTCGATGAGATCGAGGAAGACCGGCACCTCGTCGACGCTCATGCCGGCGGTGGGCTCGTCGAACATGAAGATTTGCGGCTCCAGCGCCAGCAGGATCGCCACTTCGAGCTTGCGCTGGTCGCCATGCGGCAGCGCCGCCGCCGCGGCATCGGCGCGCCCGGCGAGCTTGACGCGCGCGAGGCAGGCCTCGGCGCGGTCGGCGAGATCGCGCCGGCGCGCCGCCATCCCCAGAAAATCGAGGCCGATGCCGGCGCGTGCCTGGACGGCAAGGCGGACATTCTCCCGCACGCTCAGATTGGGAAAGAGATTGGTGAGCTGAAAGGCGCGGCCGAGGCCGAGGCGCGCCCGCGCCGGCGCGGGCAGCCGCGTGATGTCCGCGCCGTCCAGCAGCACCGCGCCGGCGCTGGCGCGGAGCTGGCCGGAGATCAAATTGAAATAGGTGGTCTTGCCGGCGCCGTTGGGGCCGACGATGGCGGTGAGCGTGCCGCGGTCGAAGGCGCAGGAGACGCCGTCCACCGCCACATGCCCGCCGAAGCGGATGGTGAGATCGCGCGTCTCCAGGATCGGCGCGGCCTCGGCCATGCGCCCCTCCGCCGGCGGCGGCTCAACGGCCGTTCTGGATCGGCACCTTCATGTCGTCGATCCCGATCACCCGCGTCAGCTCCGGGATCGCCCAGGCGACGGTGGGATCGACCTTGATCTTGAAGGCGTACATCTCTTGCAGCGCCTGGTGGTCCTCCTTGCGGAAGACCATCTTGCCCTTGGGCGTGTCGAAGGACATGCCCTCCATCGCGGCGATGAGCGTCTCGGTGTCGGTGGCGCCTTTGGTCTTGGTCAAGGCCTCGACCACCGCCATCGCCGCCGCCATGCCGCCGCAAGTGAAGAAGTCGGGCGGCGCGTTGAAGCGCTTCTGGTGCTCGGCGACCAGCCAGTCGTTCACGGGATTCTTGGGAATCTGGTAATAGTAGTAGGTGGCGCCTTCGAGGCCGGGGAAGTCCTTATAGGCGGTGAGCGCCGGCAGGATGTTGCCGCCGGTCGCAAGCTCGATGCCGAGCCGAGCGGGATCGGCCGCCTTGATCGCCGGGAAGGGATTGCCGCCCGCCCAGATCACCCACAGAATCTTGCGGCCCTGCTCCTTGGCGAGCGCATCGAAAATGCGCTGCAAGGGCGCGGTGAAGTCGGTGGTGGCGGGCGGCGCATATTCCTCATGCACCAGCTTGGCGCCGGTGCCGGCGAGCGCCGCCTTGAAGGCGGCGACGCCGTCGCGGCCAAAGGCATAGTCCTGCCCGAGCGTCGCGATCACCGTGCCGGGCCGGCCGATGGCGAGGGCGTTGGAGATGGCGTCCTGCGAGGAGTTGCGCCCGGTGCGGAAGATGTAGCGGTTCCATTTGTCGCCGGTGATGCTGTCGGCCACCGCCGGCTCGACGATCAGGATCTTCTTCGCCTCCTGCGCCACCGGCAGCATGGCAAGCGCCACCGCCGAGCTGGAGCCGCCGACGGCGAGGTCGGCGTCATCGTCGTTATAGGCTTCGGAGAGCAAGTTGCGGCCGACATCCGGCTTTAGCTGACTGTCCTTCTCGACGACCTCGATCTTGCGGCCCGCCACCGTCATCGTGCCTTTGGTGGCGTATTCGAGGCCGAGCATGAAGCCGCGGGATTCCTGCGCCGCATAAGCCTCGAGCGCGCCGGTCTTGTCCTGGATGAAGGCGATCTTGACCGGCTTCTCCTCTGCCAGTGCCGCCGGCACGGCAAGCACCATGGCAAGTAGCACGGCAACGGACATGTGATGAAATGACATCGGCGGCAGCCTCCCCGAATGGCCTGTTGTACCCCCTGGCGATCTACATATCACCGGCCCGGCGGCGCGGCTAGCGACGATCAGGCGGCGAATTTATAGGCCGCCATGCTGAGGCTGCCCAGCGTGAACCCCTGATGCAGCCGCGCGCCGCGCGCGCCCGGTCCCGCCGCACCCAAGGCGACGAAGAGCGGCAGGAAATGGTCGGGCGTCGGCTGGGCTTCCCGCGCATGAGGCGCGCGCTCGACCCAGTCGAGAAGGTCCGCCTCCCGGCCCTCTTCCAGCGCCGCGGCCACCCAGTCGTCGAATTGCTGCGCCCAGGACGGCGCGGCACCGCCTTGCCAGACGACGGTGCGCAGATTGTGCACGGCGCCGCCGCTCGCCAGGATCAGCACCCCGTCGCCGCGCAACGGCGCCAGCGCGACGCCCAAGCGATGATGCCAGGCGGCATCTCGGTAAGGCTGGATCGAGAGCTGGATGGTCGGGATCGAGGCGTCGGGATACATGAGCCGCAGCGGGACCCACGCGCCATGGTCGAGGCCGCGCTCGCCGTCGACCGCGGCGGCGATGCCGGCGTCGCCGAGCAGCGAAGCGACGCGCTCGGCCAGCGCCGGCGCGCCTGGCGCCGGGTAGGAAAGGCGATAGAGCGGCTCGGGAAAGCCGTAGAAATCATGGATGGTCCGGTTGCGCTGCGGCGCGGAGACGGCGGGCTCTTCGGTCATCCAGTGGGCCGAGACGCACAGCACCGCCGCCGGCCGCGGCAGGTGCTGCGCCAGGCGCTGCCAGCAGGCGCCGGTCTCGCCGGGATCGAGCGACAGCGTCGGCGCGCCGTGGGAGAGGAAGAGGCTCGGCAGGGAGGCGATCATCATCAACCTCGGGCGGTTGGTTCAATGGCGGGTCAGGTAGGCCGTTCCGGCTCTTTGCGCAAGCTCCGCGCCGCCTTGGGCGGGATCACCAGGACGCGGTCGACGCGGCGGCCGTCCATGTCGACCACCTCGAAGCGGAAGCCTTTGACCATGATCCGGTCGCCCACCTGCGGCACGCGGTTGATGCGCGCCATCATGAAGCCGCCGAGCGTCTGGAAGTCGCCGCTGTCCTCGCTGGGAAGCTGCGTCAGGCGGGTCAGATCCTTGATCTCGTCAACGGTCACCATACCGTCGACCAGCCAGGAGCCGTCGTCGCGGCGCACCACCGCCCGGCTCTCGGCATCGGTCGGGTCGGCGATGTCGCCGACCAGCGATTGCAGGATGTCGTGCAAGGTGACGACGCCTTCGAAATCGCCGTACTCGTCGACGACGAGCGCCATCGGCGCGCCCGATTTCTTGAACAGCTCGAGCGCGCGCAGCGCCGTCACCGTGGCGGGCAAATAGATCGGCGGCTTGACCGCGCCCTTGATGTCGAAGGGCCGTCCGGCGAGCAGAGCGGTGAGCAGGTCCTTCACCTGCACGACCCCCAGCACCTGCTGCGGCGAGCCCTGCACGACGGGAAAGCGCGAATAGTCGCTGTCGCGGATCTTGCGGCGATTCTCCTCCTCGCTGTCGGTGACGTCGAGCCACTCGACCTGGGTGCGCGGCGTCATCACCGCGCTGACGCGCCGGTCGCCGAGGCGGAACACCATCTGCACCATTTCCGTCTCCGCCGCCTGGAAGTGGCCGGCGGCGGTCGCCTCGCGCAGCATCAAGGTGATCTCCTCCTCGGTCACCGGCGGCGGCTCGCCGGTGCGAGTGGGGGCAAGGCGCAGCACCAGGCTGGTGGAGGCGCTGAGCAGCCGCTCAATCGGCCGCGCCACGGCGGACAGCCCCTGGAGCAGCCGCGACAGCCGCGCCGCGATGAATTCCGGCCGGCTCAAGGCCAGCCGCTTCGGCACCAGCTCGCCGAGCACCAGCGTGAAATAGGCGATCAGGACGACGACGCTGAAAAAGGCGATCGAGGTGGCGTAGGTGCCGATGGCGCCCGGCATGGCCTGCAGCCACTGCGCCAAGGTATCGGCCAAGGTGGCGCCGCCAAGCACGCTCGCCAGCACGCCGATGACGGTGATGCCGATCTGGACGGTGGACAGGAAGCGGCCGGGATCGCGCTTCAGCTCGAGCGCGAGCCGGGCGCCGCCGCGGCCGAGATCGGCGGCGTGCTGGAGGCGCGCCTTGCGCGCGGAGACCACGGCCATCTCCGCCATGGCGAAAAAGCCGTTCAGCAGGATGAGCAGGAAGACAATGACGATCTGCAGCCAGAGCATGGCCATGTCCGGTTGGTTGGCGTCCGGGCCCTAGAATACGCGGTATTCCCGGATTTTGCGCGGCTCTCGCGCCGGCGGTATCCTGCCGGCAAAACACCGGGAGGAGCGCCTTGGGCCACCGCGTCATCGATGCCGACGGGCATGTCTGCGAACCGCGCGCCGTCTGGACCGATTACGTCGCCCGCCGCCACCGCGAGCGGACGATCCGCGTCGAGCGCGACAGCGACGGGCGGGATTGGGTCTGGATCAACGGCGTGCAGCGCAAGAACCTGCCGCCCGCCGCCGCCTGCATTCCCGGCGGCATGGACGATGCCGAGCACGTGCCGAGCTGGGACGACATTCTGCCCGGCTCCTATGACGGCGGCGCGCGGGTCAAGGTTTTGGAGGAGGAAGGGATCGAGCGCGCTCTGCTCTATCCCTCGCTCTACCTGCTCCATGGCGACATCGACGACGCCGAAGTCGCGGCGGCCGCTTGCGCCGGCTACAACCGCTGGATCGCCGATATGTGCCGCGACGGCAAGGGCCGGCTCGATGCCGTCGGCATCGTGCCGTTGCAGAACATCGACAAGGCGGCCGCGGAGGTGGAGCATATCGCCCGGCTCGGCCTCAAGGGCGTCTCGTTCCGGCCGGAGCGCTATCGGGGCCTGGCGCTCAGCGACGAGCGGCTGGCGCCGTTCTGGGAGCGGGTTGCCGGCAACCGGCTCTTCGCCGCGGTCCATGGCAGCTTCGGCTCGCTGATGCCGAGCTTCGCCTCGGGCCGCTATCAAAACAATTTCTTCGTCCACATGATCTGCCATCCCTTCGAGCAGATGGCGGCGATGCTCGACCTTCTGGCCGGCGGCGTGCTCGAGCGTCATCCCGGCCTCACGGTCGCCTTTCTTGAATCCGGGCTCGGCTGGCTTGAATACTGGCTCGACCGGATGGATGAGCATTTTGTCGCTCTGCGTCACGCGGTGCCGTGGCTGACGCGCAAGCCCTCGGACCTCTTCCGCGAGCAATGCTTCATCTCGATCGAGGCGGACGAGGCAGGCCGCCTGCCAAGGCTCCAGGAGCGGCGGCTCGATCGCTGCGTCTTCTGGGGCGCCGACTATCCGCATTACGACTGCACCTATCCCGGCGCGGTCAGGGACCTCGAAGAGAACCTGGCGCCGCTCGACCCCGCGCTCGCCGACCGCATCCGCCGCGGCAACGCCGCGCGCTTCCTCGGCATCGGCTGAGCGAGGCGCTATTCGCCGCGCGTGGCTTTCAGCCTGGCGGCGGCGGGTTTCTCGCCGGGTTGCGCCTCGAGATAGGCGATGATGTCGCGCCGCGTCTCGGCGTCTTCGATGCCCATGGGCATCAGCGCCCCCGGCACAAGGCGCTGCGGCCCCGCGAGCCACCGATCGAGGATCGCCGGCGACCAGACGATGCCGGAGGCGAGGAGCGCCTGGGAGAAAGGATAGCCCACGAGGCTCGCGGCGCGGCGGCCGATCACGCCGGCGAGCGGCGGCCCGATCAAGGCGCGATCGAGCCGATGGCAGCCGGCGCAGCGCGAGGCGAAGAGCTTGCGGCCGGCGACGGGATCGGGCGCCGTTTCGGCAAAGCGCGCGAGGTTTTCGGCGCCCTCGGGATGCTCCGAGGCGAAGAAGGTGTAGGACAAGGTGATGGTGTCGACGTCCTTGGTCGAGGGGTCGATGCCGAGCTGCGGGTCGACGAAGAAATCGACCGGCATCTCCACCTGTTGATGCGCGCCCAGACGCTCCTCGGTAAAGCAGAAGCACTGGATCTTCTTGAAATAGATGCCCGCCTTGGCCGGCGTCACGTTGAAGGCGGCGTGAGCGACATAGTCGCGCGCGGAGAGATTCTCGGCAGTGAAGAAGGCAAGCGTCTCCTCGCCGAGATGGAGCCGTACCTCCGGTTGCGCCGGCTCGAAGCGCCAGGGCAGGCCGGGCGCCACATTGGTGGAAAAGCGCACGGTGATGATCCGCGAGGAGGGGCTTGCCGTGTCGGCGGCCACGCGCTGGGTCGCGCCGCCATAGCCGGTGGCGGCGCAGAACAGGCGATAGAGCGTCGCCGAATAAGAGATGAGCCCCACCATGACGCCGAGCAGGAGGCCGAGCGGCAGCAGGACCCGAAGATTTTCGCGCTTCATGACCGGTCCATCGCGTCAATCCGTGCCGTCGGGCGAATGGGACCGCGGCGACGGCAAGGCGCGGCAGCGGTCCGAACAGGACGCGATCCCGGGCGGGCGGCATCCTCGACAGGATCGCTCGGGCAAGGCGCTCCGCCTATCCATCCGCCCGCGCGACCCGCTATCAACGTCCCGGGTCGATTGGACGCACCGCCGGCTCAGCGCGAATAGAACTCCACCACCAGATTGGGCTCCATTGCCACCGGATAAGGCACGTCGGCGAATTTGGGGCCGCGCACGAAGGTGCCTTTCATCTTGTCGTGGTCGACCTGAAGATAGTCGGGCACGTCGCGCTCGGTCGATTTCGCCGCCTCGAGCACGACGGCAAGCTGCTTCGACTTGTCCTTGACCTCGATGTTGTCGCCGTCCTTCACCAGATAGGAGCCGATGTTCACCCGTCGGCCGTTGACGCGGATATGGCCGTGATTGACGAACTGGCGCGCGGCAAAAGGGGTGGGTGCGAATTTCATGCGGTAGACGACGGCGTCGAGCCGGCGCTCCAGCAGCTCGATCAGATGCTCGCCGGTATCGCCCTTGCGCCGCGCCGCCTCCTCATAGAGCCGGCGGAATTGGCGCTCGCCGATATTGCCGTAATAGCCCTTGAGCTTCTGCTTCGCGAGAAGCTGCGTGCCGAAATCGGAGGGCTTCTTGCGCCGCTGCCCGTGCTGGCCGGGACCATAATCCCGGTTGCGGTTCAAGGGGCTTTTCGAACGGCCCCAGAGATTGACGCCGAGGCGCCGGTTGATCTTGAACTTGGACCCTTCACGCTTGCTCATGATCCGGTCAACCCATTGTCATTGTTGTTGTCCCAATAGGTCTCGCCCGCAGGCGAGACGGGGCTCGGAGGCCCGCTTTCTTGGGAATGAAGCGCCGGCACTATAGGGACGGCGGCGCGGTTGTCAAACCTTGCCGGAGGCGCGAAGCCGCCTCCCGCCTGCGCGCCGCCTCGTCTTCGGCCGGCCCGGCGGCGGCGCCCCTTCCCGGTCGCGCGGCCCGACAAAGGCGGTGATGACGCCGTGGAGCGTGCGCAGCTCCTGCGCCGTCGGCTGCGCGCGCTGGAAGAGGTTGCGCAGGTTGCGGATCATGCCCGGCCGCTTGTCCTGCGTGCGCAGAAAGCCGCTGCGGTCGAGCTCCTCCTCGAAATGGCCGAAGAAGCGCAGCAGCTCTTCCTTGGTCGCGGGCTGCGAATGCCCGGTGACGAGCTGCTCCGCCGGCGTCTCCTCGCCCGAGGTGAACCATTCATAGCCCACCAGCAGCACCGCCTGCGCCAGGTTGAGCGAGGAGAAGGCGGGGTTGAGCGGCACGGTCAGCACCGTGTCGGCAAGCGCGATATGGTCGTTGACGAGGCCGGTGCGCTCGGGACCGAAGAGGATGCCGCAGGCCTCGCCCGCGGCGAGGCATTGCCGCATCTCGGCAGCGCCCCGCCGCGGCGTCAGGATGCGCTTCACCATGTAGCGATCGCGCGCGGTGGTGGCGTAGACATGGCGGAGATCGGCGATCGCTTCCTCGACGCTGTCGAAGAGGCGGGCCTCCAGCAGCACCCTGTCGGCGCCGCTTGCCGCGGCGATTGCCTTTTGATTGGGCCAGCCGTCGCGCGGCGCCACCAGCCGCATCTCGGTGAGCCCGCAATTGTACATGGCGCGCGCGGCGGTGCCGATATTCTCGCCGAGCTGCGGCGCCACCAGGATGATCGCTGGCCCGCCGCTGGCCGGCAGGCGGCGCCGGTCGGTGCCCGCCATGGTCAGGTCTCTCCAGCAGCACCCCCCACCCCACCCTCCCCCTCAAGGGGGGAGGGGGAATTGAGCGTACCGATGGAAACTGCCCCTCCCCCCTTGAGGGGGAGGGTTGGGAGGGGGGTAAACGCGCGCATCATGACGACCTCCTAGCCTCGCCGCCCCGCGCGCCAGAGCTTGTAGGTAAGGCTGTCGTGGAGCGCGTTGTAGGAGGCGTCGATGACGTTGGTGGAGACGCCGACCGTCGACCAGCTCTCGCCGGCGTCGCTGGTGGCGATCATGACGCGGGTGACCGCCTTGGTGCCGTCCTGCGGCGTCAGGATGCGCACCTTGTAGTCGGTCAGGTGGATGCTCTCGAGCTCGGGAAAGACCGGGATGAGCGCCTTGCGCAGCGCCATGTCGAGCGCGTTCACCGGGCCGTTGCCCTCGGCCACGGTCATCAGCATCGTGCCGCCGACCTCGACCTTGATGGTCGCTTCCGAGAGCGTGATCAGCTCGCCGCGCGCGTTCCAGCGCCGCTCGTCGATGACGCGGAAGGATTGCAGCCTGAAATAGTCCGGCACGCTTTCGAGCGCGCGGCGCGCCAGCAGCTCGAAGCTCGCCTCGGCGCCATCATAGGCATAGCCCTGGAATTCGCGCTCCTTCACCTCTTCGAGCAGCCGCGCCACCTTGGGATGGCGGGGATCGAGATCGATCCCGATCTCGCGCAGCCGCGACAGGATGTTCGAGCGCCCCGCCTGGTCCGAGACGAGGATGTGGCGCTGATTGCCCACCGTCTCGGGCGGGATGTGCTCGTAGGTGCGGGAGTCCTTCTCGACGGCCGAGACGTGCAGCCCCGCCTTGTGCGCGAAGGCGGAGGCGCCGACATAGGCGGCATGCCGGTTGGGCGCGCGGTTCAAAAGCTCGTCGAGGAGCCGCGAGAGCTGGGTCAAGTGCCGGAGGCCCTCCTCGCCGATCCCGGTCTCGAACCGCTCGGCATAGAAGGGCTTCAACATCAGGCTCGGGATCAGCGAGACCAGATTGGCGTTGCCGCAGCGCTCGCCCAGCCCGTTGAGCGTGCCCTGGACCTGGCGCACTCCGGCGCGGACGGCGGCGAGGCTGTTGGCCACTGCGTTCTCGGTGTCGTTATGGGCGTGGATGCCGAGCTTCCCGCCCGGCACGCGCTTCACCACCTCGCCGACGATGCGCTCCACCTCATGCGGCAAGGTGCCGCCATTGGTGTCGCACAGCACCATCCAGCGCGCGCCCGCCGCCTCGGCCGATTTGAGGCAGGCGATGGCGTAGTCGGGATTGGCCTTGTAGCCGTCGAAGAAATGCTCGGCGTCGAACATCGCCTCGCCGCCCTTCGCCGCCGCGGCCGCCACCGACTCGCGGATGAGCAGAAGGTTCTCCTCGAGCGCGATGCCGAGGGCGAGCGTGACGTGGAAATCCCAGCTCTTGCCGACGAGGCAGACGCCCTGCGCCTTGGCGTCGAGCACGGCGGCAAGGCCGGGATCGTTGGCGGCGCTGCGGCCGGAGCGCTTGGTCATGCCGAAGGCGACGAGCTTGGCGCGCGCCAGCGCCGGCGGCGCGGCGAAGAAGCTGGTATCGGTCGGATTGGCGCCGGGCCAGCCGCCTTCGACGTAGTCGACGCCGATGCGGTCGAGCGCCTCGGCGATGGTGCGCTTGTCGAGCACGCTGAAATCGACGCCCTGCGTCTGCGCCCCGTCGCGCAACGTGGTATCGAAGAGATAGAGGCGCTCGCGGGTCATGATGTGCTGCCGAGTTTGGGATATCGGAGCATACCCCCCACCCCTCCCTCCCCCTCAAGGGGGGAGGGAGACTTAGCGGGGCTGATTCGTAATCCCCTCCCCCATTGAGGGGGAGGGCCAGGGAGGGGGGTATGTGAGGCCTCCATTTTCTTCAATCTAGTTCCCGCGCCGCCAATCGGTTGTGCCGTCCGGCCTATCTTCCAAGACGATGCCCTCGGCCGCCAATTGAGCGCGGATTTGATCGGCCAGCGCAAAATTCTTTGCCCTGCGGGCTTCGGTTCGCTGGTGAACAAGATCATCAATGCGTGGGTTCGTTACGGTAGCATCAGCCCTCACCTCTGCCCTACCGACCATCGCGGCGCCAGCGCTGTGCCGCTTAAGCCAAGCTTCTGGATCTTGCTGGAGCAATCCCAGTAGCGCGCCGCCGGCCAGGAGGTCGGCCTTGAGCCGCGCCTTCTCGGCGCCGTCACCCGCCTTGTTGAGCGCGCCAAGCACGTCATGCAGCGCCGCCAGCGCGAGCGGCGTGTTGAGGTCGTCCTCGAGGGCGGCGCGTACCGGCTCGGGAGCGTCGCTCGCCGCGGGCACCGGCGCCTCGGCTTGCCGCAGCGCCAGATAGAAGCGGTCGAGCGCGTGCCGTGCCTCGGCAAGGCGCTCGGCGGTCCAGTCGAGGGGATCGCGGTAATGGCTCATCAGCATGGCATAGCGCGCCGCCTCGCCCGGCGCCTCAGCCAGCACGTCGCGGATGGTGAGAAAATTGCCCAGCGACTTCGACATCTTTTGACCCTCGACGATGACGAAGGCATTGTGCAGCCAATAGCGCACGAAGGGCCGGCCGGCATGCGCACAGACGCTTTGCGCGATCTCGTTTTCATGGTGTGGAAAGATAAGGTCGAGGCCGCCGGCATGGATGTCGAAGGTCTCGCCGAGATAGGCCTCCGCCATGGCCGAGCATTCGATGTGCCAGCCCGGCCGGCCGCGGCCCCAGGGGCTCTCCCAGCCCGGCTGGTCCGGCGCCGACGGCTTCCACAGCACGAAATCGGCGGGATCGCGCTTGTAGGGCGCGACCTCGACGCGGGCGCCGGCGATCATCTCGTCGCGCGAGCGGCCGGAAAGACGACCGTAATCGCTCATGCTGGGCACCGCGAAGAGCACGTGATGATCGGCGACATAGGCGTGGCCCGAAGCGATCAGCGTCTCGATCATGGCGATCATCGGGGCGACGTGCTCGGTGGCGCGCGGCTCGACGTCGGGCCTAAGCGCCCCCAACGCCGCCGCATCCTCGCGGAAGATCCGCAAGGTGCGCTCGGTGAGCGCGCGGATGTCCTCGCCGCTGGTCTTGGCCGCGGCGATGATCTTGTCGTCGACATCGGTGACGTTGCGGACGTAGCGCACATGGTCCGCGCCGTAGATCCGGCGCAGCAGCCGATAGAGCACGTCGAAGACGATGACCGGCCGCGCATTGCCGATATGCGCGAGATCATAGACCGTGGGGCCGCAGACATACATGCGGACGTTCTTCGCGTCGAGCGGCGTGAAGAGCTCTTTTCGGCGCCTCAGCGTGTTGTGAAGAACGAGCGGCACGGCCTTGGATCGACGGGTGAATGCTGCCGGAGGGGTAGCAGATTCCTCACCCCCGGTCCACGCCGCCCGAGGGCGGTCAGGTCACCGACGGCGCCGGCGCGCGCGGCGTCTCGCCGGGATCTTGCGCCAATGCCGGCCCCTTGTCCTGGAAGCCGTTGGTGATGGGATAGCGCCGGTCGCGGCCGAAGGCGCGGCGGGTGATCTTGACGCCGGGCGGCGCCTGCCGGCGCTTGTACTCGGCGCGGTCGAGCATGCGCCAGACGGCGCGCACCGTGGCCTCGTCATGGCCGCGGGCGACGATATCGGCCACCGGCATCTCCTGCTCGATCAGGCATTCGAGGATGCCGTCCAGCACCTCGTAAGGCGGCAGCGTGTCCTGGTCGGTCTGGCCGGGCTTGAGCTCGGCGCTGGGCGGCTTGGTGATGACCCGCTCCGGAATGACGCGGCCGGCGGGGCCGAGCAGGCCGTCGGGGCGCGCCTGGTTGCGCCAGCGCGACAGCGCGAAGATCGTCGTCTTGTAGACGTCCTTGAGCACGGCATAGCCGCCGCACATGTCGCCATAGAGCGTGGCATAGCCCACCGACGTCTCCGACTTGTTGCCGGTCGACAGCACCATCCAGCCGAACTTGTTGGAAAGCGCCATCAAGGTCATGCCGCGGGCGCGCGACTGGATGTTCTCTTCCGTGATGTCGGGCGGGCGGGCATCGAAGGACGGCGCCAGCATCGCGTCGAACGCCCGCATTGCCGGTTCGATGCTGATGGTGCGAAGATCCGCGCCCAGGAGCCTTGCCACCTCGGCCGCGTCATCGAGGCTGTCGCGCGAGGTATAGGGCGAAGGCATCATGACGCAATGCACCTGACCGGCGCCCAGCGCGTCGACCGCGACCGCGGCGCTGAGCGCGGAATCGACGCCGCCGGAGAGGCCCAGCACCACGCCGGGAAAGCGGTTCTTGCGCACATAGTCGCGCAGGCCCAGCACCATCGCCTGATAGATGGCCTCGAACCCCTCCGAGGGCGGCGTCATCGGCCCGGGCTCGACCGTCCAGCGGTCGTCGGCGCCGCGCCGCCACGCCGTCGGCACCACCACCTCGCGCCAATCCGGCGCCTGGACGCGCAAATGGCAACCGGCATCGACGGCGAAGGAGCCGCCCTCGAACACCAGCTCGTCCTGGCCCGACATCTGGTTGACGTAAAGCAGCGGCAGGCCGCTTTCCTGAACCCGCGCCACCGCCAGGGAGAGCCGCTCGTCGCGCTTGTTGCTCTCGAAGGGCGAGCCGTTGATCACCAGCAGCAGCTCGGCGCCGCTCTCCTGCAACGCCTCCGTGGCGTCCGGCGTCCACATGTCCTCGCAGATCATGAGCCCCAGCCGCACGCCGCGAAACGCGATCGGGCCCGGCGCCGGGCCGGCGGCGAAGACGCGCTTCTCGTCGAACACGCCGTAATTCGGCAGGTCGTATTTGAAGCGCAGCGCCGCGATGCGGCCGCCGTCGAGCAGCGCCGCCGCATTGTAGCGCTTGCCGTCCTGCTGCCAGGGAGTGCCGAGGATGATCGCAGGACCGCTCGCCGTCTCCTTGGCGAAGTCGCGCACCGCCGCCTGGCAGGCGGCGACGAAGGCGGGCTTCAGCACGAGATCCTCGGGCGGGTAACCCGAAACGCAAAGCTCGGGCGCGACCACGAGATCGGCGCCGAGCCGCGCCCCCTCCTCGCGCGCCTGCCGGAGCCGGGCGATGTTGCCGGCAATGTCGCCCACCGTCGGATTGAGCTGGGCGATGGCGATGGCGAGGCGGGAGGTCATGGGAGTTGTCAGTTGTCAGTTCTCAGTCGTCAGTTATCAGCTAATACCTGTCCCCGACTTTTGCAAATCGCCTGGGGCGCCGTCGACAACTGAAAACTGAGAACTGACAACTGAACACTACCCATCCGCCCGCTTCCGCAGCAGGAACTCGCGGCCTTTCTTGACCAGCGGCTTGCCGTCATAGGCGACGATGTCGGCGGTGGCGTAGGTCTCGGTCCAAAGCTCCGGCAGGTAGGAGCCGGTGCCGACGACGTCGATGGGCGCGCCGGCCACCGACATCATGCGGCATTTGGCCGGCGTGAAGCCCGAAGTGGCGATGATCCTGACCTTGGAGAAGCCTTCGGCGTCGAGCCGCTGACGGACGTGCCAGACCGCCGCGGCGCTGACGCCGGTGCCGACGAGATAGCGCAGCTCCGCCTCGGTGCGGTAGCCGCGGATCGCCTGCGGCACGTGCTTTTCCAGCACCTCGTAGCTGCGCGCGAGGTCGAGCTCTTCGACATAGCGGCCGCCATGGGTGTCGAGGCGGAGAGAGAGCCGGCCGCCTTGCGCGAGCTCGGGGAAGCGGCGGCAGACGGCGAGCGAATCACTGACCTCGAGGCCGAAATAGTCGACCAGCACGGTGAGCGGCTCGTCCGGGAACGTCTCGTGGAACATCTCCGCCGCGCGCACCGTCGAGCCGGCATAGCCGATAAGGGCGTGCGGCATGGTGCCCTTGCCCTTGTCGTTGCCGAAGAAATGCGCCGTGGCGTCGGTGGCATTGCCGACGAAGCCCACCGCGCCCACTTCGCGCTTGGCCGCGGCCGAGCCGACCGAGGCGGCGTAAGCCATCATCTCGGCCATCTCGGCGCCGGCGCAGTGCCGCGCATCCATGGCGAGAAACGCCGTCTTCGGCAGGTCGACGCACATGGCATAGGCGTTGTAGGCGGCGACGCAGGCGGGTCCGAGCTTTTGCAGATAGATCGTCTCGAGATCCACGAGATGATAGAGCGAGCCCGAGAGATAGAGCAGCGGCTCGCCGGCGCCGACCCAATCGCCTTCGGCGTAGTTGAGCTCGATGGCGAATTTCGTCTGCCGCTCCGCCGCCATCGCCTCGAGGAAATCGACCATCAGCCGGGGCGTGCAGATGACCGGCCGGCGCATGAAGACGGCATAGGTCGCGCCGCGGTCGCCGAAGCGCCGCACCACTTCCTTGGTGCGCAGGAAATAGCTGTCGGTGAGGCGCGGCAGGTCCTTGGGCTCGGGCTGCATCGCGGTCTTCCGCTCGGGCGGTCAGGTGGCGACGGCGGTGCGCCGGCGCACCTCGCCGACGCGCTTCTTCTTGAGCGCCTCGGCGATGAGGAAGGCCAGCTCCAGCGCCTGGCTGGAATTGAGCCGGGGATCGCAATGGGTGTGATAGCGGTCGGCGAGCGCGGTCTCGGTGATCGCCTGCGCGCCGCCGATGCATTCGGTGACGTCCTGTCCGGTCATCTCGAAATGCACGCCGCCGGCATAGCTTCCCTCGGCCTCGTGGACGGCGAAGAAGCCCCTGACCTCGGCCAGGATGCGATCGACCGACCGGGTCTTGTAGCCGGTCGAGGAGGTCATGGTGTTGCCGTGCATGGGATCGCAGCACCACACCACCTGGCGTCCCTCGCGCGCCACCGCGCGGATGAGGGCCGGCAGCTTCGCTTCGACCTTCTCGGCGCCCATCCGGGCAATGAGCGTGAGCCTCCCGGCCTCGTTCTCGGGGTTCAGGATGTCGATGAGCCGCAGCAGCTCGCCGGCATCGAGGCTCGGCCCGCATTTCATGCCGATCGGGTTCTTGACGCCGCGCAGGAACTCGACATGGGCGCCGTCGACCTGCCGCGTGCGGTCGCCGATCCACAGCATATGCGCCGAGCAGTCGTACCAGTCGCCGCTGGTCGAATCGATGCGGGTCAGCGCCTGCTCGTAGGGCAGCAGCAGCGCCTCGTGCGAGGTGAAGAGATCGGTCTCGCGGATCTGCGGCGTCGTCTCCGAGGTGAGGCCGCAAGCCGCCATGAAGTCGAGCGTCTCGGTGAGCCGGTCGGCGAGCTCCCGATAGCGCTCGCCCGCCGGGCTCTCGGCGACGAAGCCCTGGTTCCAGCTATGCACGCGATGGAGATCGGCATAGCCGCCCTGGGCGAAGGCGCGCAGCAGGTTCAAGGTCGCCGCGGCCTGGCTATAGGCCCGGATCATGCGCTGCGGATCGGGCGTGCGCGCGGCGGCGGTGAACTCCATGCCGTTGACGATGTCGCCGCGATAGGACGGGAGCGTCGTGCCGTTCTGCGTCTCCTGGTCGGCGGTGCGCGGCTTGGCGAACTGGCCGGCCATGCGGCTCACCTTCACCACCGGGCAGGCGGCGCCATAGGTCAGGATCACCGCCATTTGCAGCAGCACGCGGAAGGTGTCGCGGATGTTGTTGGGATGGAACTCGGCGAAGCTCTCGGCGCAGTCGCCGCCTTGCAGCAGGAAAGCGCGGCCGCCCGCCACCGCCGCAAGGCCCTGCTTCAGCCGCCGCGCCTCGCCGGCGAAGACCAGCGGCGGGTAATTGCGCAACGTCGCCTCGACCCCGGCCAGCGCCGCCTCGTCGGGGTAGTCGGGCACCTGCCTGATCGGCCTGCCCCGCCAGCTCTCGGGGTTCCATTTCTGCGCCATGACAGCCTCGTCCATACCCGCAAAAGTGCGCGTGAATCGTTACGAATATCCGGTTTTGCCGCTGAATGCCAGAGCCCGCGGCGTTAGCCTTAAAAGGGGCGGAAATCAGCCGCCGGCCGGCCTAGAATGACGCCCCGCCCCACCTCCGCCTCCCCGGGTGCCGCAATGAGGATCTATCTTGCCGGACCGCTCTTCACCACCGCCGAGCGGGATTTCAACGCCCGCCTGACGCAATTGCTGCGCCAGGCCGGCCACGAGGTGTTTCTGCCGCAGGAGAACGAGCAGCGATCGATGACGGCGGCGGAGATCTTCGCCGCCGATGTGGGCGGCGTCGATTGGGCCGAGGTCGTCGTCGCCAATATGGACGGGCCCGATCCCGATTCCGGCACCTGCTGGGAATGCGGCTACGCCTACGGCAAAAAGCCGATCATCGTCTTCCGCACCGATTTTCGCGCCGGCGACGAACCGGGAAAGGCTCCTTACAATCTTATGCTGACGGAATCTGCCACCACCGTCCTCGACCTTGCCCATGCCGGGATCGATCGGATCGCCCAGAGCCTCATCGCGGCGCTGCGCAAGCTGGCGATTGCGTAGCAAGTTCCGGCCGTGCGACATGTCGGTTTTACTTTTGTGAACCCAACAAGAACCGCATATCGACGAAGAATATTATCAGGTAGACCGCCGCCGTCAGGATGACGGCGTACAGTCCCGCCGCGGCGTAGCGGGCGATCAGTACCGTGACCAGAAGCTGGAAGGCATCAAGCGCCGCCCACTTCAAGGCAAGCCGATTGAACGATGCGTCTGTGGGACGATCGCACAGAAATATCCGCCTGAATCCCGGATCGGTGACGGACCACAACAGGCCCAGCCCGACGAACCATGCCGCTTCCCGTATGAAATGCAGGAAGGCATGCGAATGGGTGATTTGAATGGCCACATAACCGAACGCCACGAGAAACAGCAGATCCTTGATGAAAAGCCAGATCGAGCGCAGCGTCGGCCCCTCCTGGTCCGTCCTCTTCCCATAAGCGCGGTTGAGATGGACGGCGCTGCCGACGATGTAACGCAGCAGCAGAGCGACCAGGGCGATGAAGGCCCAGGGGCGTACATCCTCGCCCAGCGTATTCTTCGTGTCGTCGAAGAAATCGGTGAGCGAAATGCCGACGAACGCCGCGAAAGTCTGGATGACGGCGTTGACCGCCTGCACAAGGTCCGGAACATCCAGTTTAAGCTTTTCAGTCTGAACAGCGTCTGTCATTGCCTCCCCCCTCGATGCTCGCGCCGCGGCGGGAGAGCCGATATGCTGGCGCCCCGGCCCGCGTCGCCGCCTCGCATCGTTAAGTTTTGGAGGGCGCTTTGCCAAGCATTTTCGCTGCCGCTGTCGAACGCGCTGCGTTTCGCGGTCCCCGCTTCGGCACCGTGCTCTTCTTTTTTCTTGCCGCCGCGTCGCTGGCCTCTTGCGCCGCCAGCGGCGGGCCGACATCGCCCGGCGGCACCGGCAATGAACAGCGCATAGCCAGCTATTTCGAAGAAATCCGCGGCACGCCGCCGCTGCTCGGCGCCTTTTTGCGCCGCATGCCCAAGGGCGGCGACCTCCACAATCACCTTGCCGGCGCGATCTATGCCGAGAGCTACATCGCCTGGGCGGCGGCGGACGGGCTGTGCGTGGACAAGGAGGCGCTGGCGCTGGTGCCGCCGCCCTGCGCCCAGCCGCAGTCGATCCCGGCGGCGCAAATCCAGCGCGACGGCGCGCTTTATCCCGCGCTGATCAATGCTCTCTCGATGCGCGACTTCGTGGCTGGGCCGCAATCGGGCCACGATCACTTCTTCGCCACCTTCGCCAAGTTCAGCGCCGCCGGCGAGCGGCGCGGCGCCGATATGCTGGCCGAAGCGGTCGAGCGCGCCGGCGAGGAGAACGTCTCCTATGTCGAGCTGATGACCTCGCCGGGGATGGGCGCGGCGCGCAAGATCGGCGCCGCCGTCGGCTGGGACGAGGATCTCGCGCGCCTCAGCGGCAAGATGATGGCGGCGGGGCTCGGCGAGATCGTCCCGGCGGTGCGGCGCGACCTCGACGAGGTCGAAGCGGGCATGCGCCGGCGCCTCGGTTGCGCCGCCGCCGCCGCCAGGCCCGGCTGCGCCGTGAGCGTGCGCTATCTCGCGCAGGTGATCCGCGTCTTCCCGCCGGAGCAGGTCTTCGCCCAGGCGCTCTTCGCCTTCGAGCTGGCGAAGGCCGATCCGCGCGTCGTCGGGCTCAACCTCGTCGCGCCCGAGGACGATCCCGTGACCTTGCGCGACTACACCCGGCAGATGCGCCTCCTGGGATTTCTCGGACGGCAAATGCCCGCGGTGCGGCTCGCGCTCCATGCCGGCGAGCTGGCGCCGGGGCTGGTGCCGCCGGAGCAGCTCCGCTTCCACATCCGCCAGGCGGTCGAGACCGCCGGCGCCCGGCGCATCGGCCATGGCGTCGACGTGCTCGAGGAGGACGACCCCTGGGGCCTGCTCAAGGAGATGGCCGAGCGGGCGGTGATGGTCGAGATCAACCTCACCAGCAACGATCAGATCCTCGGCATCCGCGGCGACCGCCATCCCTTCGCGACCTACCGCCGCTTCGGCGTGCCGATGGCGCTCTCGACCGACGACGAGGGCGTGTCGCGCGGCGACCTCACTCATGAGTATCTGCGCGCGGCGCTCACCTATCGCCTCGGCTATCTCGATCTCAAGGCGCTGGCGCGCAACAGCCTCGAATACGCTTTCCTCCCGGGCGAGAGCCTGTGGCGCTCGTCCGCGCCCTTTGCGCCGCGCGAGGCCTGCGCGGACAGCACCCCGGGCGCCGGCGAGCCCGCCCCGGCTTGCGCGGCCTTCCTCGCGGCGAGCGAGAAGGCGCAGGCGCAATGGCGGCTCGAGGCGGCGTTCGCCGCCTTCGAGGCGCTGCCTTGGGAACAGCGCTGATCGCCGCGGGAAGGCCGCCGCCCGCCCACGCGCCCAGGCCCAATCGAGCCGCATGGCAGCCATTCCGGCGGTCGCCGCGGCGCGTGTGCTAGACTGTCGCCCGGCAAGGAAAGAGGCGGCTTTCATGGCGGTGCTGGCGGACACGCAACGGGGCGATCGGGATTTCGCCGTCATCTCGCTGATCGGCACGGCGCACTACATGAGCCATGTGCTGCAGCTCGCGCTGCCGCCGCTTTTCCCGATCCTGCACGCCGAGTTCGACGTGAGCTTCACCGAGCTCGGCGCCTTCGTCACGCTGTTCTATGTCACTTCCGGCCTCGGCCAGGCGGCGGCGGGCGTCCTGGTCGACCGCTACGGCGCGGACCGGCTGCTGATCGCCGGGCTGGCGGTGCTGTCGGGCTCGATCGCGCTGGCCGGCTTCGTCGGCTCCTATTGGCTGCTGCTGCCGCTGGCGCCGATCGCCGGCCTCGGCAACTGCGTTTTCCACCCCGCCGACCTCTCGATCCTCAGCCACCGCGTCAGCGAAGGGCGGCTCGGCCGGGCCTATGCCGTGCACGGCATCTCAGGCATGCTGGGATACGCCACCGCGCCGGTGCTGGTAACGCTGATCGCCTTCTATGCCAATTGGCATGTCGCGCTGAGCGCCGTCGGCCTCATCGGGCTCGCCGTCGCGGCCGTGGCTTTCGCCAACCGCCCGCTGCTCGATTACGCCCATGGCGCGGCGGGGCATGCCGAGGGAGCGGCACGCCGAAGGTCTTACCTCCACGTCATCGGCGCGCCGGTGGTGCTGATGGCCTTCGCCTATTTCGCGCTCACCGCCTTCGCCGGCTCGGGCATGCAGACCTTCTCGATCACGGCGCTCACCTCGGGCTTCGGCCTCAGCCTGCACGCGGCGACGCTCGGCCTTACCGGCTATCTCGTCGGCAGCGCGCTGGGCATGGTCGGCGGCGGCTTTCTCGCCGAGCGCACGCACCACCACCATCGGGTGGCGATGACCGGCATCGCCGTCGCCGCGCTTTTGATGCTCGGCATCGCCGTGCTGCCGGAGATCGCCGCCTTCATCGTGCCGGTCACCGCCCTTGCCGGCATCGCCAATGGCATCACCGGCCCGTCGCGCGACGTGCTGGTGCGCAAAGCCGCCGCCGGCATCGGCACGGGCAGCGTCTTCGGCTTCGTCTATTCCGGCTTCGACCTCGGCTCCTCGACCGCGCCGCTGCTGTTCGGCATGCTGCTCGACCACGGCGCGCCGCATGCCGTCTTCCTGATGATCGCCTGCTCCTTCGCGCTGGGCGTGCCGACGGTGATGCAGGTGCGCCAGCGCATCGGCGCCCGCCCTCGCCCCGCCGCGGCGGAGTAACGCCGCGCTACTCCGCCGCGGCCGCCTTCGGCTCCGGCAGCTTGTCGCGCATGGTGACGAACTCTTCCGCCGCCGTCGGATGGATGCCGATGGTTGCGTCGAACTGGCGCTTGGTGGCGCCGCAGGTGAGCGCGATGGCGAGTCCCTGGATGATCTCGGGCGCGTCGGCGCCGAGCATGTGGCAGCCGAGCACGCGATCGCTCTGGCGGTCGACGATGAGCTTCATCAGCGTGCGCTCCTCGCGCCCGGAGAGCGTGTGCTTCATCGGCCGGAAGCGCGCGCGGTAAACGTCGACCGCGCCCGGGCGCTGGCGCGCCTCCCGCTCGGTGAGGCCGACGGCGCCGATCGGCGGCTGGCTGAAGACGGCGGTGGCGACGGTGCGGTGATCGACCTGCATCGGATTGTCGTTGAACAGCGTCTCCGCCAGCGCGCGGCCCTCGGCGATGGCGACCGGGGTGAGGTTGAGCCGATCGGTGACGTCGCCCACGGCGTAGATGTGCGGCACGCTGCTGCGCGACCATGCGTCGACGGCGACCGCCTTCTCCTCGTCAAGCCGCACGCCGGCTTCCTCGAGCCCGATGCCGCGCGTGTTCGGCCGGCGCCCGGTCGCATACATGACGAGATCGGCCGAAAGCACGTCGCCCTTCGCCGTCGCGAGATCGAAGCCGCGGTCGCGCTTGTCGATGCGCGCGACCTGGGTGCGCGCATGGATCTCGATGCCGCGCTGGCGCAGCTCCTGTCCCAGGCAGACACGGATGTCATCATCGAAGCCGCCGAGCAGCTCCTCGCCGCGGATGACGAGGCGGACCTCGGCGCCGAGGCCGTGGAAGATGCCGGCGAACTCGACGGCGATGTAGCCGCCGCCGACGATCACGATGCGGCGCGGCAGCGATGGGAGATCGAGCGCCTCGTTCGAGGTGATGGCGTGCTCGATGCCGGGAATCGCCGGCAGCACCGGATGGGCGCCGGTCGCCACCAGGATGTTGGCGGCGGTGTAGCGCCTGCCGTCGACCTCGACCGTGTGCGGATCGACCAGCCGGCCGCGCCCTTCGATGAGGCGCACGCCGGAATTCCTCAGGAGATCGCGATAGACGCCTTCGAGCCGGTCGATCTCCCGGTCCTTGGCGGCGATGAGCGCCGCCCAGTCATGCACCGGCGGCGCCAGCGTCCAGCCGAAGCCCTTGGCCTCGGCGAAGGCGTCGGCGAATTGCGCGCCATAGACCAGCAGCTTCTTCGGCACGCAGCCGCGGATGACGCAGGTGCCGCCGACGCGGCTGTCCTCGCAGATCGCCACCTTGGCGCCATGGGAGCCGGCGCGGCGCGAGGACGCGACCCCGCCCGAGCCCGCGCCGATGGTGAACATGTCGAAATCGTACTGGGCCATGCGCAGCGCTCCGCGAAGAAATGTCCTGAAAAGGAAAACCTCAGAGTTTTCCAATGAGTTGTCTAGTCACCGTCATCAGGTCGGCAATGGAGGAAGACGGGAAGTGCTGCTGGAAAAACCCATGAGCCAATACGTTGCGATCGGCCAAGCTGGCGACGACACGGCCATAATCGTCATCATCAATGATCCCTTCCGCAAGCAGTCTTTTCACGAGAGCGATCGAGGGCGTTCGCTCAGTCGGTGGAAGTCCGAGCTTCGCAAGATGGTGCCTCGCCGCAGCCTCGAACACCGACCACAGAAGCAACAAGGCGGCTCCGACCTGCTTGTTTTGCTGAAGAGTCGATACCTCCTTAAGTCTTGCTTTGAGGGCGGAAGGGGTCGGTAGCTCCGATGGTGGCCGCCACTCGATATCGTCCAAATCCATTAATACGATTTGAAATTTCCATCCCGGCTCACGGGCAACGACCTCCGAAAGCGCCCGCCAGTAATTCTGGTCGTGCGGAGACAATCGCCGCTTCACTTCGATAATCAAATTGTCGGAGCCCTTCTGCGCGATCAGGTCGGGTGAAAAACCCTGCAAAAAAGCGGGGAGCTGATCACCCTTTGGCTCTCTGATGACGCGATAGCCTTGATTCAAGTAGTGCCGGGTCAACTCCTCGACCTTTTGCAACTCCTGGGTGGCGGTTTCGTTCGTCGTCATGGAATTTGACCGTGATCCGGTGGATCGGAGATTTTAATATAAACGAAATCAGTGCCTTTTTCCTTAGCCGCGTCGATCGCGCCCAACAGGACCGTGCCTGGACTCGTCAATATCAGACCCGGCGCAAGGCGCGTCCTTCGAGCAACGAGCTGAGCGACAAAACGATCGTCTCTTATATAGGTTGGCTTAAGTGCATCAAGAATGGGCTTGGACATGTTATCCACGTCGATAGATGTGTCGCCAAAGTGAAAATAAACGATCGTAATCGATATGTCTGTCTCTATCGCGGGCTGCAGGTACGGCCACACGGCGTCAGCGGCCGCTCGGATGGAAGATTGCCATTTCCCGACGCTCAAAGCGCCGGCGGTTCGGGGAACGCCAGAAACAGCAAATTCGAATACCATGTCCGGTGCCCGTCCCCGAACGGCAGTCGCCCCTCGGCAAGGAGCAAGACTACACCCCCAGGACGCCGCCCATGCAGAGATATTTGACCTCGAGGAACTCCTCGATGCCGTATTTCGAGCCTTATGTTGGCACCGGACACGGGGCCTGCGGCTTTACAGGACCTTAATCGCTGTCGGTTAAACCCAGGCGCATGGCCGTCATCGACTATTTCCGCGACTTCATCGTCCAGACCCTGCTCTGGGTCTGGCTCGCCGCCTTCCTCATCTGCGGCCTGATCGAGCGGCTGGCGCCTGCGGAAAAACGGCAGCCGGCGGGCGACCTTTTGATGAATCTTGGCTATTCCGTGGTGTTGAACTGGCTGCTCTTCACGGCGGCGCCGGCGATGGGCGCGATCGAGACCTTCATCCTCAACGGCTTCGGGCTGGGGCTGATCGAGCTGCCCGCATCAGGCTGGCCGCTTGCCGGCTCGGTCGCGCTCTATCTCCTCGTCGCCGATTTCATGGAGTACGCCTTTCATCGCGCCCAGCACGCCTGGCCCTTTCTCTGGGCGATGCATTCCTTCCATCACAGCGACCGCTCCGTCAACGTGACGACGACGCAACGCAATTTCTGGCTGGAGATTCCGCTCAAGACGGCGTTCGTCTATCCCGTCGTCGCGATCCTGTTCAAGACGCCGCCGGCCGTCCTCGCCATTGCCACGCTGTTCGGAGCGATCCGCTTCTTCTCGCACATGAACCTGCGTCTGTCGCTCGGGCCGCTCTGGCCGGCGGTGACCGGCCCGCAATACCACCGCATCCATCACTCGCCGCTGCCGCAGCATTGGAACAAGAACTTCGCGGCGTTCTTTCCGATCTTCGACGTCGTCTTCGGCACGCATTACCGGCCGCGGCCGGGCGAGTTTCCCGCCACCGGGCTCGATACCGCCGACGCGCCGCGCACGATCCTCGAGGCGGTGCTCTGGCCGCTGCGCCGATGGCTGCGGCCGGCGGGCAGCCTCAGCCGCTGACGCCGCCCATGCAGAGATACTTGACCTCGAGGAACTCCTCGATGCCGTATTTCGAGCCCTCGCGGCCGAGCCCGCTTTCCTTGACGCCGCCGAACGGCGCCACCTCGGTGGAGATGAGGCCTTCATTGATGCCGACGATGCCGTATTCGAGCGCCTCGGCCACCCGCCAGACGCGGTTGACGTCGCGGCTGTAGAAATAGGCGGCAAGGCCGAACTCGGTGTCGTTCGCCATCTCGATCGCATCGGCTTCGGTCTTGAAGCGGAAGAGCGGCGCCACCGGCCCGAAGGTCTCCTCGCGCGTCACCGCCATGTCGGTGGTGACGTCGGCAAGCACGGTGGGCTCGTAGAAGGTGCCGCCCAGCGCGTGACGGCGGCCGCCGACGATCACCCGCGCGCCTTTCTTGAGCGCGTCGGAGACGTGCTGCTCGACCTTGTCGATCGCCTTCATGTCGATGAGCGGGCCGATCACCGCGCCGGCCTCGACGCCGGGGCCGACCTTCATCGCCTTCACGGTGTCGGCGAGCTTGGCGGCGAACGTCTCGTAGACGCCGTCCTGAACCAGCAGCCGGTTGGCGCAGACGCAGGTCTGGCCGGCATTGCGATATTTGGAGGCGATGGCGCCCTTGATCGCGGCGTCAAGATCGGCGTCGTCGAAGACGATGAAGGGCGCGTTGCCGCCGAGCTCCAGCGACAACTTCTTCACCGTGCCGGCGCATTGCTCCATCAGCACCTTGCCGATCTCGGTCGAGCCGGTGAAGGTGAGCTTGCGCACGATCGGGTTGGAGGTCATCTCGCCGCCGATCTCGCGGGCGGTGCCGGTGAGGCAGGAGAACACGCCTTTGGGCACGCCCGCGCGCTCGGCAAGCTCGGCGAGCGCCAGCGCCGAGAACGGCGTCTGGCTCGCCGGCTTCAGCACCATGGTGCATCCCGAGGCGAGCGCCGGCCCCAATTTGCGCGTGATCATCGCCGCCGGGAAATTCCACGGCGTGATCGCGGCGCAGACGCCGATCGGCTGCTTCAGCACGACAATGCGCTTGTCGCGCATATGGCCGGGGATGGTGTCGCCGTAGACGCGCTTGCCCTCCTCGCCGAACCATTCGATGAAGGCGGCGGCATA